>TARA_R110001606_G_scaffold365323_1_pt1 | contig 13040 bp, 14 predicted proteins | sample TARA_R110001606 | Tara Oceans TARA_R110001606 (sample SAMEA4398315) | marine metagenome | biome: Polar Biome; feature: [SRF] surface water layer (ENVO:00010504); material: water (ENVO:00002006), including particulate matter (ENVO:01000060) such as... | depth 5 m | reverse complement strand
TTAGAATATCTTTATCAGTTATAGAATAATTTCTTCTAATTTGTATGAAACCATCTTCAAAATCATCTTTACTTGTTAAATATAAATCTTTAGATTTAGTAAACACTTTACGAGTTTCTTCAGATTCCGTGTCAGGTTGCTGTTGAAAAATTATAGGGAGTTTTATCCAATCATCTACATAAGTTTTAACTTTTTTTAATTTATAACCTCCTACATAATTAGAGTTAGGTTCTCTTGTTACTGTAAACATAGTAAAACCTCTACTTAACTGATGATTTCTATAATCATCATCCAGTAACGAACCAGATAACTCAACACCATGTAAATTACAAGAAATTGATTTTGTATTATTTAGTTTAGCCATATATGACTTTACTGCAAATATTGAACCATAATTTCTTCTCCAGGATCTAGAAGAATTTTCTTTTAATGCAGAGGCCTGCTTTAACCAAGTTACCATATTATCAGCAGTAGATAATTCAGTCTCACAATCTAATTTAAGATTTTTTTGTAGCTTAAAAATCTTTTCTACTAAGGCTGCTTTAGTTCTATCTGTATATCGAACTGCTTCTCTACTTGGAACTAAATCTAATTCGCCTACATCAAACTTAATAGCACAGGGAATACGTTCTGAATTCCACAACATAGAATCATCCAGCTGAGCAAAATTAAGAGGATAACGAACTCTTCCTACCATTAAGTGTAATTCGTCAGTATCTGAATTACTCTGCTGCGATAAATCTATAACCATATCATCATCTTCGTAATCTATGGTTGCTAATTTAACTTCTTTACCTGTTCCCTCATGTATGTTTATAAACTCTAGGTCTGAAAAATACATTAGTTGATTATTGATAGCTGATGCAAATCTTCTAATGTCTCTATAAGACATATCTTTATCTAAAGGAACTATAACTTGAGTAGAATTCAATTCAGTTGTAACCCCTTCCTTAAGGAGATCCATATGAAATGCATCATTACCTCTATATAACATATAACTAAATGTTTTACCATTGTGATTACTCATTATATAGAAATTATCAGTGTATGAAAATGGAGACTTAGCTCCGATTCCAAAACCACCAATTTGATTATTATCACCCCTTTTGGTAGAATTACCAAATAGCGTATAAATTTCTTCTACTCGTTGTTTACTTAAACCTACTCCGAAGTCACGGAATAAAAAGGCGTTACCTACACCTAAAAGGATATTCTCTTCCTGAAATTCTATTTGTGGTTTTTTGGTAGAGGGATGGAACCAATTTGGGTCATCATCATTTTCTAAGTCTATAATTTTTCTTATCTTGAGATCTTTCTCTCGATGAGCATCATAGCAATTAGATGTTACTTCTCTAACAATAGAACCAATAGGATCAGAATACAGATTAATCAATGAGTCTATTATTATCCCCATTGAGTCTTCGCCAATTTTAAATTTATTAGTTTTTACATCACCAATAATTTCATCGACTACATGTTCACGTTCTAGTTTCATCTATTAATTTATTTATTTTATTTTTACTTTGTTCAGCAGTATGTTCTTTTCTAAAATCAGATATATCCTTAAACCCATTTCTTCGAGTACTAAACCTCTGTAAGAATATGGGGGTAAATCCATACTTCTTCTTTAGGTTATTAGCTCCTCGTACTCCAGTATAATCAAAATCATTTAATATATATACTACATTAAATCTCTCATATAATTCTCGGGCTACGGTATCTTTGATACTAGTAATTTCATTCTGCAATGCAGCACTAATAAATCCAAGGGTTCTAAGAACCATTACATCTTTTAGTGATTTTGTTATTATAATCAACTCACCTCTTTCGGGTAATTGATCCCAACCTTGGAATATAGTTCTATTTGTATTACTCATCCATTTATGACCTGTTAAGCATAAGGGCCGATAAATTTTCCATGTATAGATACTATCCTTGAAAAATAAATAACCGTATATAGGGTCATTATTTTTATAGTATCCAACTACATTATCACCTATAAATACACATTTACAAGAGAAGATATTATAGTACTTAAGTACTGCTTCATTAATACCATATCCCATCCAATAAGTTTTATCTACAAATGTTAGGGGTTGAGTTTTTACATTAATACTCTTTTTTGCATCGAACTTTAATTCTTTGATTGCTGTTATAAACCCATCAAAAGGCTTATGGACCTCATTTCGTTTACTATGCATTAAATCTAATTTGAAATCTTCGTTTATTCTCACTAAAGCAGAATAAAAATCATTTCCAAATAGCCGTTGAATGAATGTAAATGCATCACCAGTGTCTCCTGTCCCAAAATCTTTAAATCTTAGGGTTCCTTTGCGGTCAGTAAAAACGGAAAAACTTGGCTTATCATCTTGTCGGAGCGGACTATTCATTACGGCTCCAGATTTAAAATCACCTCCTAAATAATAACTAAATATTTGATATTCACTTACTTTATTTAATACGGTTTCTTTTGTTAACGAGGGGGTCATTTTATAGAGTCCCATTTTATAAATAGAGAAGGGGGCAACCCGTGATCGGGTCATTTTACGCCCCCCTTCTATCAAAATCTATCTACCTAGAAAGGTAAATCAGATTCTGCAGGCTCCGTTGCTGCGTTTGCAGTAGATGCTAGAGAAGCAGGATTTTCTGCTTCATCTTTTTCCATTTTATCAAAACTAGTAATATTTAATCTAGTTTTCTCTACATCCATAGTTTCCATGAATGGTACATATTTAGGAACAGAAACATAATTATTATAACTGTAAACAGTTTTCATTCTTAATTTCTTGCCTACATAACTATTACCTAGTAATGTAATAACTTGCTCACAGAACTTTTCAAAGCTATCAGCAGTAATTACACATCTATCTTCCTCTAGGAATTTAGTCATAATATGCTTAACTCTCTTCATTTGAGAAGTCATTTTCTTCTCCCAACCCTCTACTGCAGTATCTATAGGCCATTCTAAATGGCTTAAGTTAGCTCCATCAAGAGAGAACGAGAATTTTAAGAAACTATTTCCATTAGAAGCAGTTTCTACACTTACATTTGTCATTTCAGCATCTTCACTAATTCCTAGTGGAAAAATCTTGGTTGACGAACCTTCTGATTGAACGGTTTTGTTAATTTGGTACATTTTTTTGAATTTAATTTAATTAGACTTCGTTTTTATTCGTTATAATATTTGTGCATAGTTTCCTTTACACTTTGTAAATCATTTGGTATTTCATAATCCTTAAACATATCTACAGGAGACTTAGCTGTTGAAGTCCCATCTGTTTGTGTTTGAAAGAGAAATTTATTATTACCTTTACCATCTGCTTGTACATGTGTAAATAAAACTACACTTGACATAGACTCTAAAACAATCTTATCTAATTGTTTTCCAGCTGTCATTACTTTACGATATTGAGCACCCATATCATTATATCCCTCATCGGAATGTGCTAATACAAATACATCAACATCATCAGGTACTGTTTGGTTAATAACTGTAAATACATCATATATACCACCTGAAAGATTACTCCACTTCTCAAAACCTTTAATATGACGCTCACCCATAACTTTATCAGTCATTAATCTGTTAATCGTGTCTATCACAATAGTTTTAATATGCTTTGCTTTCTCTGGAACAACTTTTAACGTATTTACAATATCTACTAAATTGGAAGCTTTTGCATAGTTTTTATTTTCTTTACTATAATTCTTCTTCCAACCCTTAAAAGGTAATGCTTTTTGGTCACAGTTTAACCAGAGAGTTGTTTTTGGATCAAGAGTTCTACCGCTTGTGGATTTTCCTGATCCGGACTTTCCACAAATAATTACTAAATTTGCCATATTTTACTTTTTTTGGTTATTAAATTTTTCTAATTCGAATTCTAGATGAGCTATAGCCTTTGTTAAACAGTCTATAGGAGTATCGTGCTTGTGATACGCCCTAATTATGTATGTAGTGGCTGTAGCGAGGTGATAAGGAAGCTCAAAGTTATCACATACTTTACGAGCTTCATATCCATTCTTACCTTTATAGTATTCAGGAACTCTACTATCTTTAAAATCATCCATAGTTGTTGTTGTATTATACTTCATCTTTAATTTTTAATTGGTAAGTTGGACTATCTGGTGCTTTATAGTCTACTACCCTGTTATACTTAAGTTCATTTTTCATTTTAGCAATACAAGGCTGGCCTTCTCTTACTTTAATAAAATGCCAAAATAATGCACCACACGTGGGCCATGCTTTAGGTCCGTATGTCTCCATACCTAATTGCTCAGGATTCATGGATACCATTACTAAATCAGAAAACATAAATACAGAATCTCCACCAAACAAATCTTTTTTCTTAGGAAATTGCTGAGACGGTTCTGTTATTCTGTCCGCTGACTCGATTTCTCGGTTTAATTGGCTCAGAAATACAAAAGCTATTTTATGCTGCTTCTTTAAAGAGTTTGCCATTATCATTAATTCTACTAATACCATTCTCTCCATCTCTCCTTGCCTACCGCGCACAAGTATAGTGTGATCTAGCATAACAACTACACCTCGATCTTTATTAAAATCTTCTTTAATAAATTTCTCAATAGTATTTCTAATCATCTCGACAGTACCTGGCATCTCCACATAGAAGATAGGAAGCTTATTAAATTCTTGTTGCACTCCAAGTACTTTATGGAATTCAGTATCATTTAAACTAAACCCTTCAATACCACTATGTAATTGTCTAGTAGTTAAGTCTAATTTATTTGATAACTTCCTACTAACTAATTGACGCGCAAGCATTTCAAAGTTAAAAGATAATACAGCAAAGTTTTCATCAGGGTTAAGATTAAATAACTCTGTTTCTAGCTGATTTATAATAGCTGTCTTACCACTACCGGACATACCAGCTATAGTATGTATAGTATTCCATTCTATACCATCCATACTCACATGGTTATACTTAGACCATGGTGTTCTTAATGATTTTATCAGTCCTTGACGTCTATTGTCAATATACTGTACAGCATCATAAGCTGCTTTTGTTATACTTTTGTAATGTAAACTTGGTTTATTCATAATTTTATATTAGGTCTTCTCCGTATTTTGAGTCGCTAGTAAGTATAGTTGTGCTCTCATCTAATAATCCTGCATAAGTATCCCAAGCATTTTTATTTAAATAAGTTGTCAACTGCATCATATAAGCCATATTACCACCTCTTTTTCTAGTTATTAGTTCTTTATCTAAACATTCTATAACATGTTTATGCTTTAATAGATTTCCTTTAATATATCTATCATATTTTTCTTTGCATACTATTGTTTCTTTAGCTGTCAAACTATGAGGTCGTAATATTCTTAATGAGCTACCATTAGATACTTTAATAGGATAAGTATTAAATAATTCAGTAAAATAAGACTCTTCAATTCCTAATAATGCTCTAACTTTATTTCTTGCTATAGTTATACACGTTAAAGGATTTTCAGGATCACAGGATATAATATATCCTTGTTCAGTTAATCCTTGTAGCTCTTTCTTAGCAAAACCATATAATTTTACATAATTTACAAATAATTCCGTATTGGACTCAAAAAGCAAAACTAACATAACATACTGAGATGCAGTTAATTTATTCTTAATAAGTCCTGGAATGTTGATTTCTATATTCATACGCAGGCTTTAAAGGTTAACAAATATAAGAAAATCATAGCTTATAAACTACTTTTTTCTTACTTTTCTTTTTACGTTTATACGTCGTAAGCGTATGTTTACCAATGACTTGAGTCGTTTTGATTAACACTTCTTGTTCAACTTGAAGGCCATATACCCTCAAGGCTCGTTCATAAGAATCTTCTTGATATTCCATAATTAAAATATGTATCTTATAGTGTTCCATGGTATAATACTGTCATGGAGCGCTATAAATTGGTTAATATAATTCTTCTTAAGGCCAAGTTTATATCTATAGTTTTTACCACCATATTGAGAAGTCTTCGCTTCTTGTAGATGTGGTACCCATAAATGCTTCTCAGTCTCAGGATGATTCTCCATATTATTCATATGCTTAGATTCATTATGAGTTAGAAAGATTACTTCCGCAAGGACACAATCTTTATATTCTACATAATTATTAAGCATACTAAATAATTCAGTGTAATCTTCTTTCCAGTTTTTATATAATATAACTGGACTAAAGTTTACATGTACATCGTACCCAGCTTCTATAAATGTATTAATAGCTTTTATTCTATCAATAATCTTAGTAGTATTAGGTTCGTGTAAGTCAGACATATGCTGCGGCATTAAACTAAATCTAATCCGTATTTTGTTTAGAGGATTAAACTCTAACAATATAGGATTTACATATTTAGTAGCAAAACTACCCATAGCCACAGGATGATCTCTAAAGAACTCAAATATTCTTTTCCAGTTATGATACTTAGCATGAAGAGCAAAGTCTTCGTTGCAGCTTATATCATAGCTGGTAAGAGTAGAATGAGTTTGATTAGGTTTATCTACCGGGGTAAAGAATGCATGATTATTAACAGCAGTTAATATATCATTTTCATTTACAGCAATAGATAATCCTTTAGGTAAATGACGTTTCATATAACAATAAGAACAGTTGTATAAACAGCCATAACCAAAGCTTGGTGTAATAAAGTCTGTAGATCTTCCTGAAGGTCTTATTATCATAGACTTACGTGTAACTTTCTTTATCATAAAGGATATATTCCTAAATCCATCATATCCCCATAGTCAAATTTATCAGTTAAAGCAGTCTCAATACTTATTAAGTCTTCACTCCAACTATACACAGTGCCATTATATACTAAACAATAACTTGGTAAAAATGTTTTATTAGCAACGAAATCTACACCTTTCTTAGTTAAAGTCCAGGTACCTATTTCATCACCATCAACAATTAATCCCCATTTCTCTGCATATGCATAATCCATGGTTGTTGCTCTAAGTTTTAGCTTTGCAAATTCATTTTGTACATGTATATATTTATTATCAAACCAGAATGCGTTTAATTTATACATAATAATCATTGATCTGGCTATACCTGAATTTAACTTACGTTTGTATGCTTTTACATATTTGTCACAACACGGACATACAGCGCCAGTCTTAAAATTATCTCTTAAGTATTGTTTCCCTTCAATTATAGTCTTCATGATTCGTCCCGGTCTGCATCCAACTGGGCTTCTGCTTTATTTTCTTTACCTGCTTCATCATATTCATAATCTTTTTCAGGGATAGCAAAAGATTCATCACAGTTTGAGCATCTATACATATGCTCTTCTGTTCTAAATGTTAATTCTGTGTATTCTGTCCCACAGCATGGACTTACTAGATCTGCCATTAGTTTCCTTTATGATCTAGTCCTTCTTCTATTCTGATTACATTGTTTTGGAACTGTCTATCTGCCCACAACTCTGCAAATCTTATTAATTGTTCTTCAGTATACTCTTGTTTACCTCCTGGGTCAAAGATAGAATCATCTTCATTTAACTCGTCAGAGTGTAAGTAATCTTTTGCATTTTCTGCCATAATTTTAAATTTAATTGGTTAATAAAAAGAATATAGTTCTCGCGGTACGAAAAACCACTAACTTACCGCGAGACTTACATCTTGGACCCTATAGCGCACAATTTATCTGGGTCCCCGCTCTGCTAATCTAGTAGCAAATATTTTATTTAAAAAAGGAGAGGAGTGAGAAAACCAGTCTAAGTTATATTCTCATTATACATGTCTGGACAACTCCTCTCCTATTCTTAAAACCTCAACACTATGACCTATCTGAGAAGATGCAACCCACTTCTCTTCTTGACTGTCTTCAATATATAGATGAAAGATTAGCGCCTGCTTACCTTCCTCCCATCTAACGACTCTTCCGACCCGTTGAATTAAGTCTTTAACTTTACTGGTTCCACTGGCTATAATAGCCATTGAAATATCTGGGACGTTAACGCCCTCATTCAAAGCTTTTGCAGTTGATATTCGTGTTACTTTTGTTCGGTTATCTATAAGACTATCTAAGTTAGCTGTTCTAGCCTTCTTACCAATCTTACTATGAAAACTTACACAAGAGTCACCTAATAGTTCTGTAACTTTGTCAGCAAAGTCAATAGTCTGAGAAAATATAATTGTCTTCTTCTCAGGATATAGATCACATAGATACTTAACAGCATCTAATTTTGTTGAAGCGTTGTAGAGTAATTTTTTACGATTACTCATGGCAGCATTACATTGGTAAGGATAGGTTTTGTTATCAATATCTATTACTTCACCTCTCCTGGCCAAATGCTGTTCATATATAGCCGGCTTCATACATGCATACATTATTTTTAGATTCTTATCAAAGATAGGAAATAGTCTTGCAAAATTATTATTAGCATTTCTATAAGCTATCTTTTCTTCTCCTCCTAAATCTAATGGTACATTATATATTGTAAACTTACTTATTAACCCTAATCTACTAGCCTCTGTTGTACTAATCCTATCACATATAGGAGCAACAGCATTTAGTAAATTTAATTTAACTGGATCTATATAAGCAGATAGTCCCAATATCTTAGAGTATTTATTATTAGCAAAGAAGTTAAAGAACTCTGGAGCAATATAGTTATGTATCTCATCTGCAATGACTAAATCGTATTTTTGACCATACCATTTATATGCAGTTTGTATACATACACACTTGACACACGTATCAAATATATCTTTTTCTCCCCATTTAGTAAATTCATCACTCCAACTTCTGTCCCTAATAGTTTGGGTAGGTGTTAGGATTAATATTTGGCAATCCATATTTAACCTCTTCGCTACAATAGCAGCGGCCAATACACCACACCGTGTTTTACCTACACCGGTAGCATATTGCAATGTTCCTTTCCCTGCTACAGGATAGGCCCACCATTTGTTCAACCCTTTACGTTGAATCTGGTCTTTTATAGCACTTGCTTTCATATTAATATTTATTTATTTACACCATTCTCTACTTATTGTATAATCTACTCCCATAGGAAAGTCCGGGATGATTTTAGCACCAGCTTGACGCATCAATTCGCTTTGAATTTCTGCCCATTCTTCTGCTTTATCATTTGGTACTTCTACGCCTATTTCATCATGTACTTGTGTTACTAAATATGCTGGATAGTCTAATGTTTTAATCTTATTTCTAATCATAATCATTGCTAACTTAATCATATCTGCACCAGTACCCTGAATTGGGGTATTTTTACTCATACGCTCAATAGCACCAAGCTCCTTAAAATCTCTTTTAGGGCTCATACCACTTTGCCAGTTCTCAAACCATCTAATCCTTCTATAAGGACTAAATGTTCTGATAAATCCATAATACTTACCATAATTACCCAGATTATTCAAGAATCCTCCAATTTTAGGGAATTCACTGAAATACTGTTCAATTAATGCTTCGGCATCATCGACTGATATATCCAGAGTATCTGCTAGTTTAAATTTACTCATACCATAAGCTAGACCAAAGTTAATAGTCTTAATCATAGTTCTGAGTTTCTTTTTACCATCAGCATCAGCTTCACGCCACTTCTCTTTAAATACCATATCAGCACATATACTATGAAGATCTGCTTCTTCTTCTCGTGCTTTCATCCATACAGGATCCTTAGACCCTGAAGCTATAATACCTAATTCTTGTCCTGAATAATCTACAGATACTAATTTATAACCTTCCCTTGCATGGAAACAGTTTCTAAATTTATTATCTGCAGGTATATTCTGCATATTAGGCTTTTTATCTTCCTTGTTACCACTTGATACACGTCCAGTATTTAGTATTTGCCAGAAACTTGTTCTTACTTTACCATCTTTCATCACATATTTGAGGAAAGATTTACCATAAGTTGATACAACCTTCTGAACTGCTTTATACTTTAAATATTTACTTATTAATGCTCTATTTTTGTGTTTATATAACTCAAATGCATTAACTTTGTCAATTTCTAAACCATATTCTCTAAATACTCTTAATACTTGTGTTGGGCTAGACCACTTAATATCAATCTTTCTTATTTCTGTGGGCTCAATGAATAGATCAGTTTGGAATGATTTCTTAATAAACTGGTTAAGTTCAAGAGTATAAATCATTTTATCTAACTCAGCCTCCATAACTATTACTTCTTCTTCAGAACCATCAGCTATTGCTAGCCACGCCTCTGAGTTAAAGCATAATCCATTGAATTCAATATCAGCAAAAGCAAGAGAAACTTCATTTTCTAGATTTAATACTTCTTCTAGTTCGTGTTCCTTAATTTTAGCCAACTGCTGCTCTCTAATATCAATAAGATGTTCAACATCTTCTGCACCGTATAGTATTTGTTCAGTACTATAAGGCCTACCATCAAGTCCTACAAATTTACTTCTAACATCCTTATTTAAATAGGTTTCTAAATATCTCTGTGTCAATACATTAAGAGAATATCCTACTTTACTTCGACCGCAGTTTATTACACCCTCAGCCAGCATAGTGTCATATGGATTTTTAATGTCCATATTCCACCAGCGTTTGAGAAACTTATAATCAAATTTAATATTATGAAATATCTTCACAATATTTGGGTCTTCAAGTATAGGTATTAAAGGAGTTATATCTATAAATCTAGTGTCAATAACATACTGAATCTCTTTAGTGCCAATCTGAAACATTACAACTTTCTTTGTTAAAAAGCTTTTACCTTCTGTTTCAGTATCAACACCAAGCACATCCTGCTTAGAAAGATAATCTATAGCTTCATCCATTGAAACGCATTCAAACATCGGTTCGATGTCTTGATGCGCACAGATTAACTTTATCATATCTTATTATTTAATTATTATTATTATATATATCTTCAATATCTAAATCCATAAGGTGATCAGGTATTATATTAGTTTCTAACACACTTATTACAGATTTAAGATACTTGACCTCATATTCATTGTTTTGGAACTTAACCTTACTCCTATGACTAAGGTTTGGTTCTTCTTCAACAAATTTAACTAACTGTTTCATACTCTCGAGGTCATCATTGGTTAGAGTAGAAATCCATTTCATATGTCCCATTATTCATTACACATGATTAACTTCCATACTAGTATGAGCATAACGATGCTCAATACTATAACAACAACTTTTGCCATAACATTATTCTATTTTAAATTAAAAACTATGCCTGTAGAATCTGTTATTTAAACTATTTCACACGAGCCACCTGCACACGCAATCTCTTGACTGCGCGTAGTATTGTCATTAGTTTCTTTAACTAATTTCAAATTAATGGTCGTTAATGTTTTCATCATGTTGTAATATTTGCTTTTTGAAATGTTTTCGAAGGGAGCCTGCTCATAAGAACCTCCATTATATGGTAATATACTTAAACCATTAAATGTATCCTTATTTTTCCACATCCAATCACCAACCTCTTTCCATTCATCATCTTGAATAGATACAGTTGCTGATACATTGTTTGTGTTATCACCACTTAGGTGACCTTTTCTTACCCACTCTAAATTAAATAGTTTAATTCGTTCGAGTAAACTAAGAGCAGTCTCTTCATTTCGTAAAATGGAATTGGCAGGAGCTTTTTGAGGGATCTCAATAACAGCTGAATTGGGTATTAGTTTCATATCTTCAACCAACTCAGGATGAGCTTTGGCCAAATACTTATATAATTCCTCATCCTTAGTGCATTGCATACGTCTGATGTAATAGTCGTTATGCCACGCATGTATACCTGAAGATGTCCCTAACACACAGCTCGTAGTTCCGGAAGGTTTAATAGTCGTTACCCTCGCTGCTTTATTGATACCTAGTAGTGCTGCATATTTTTCATTAGCTTCGCAAGCTACATACGCCGCGGATCCTAAATCAAATTTCAACACAGTGCCACTTCCAATACCTGTCATCCCAACGCCAATTAAAGCGTCTTTCTCAGTTGTTGTTCTCCATATGGGTCTAAGATAGTGAAAATCAGTAAAACTAGCCTGTAATGTACCTAGTAGTGTTGCTAATTTTACACGTTCTTCAAGATCTTCTTGTGACTCAATATTTGAAACGTTAACCTCAGTGAGATTACAGAACTGGTATGGACGTAAAGCTATCTCGCAACAAGGATTTGTACCATAATCACTATTATTAGTGAAATACATACCCGGCTCACCTGAATTAGACTCTTGAATTTGCGTCCAAAAAGTCTTAAACTCTGAGTGAGTTATCCTATGTCTACGAATGACAGCGCTATTGTTAGCCCTTCCCCGTTGTGGGTTCAACTCCCACCAATTTCCATATTTACTTGTTAGCATTTCTTCATCATCCATTGAGAATAATGAGATCAATGCTGCTCTCCTAATACCACCTGCAAGCACAGCGTCAGCTATATAACATACCATGTCGTGCACCTCCAAGGGAGTAAGAGAACTTCCTGTTGTTTTTCTGTTTAATAATGTTTCTAAATGAAATAAGCACGTCTTCAACGGCTCTGGTCCGGGGGCTAATCCCCCAGCTGTTACTAATCGGGACCCTTTCGGTCTTATATCAGTGAAATCAAAGACAGGTTTCGTCTTTCTTACACCTAGAAAGCTTCCGACTAGATGTCTTACTGCATCAGCCCACCCTTCTATAGAATCACCAATTACATATTTTTGGGTTTTCTTTGGGCTAACTATTTCTGGTAATTGTCGTACATGTTTAAATTGAACTGAGTATCCGACTCCTGTTCCTCCTAGTAATAAAAACATTACTTCAGAGAATGATCTATAATCATCTATTGGTAAATACGCACAGTTATAAATCCTTGATTCCGACTTAGTTATAGCAGCTCCTGCGAACTGCATAGCCCTCATTGAAGGTAATATTTTCTTTTGTTTTACATAACTGATAGCCTGTTTTATATCCTTGGCTACATTAGGATGTTTAGTAATCATCATGTCTTCATAACGATCACATATTTCACTGAATGTCTCTCTCCTACCCTGGTTAGGTAGGAACTTGGCGTATTTATTAAAGACAACTATATCACTGAGGATCTGATT
>TARA_R110001606_G_scaffold393382_1_pt1 | contig 13056 bp, 6 predicted proteins | sample TARA_R110001606 | Tara Oceans TARA_R110001606 (sample SAMEA4398315) | marine metagenome | biome: Polar Biome; feature: [SRF] surface water layer (ENVO:00010504); material: water (ENVO:00002006), including particulate matter (ENVO:01000060) such as... | depth 5 m | reverse complement strand
GACAGCTGGATCAAAACCATTTACATTCTCACAAATTATTGTTAATAAAATAACAGGTAGTACAAATGTAAGTGCAGCAGCAGCATTACAAATGGCAAGTGCATTGACAGGTCCCACTGATTTAACTAATCAAGAATTTGCAGGTATGCAAGTTGGAGGATCTATATATCCAGTAGATTTAAGTTCTTATTTAAAGAATGGTGTATCTGCATCTGCAAATCCATATAATACTTCTTTAACAACTCCAGCTAGTAATACATTAACTGGATTACAAGTAAACTTTGATATTTCAGCAAACTTATATTTAGAAAATGGTGTAGTATGGAATACAACATTGAATAGTAATATGAAAAACTATATGTTAGGTATGGTTGGTCAGACATTAAATTCATCACTTGGTACACCTTCTAGAGATCCTGCATTAAAAATTGGTGGGACAACAGCAGTATTTGGTGTAGGAAGTACTAGAACTAATGCATGTTCTGCAGCTGCATCTAGTAGTCCAGCAATATGGTCTGCTAATGCAACAGTTGCAAATACAACACCTTCTAATCCATTTCAAGGTACTGTACTTTCAGCTAGAGCATATACTACACAGTCTGCTGCAACAAATGGGCAAGCAGCATATGAATTAATAACAGGTCAATACTATGCAATATATCTTGCAAGTGGAACTAGATATGTGGCTTTGTATAATAAAACTGCAGATTCTAGTGGACACTTTTGGACAGCAATAGGTACATGTTAATAACAAATAAAAATTAAAAAAATGAGTTGCAATACTTGCGGAAATACAAAATCATCACCATGTGCTTGCCAAGATCATGGTTTAACTACACCATGTAGTTATACAAATTGTAGCAATGGCACACCTTGTGAAGAAGTTATATGTTCAGAATGTGTAGTTGATTGTCCAGAACATTCAGGACGTTCTCTTGGATCTATTTCTTGGGATGCTGAAACATCTACTGGTGTTACTTCAACAGAAGGTCTTAAAATGAGGTCTGGAGATTCAGTACAAGAAATGTTACAAAGAACAGCATTATTTGTTGCTGATCCAGTTGCTGGTGCAAGTACTGCATCTGTTGCAATTGCTCCATTTAGAATTAACTCTAGAACAAAAGATTCAATTGGGTTATCATGGTCAAATGTACCCGTTAGTGTTTCCTCTATTTCAATATATCAAGCAGAAGCAAATTCAAGAACATGGACATTAAATTCAACTATTTCATCTGAACTAACAACATCATTAACTAAAACTATAATTGGTTTATCAGCAAACAAAGCATATAAATTTAAATTGATTTCCTCAGATGGGAAAATATCTGCAAATAGTGTTGCAATATATGCAAACACATTAGCAAAATAATATAACAAAAGTAGAGAAAGTTTGTTGGTTTTAACTCTGCAATTGTTGGGAGCCCTTGAGAAATCTTGGGCTTCCTTGTTTTATAACTTTTTTTTTGTATCTTGCCAGCAATTTTAATTAAAAAAACTATATGGACTCATTATTTGAAAAGATCAAGGCTTCCTTTAAGTGGAAGAAAACTTCTGACTACTGTGCAGAAAGGTTAAATATTACAATTGAAGATTATAATAAGCTAAGAAATATTATTAAATCTCAAGAATTAGTGGAAGAATCTGCCATGGAATCCTCCTATAACTTAGAAAAAGGAGAAGCAAAGATGTCAACTATTAGTTCATCTGAACCAAAAACTCCTGAAGAAATTATTGATGTATTAAACATTGATACTACAAAATGGAAATTATCTAGTTATTGGAACAAGCAAATGGGAGATCATTGGAGAGTTTCTGCAATGATTACAAGACTAAAAGATAATGAAGTAGATAATGTTGCTGAATTACTTAAATCATTTACTCCAAAAAAATATAAAGAAGTTACAAGATTAAAAACTCCAGGTAAATTTAAAACAGCTGGAGTTTTGTCATTACAAGATATACACTTTGGGAAAGAAGGAAATGAAACAATTGATAAAGATTTTGAAGATACAATAAAAGATTTAATTAATAGAGCTACAAACTCACACCATATAGAGAAATTATACTATGTTGTAGGAGGTGATGTAATCAACATGGATACATGGAATGGAACTACTACAGCCGGAACTCCATTGGATAACTGTATGACAGCTACAGAGGCTTACATGCAAGCATTTGATTCTCTTCAGTGGAGTATTAATTATCTTAAACAGTTTTGTGATCAATTACAAGTAATTTATATACCAGGTAATCATGATAGATTATCATCATTTCACTTAGCTCATGGTCTTTCTAAATGCTTTAGTGATGAGAATATATTATGGGATGTTGTTTATCAAGAAAGAAAAGTATTTGTTTATGAAGATAACTTTTTTGCATTTGAACATGGTGACGTAAATACTAAAAATTCATTACTAGTTTACTCTATGGAGTATCCTAGACAATGGGGTAAGACTCTTCATAGAACATTATACACTGGACATTATCATCATAAAAAGAAAATTCAATATATAACTGAACATGATAATACAGGATTTATGTTAAAGATATTACCAAGTCTTTCAAAAACGGATTATTATCATTATCATAATAAATTTATTGGGTCTAGAAGATCAGGTGTATTATCTTTACATAGTCCTACTAAAGGTGAGATATGTGAATTAACTTATTCACCTGAGTAATCTATATCAATTAAACTTGAATATTTCCTCTTTTTTTTGTAAATTATACTGTATAGTGATATTATGATTAATAATTTTAAACAGCCAGATTTAAACGCACCAAGATACCGTGAAAAAGTATTAGGACATTTGAATGCTGAACTAATAAATGAATTTAAAAATAAAAACCCAATATATTCTAAAATAGATAATAATAAATTCAAAAAAATTATTAAGTTATTTAATGAAAGGATATGGAAGGAGGTTATTGAAAATAGAGATGGGGTAGAATTACCTGACTCATTAGGTTATTTATTTATTGGAACATGTCCTGCTGCTAAAAGTGTTAATACTGATTATGCACTATCAAAAAAATATGGTAAAGTATTGCAAAATAAAAATTGGGAAACGGATGGAAAGGTAGCTAAGATATTTTATACAAACTACTCTACAAAGTACCGTTTTAGAAACAGAGAGTTATGGCAGTTTAATGCTGTGAGACAATTCAAAAGAGCAGTTGCTAAATCATATCCAAAAAAGTGGACAAAATATATTACTATGATCAATAAGAAAAAAGTTGCTCATATGTATAAAAAAGATAAATAGTAATAACTATGGCAACAATAGCAGAGGTAGTCTCTAGGGTAAGAGAATCAATAAAAGCTGAGTCACAAGATGCTTTCATAACTGATAGGTATCTTTATAGTCTCATAATAAAGTATGGTCAATTGCTAATGAGAAGACAAGACCATACAAATAAACTAAAAAAATTCAACAGTGTGTGGCAATCATTACCTGTTGTTGAGTTGATTGAAGTTGATAAAGTAGAAGCAGAATGTGCTGGTATACAAAGTGGGTGCACTATAATGAGAACTAAAGAAAAACTTCCAACTTTTATGGAGGGTTATTGGGGACCGTTAATTAGAACAGTTAGTTCAATAGATACATCTATTGAGGTTCAACCTACAAATCCAGGTACATATACTTCAATGACTAAGACTACATCACATAAGTATAATAAGACTAAATATTTTTGGTGGTTAAATGATTATATTTATGTACCAAATGTAATGTGGGATGCAATTAAAATAGAAGGTGTATTTGAAGGTGATATTAGTGCGTGGAATTGTGACACAACGGATGATTGTACACCAAGATATTTACAACAAATATTCATACCTGAATTTTTATATGCTGAAATAGAAACACAAGTTATAAACCAGTTAATGAATACTGCAAAAGTTCCTACAGAAGATTCAGATAACAAACTAAATATTAATAGATAATGAGTGTATCACAGAAATATAGAACCTTTAATCAATTGTTAGAAGATGTATCTGTAGATTTCTCTACTTATGCTTTGGAAGGAATGATAGAACCCCAACAATTAATAAAAGTTGCTACCAGAGTAAACTATGATCTTGGAATAAGAATACATAGGACTAAAGAAATGGTTATAGATATTGAACATAGTAAAGGTGCATTACCTGCAGATTTTGCTTTTTTAAATTATGCATTTATGTGTGGTACATATACTGTTAGTAATACAATGCCTGCAGGAACTACAGTTGATACAACATTTACTGAGTATGTACCAGATCCAGGAGGCCCTAATCAATGTGTTACACCAACAGACTGTAAAGATGTTTGTGTAGTCAAAACATGTCCTACCACTGTCAGTGATGGTAAAAGGGGTACTACTACAACATATGATGAACATATAGTTGTTCAGTTTGTTGGAGCTGAACAATACAGATCATTTTCAAATTATATGCCACTAAGAATAGGACAAACAAATCAAGTACAATGTGATTGCCCTAATGTAAATGTTCAAGCTGTGGATATAGCTGAAATAAGAGATGGTTATCTTTTAACTAATTTTAAAACAGGTCATGTTTATATAAGTTACCAAGGAGCTATGGAAGACAATGATGGTAATTTATTAGTTTTAGATCAACCATATTGTAATGAATATTATGAGTATGCATTAAAAGAAAGAATACTAGAAAATATGATTTTTGCAGGAGAGCAAGTTTCACAACAACTAGGAATGATACAAGGAAAGTTGAGAGCAGCAAGAAACAATGCATTAAGTTTTGTTAATACACCTGACTTTGCAGAGATGAGGAAAGTATGGAATCTCAATAGAACAGCACAATATCATAATTATTATAACATGTTTAAGAGTCATCCTACATTAGGATAAAATAAAATTTAGAATGGCAAAAAAGGAAAATACACCTAACCCACAAAGTACCTCAAATATAGACACAGATATATTTGTAAAGGGTATGACCAAAGATCCTAACATTAGTTTAGTTGGGAAGGATCAATGGACTCATGCACGTAATGCAATTAACAATTCTGTTGACGGAGACGTTGGTACATTGGGTAATGAACAGGCAAATTATTTATGTGAATCAGCTCCATTTACTATCATTGGTGCAATTCACTTATATGGTGACAAATGGGTGTTGTTTTCCACTAATAATGAACAGAGTGAAATAGGAACATGGGATGATAGTAATTGTAAATATAAGACACTAATAAATGATTATAGTGGATATATGTGTCTTGATGGTGACTCATCTGCAGGTTGTTTAAACTTTAGTACACAACATTTAATAACTGGAGCAGCAAAAGAAAACTTTGACTGTACTTGGCAAGTATATTGGGATGACAGTATAAATCCAAGTAGAACATTAAATCTAGATGTAATACCATGGGTTAAAATAATTACATCAGATGAGTCAGAAGAATGTGTTACATATGCAAATATAATGCCTCTTCAAATAAATTGTGAAGAGTTAAGATTAGCACCATTAATTGATACACCATGTATTGAGATTTCTAAATCTCCAGATGGTGGAATGCTTAGAAATGGTACATACCAAGTTTTTATTGCATATGTGATAAATGATCAAACAGTTGGTGACTATTATGGTATATCAAATATACAACCATTATGGGAGCATGAGGATACTATATCAGGATTAGACATTAAACTTTCTAATTTAGACAAAGGCTTTGAAAACTTTAAATTGGTTATATGTAGTAATAATCAAATGGAGATGCAGGCTAAAGAAATTGGAATATATAGTACAGAACAAGAATTTATTTCTATAGATTATATTAATCAAAAACTTAAAACAGTACCAATTGAATTCTTACCATTAAGAAATCCTGCATATGAAAAGTCTGACAATATGTATATTGTTAATGATTATTTAATAAGACAAGGTCCTACAGAACAATTTGATTTTAATTATCAACCCTTAGCAAATGAAGTTCATACGCACTGGACATCATGGCAATTTCCAGCAGACTATTATAGAAAAGGTGGTAATAAGCCTACATTTATGAGAGATGAGGTTTATTCTTTCTTTATTAGATTCATATATAATACTGGAGAGAAGTCATCATCATTTCATATACCTGGTCGTGTGCCAGGTAATTATACATTACCTGATGGATCTACAGCATTTGAATTAGATACATTACCTGGTGATCCAAGTGAGATTGGAAGTACTATGGATAATGCACCACAAGCAGATAGAACATTTGAAATATATAATACATGTGATAGTTGGTGGGGAGCTTCAAGTAGTTCAGCTGAAAATAATACAACTGATGGAGGTGTAAAAACTGCAGAAGGTCATATGGCATATTGGGAATCATCAGAACTATATCCAAATGATCCAGTTAGATATGGTGAATTATGTAGTAAACCAATTAGACATCACAAGTTTCCAGATGAAACAATACCTGCTGGTTCTGCTGGAATAAGTTCTGGTGGAAATGGAATATTAGATAGAAGTTCAAATGATAATCAAAGTATTAATATACTAGGTGTAAGATTTTCAAATATACAATGGCCAAGATTTAATGGTAATAGTGATCCTAATAATTTATGTGATCCATTAGATCCAAGTCCAACAGGAGATTTAATCCCAAACATAGTTGGGTATGAAATTCTAGTTGGGTCAAGAGAAGGTAATAAATCTATTATAGCAAAAGGTATCTCAAGAAACATGAGAGAGTATGATATACCAGATAGTGCAACTGGACATGAAACATCTGACTCACAACTTGGAGCTATATCAAATTATCCTTTTAATGACTTAGGATCTGATCCCTATTTATCTTCTAATAATGATTTTACATATACAAATGGGGTGGGTGATATACAAAACATTAACGAATATCCAGCTGCTAATTCTTATCAAGATCTCTTTACATTTCATTCACCTGAGACATCATTTAATAGACCTTATTTAAACCCATATGAGATTAAAACATACGGTGTAACAACAGGAACAGCTTTAGGTAGATTTAAAGCATCTGAAAAACATCCTAAACAGAAATTATTAAGAAACATATCTATGTGGATTGGTATATTTGTTGGTATGGGATATGCCTTTAATGAAATGAGGGGTAAAAGAACAAGAGCAGCTACAGGACCAAAAGCTCTTTCTATTGGGTATACTGGTTCAGGGGAGGAAATAGGTGGTGGAAAATTTAAATCAGGAAATTTAACATCTGGTAGTACGCAGGCTTGGACAAACTTAGGAGGAGCAGGTAATGCATACGCTAATCTTTCTCCATCTTCTCAAACAGCAAATGAAGGTGGAGATTGGGAAGCAGGAGCACCCGGTAGTTCAAGTTTAGATCTAACTAATATTGATCTTACATTAGGAGCAAGTGCATCAGCAGCACAAGTAGTACAATCAGGATTAGAGGTTACTGAATCATCCGTTGTTTCTATTGCAACTGTAATAGGTGCACCTAAACTTGCAAATCAACTAGTATATGTACCAACAACAATAGGTGGTTGGGGAGCAGTAACAACATCAATGGGAGGTAAGGGGTTTGTTGGGGGTGGTGAAACAATTGAATATGAGGGAGCAAGGTTTGAAGCATTACCTTCTCTTATGCAATTAGCATACGGTGCATATGAGTTCATGCAGTATACTGCTACTGGTGGTCAAGAAATAATTGATCTTATATTGGAACTTGTTAGTTATCAAGACTATGCATATAAGTACAATGCACATGGTTTGTATTTTAAAACAAATCCAATAGCATCTGGAAATAGACATAGAACAAGAGTTGATGTTGCTAGATATATTGGTAGTACAATGCAACAGTTAACAAGTACAATTAAAATAAATAATATACAAAGACCTAAAACTGTTGTTGTTAAAACAGATAGTGCTAATTCATTATTTATGCCTACACCTTTACTAGATCAGTCAAGATTTATTATAGGAAGTTTAAGTTTATGGTACCGTCCAACTGCATTAATTCAATCTTCAATAGCTGCACACTATACTGCTATAAAAGTTAAATTTGCAAATCAGTATGGACAGCTAGATCAAATAAATCAAGTTCCTATTAGAGGGTGTGTAACACTTTTTAAAGATCAACCTTTAAGAGATGCAGATGGAGTTATTATTCCATTTGATAATTTAAATGTTTTATCAGTATCTGGTAATGGTATTTTTAAAACACCATCTCTTTTTGGGGGTGATTGTTACTTAAATAGATATACTGAAAAAGTTATAATGCCTTTCTTCTGGGATTTCCTAGAGGGTCAACCTGATGGATTTCCTTATGATTATAGATTAAGAGCAAATGTTCCACGTCCAATATATTGGATGAACTCACAAAAATATGATTTATCAGAACTTGTTAGAACTATAACTAATCTTAATTTTGACTTTACTGGAGGTGCACTACCTTCAAATTTATTTGCTTTGGATAGAGATGGTAATGATGTAACAAGTGATCAAGGTGGAGCAGTTGGTGCAGGAACATCAACTTCAGTAAATCTTACATCTCAAAATCAACAAGGTGGTGCTCCTACATCTAACAATTCTCCAAGTGCTGGTGATTCAACAGTAGCTGCTAATTCAGGTACATCTTTATTCCATATTAAAAATGGATACATGTACACACATAATAGTGGTATAAATGATTTCTTTGTTGAGTCAGAAATAAACACAGCATTAAGAGATTGGGAGGATGTGCCAGAAAAAAGACATTATGATTGGATGGAGTATACAGATGTAAATGATTTATTTGATGCAAGTATAATTAAAAAAGGAAATTTCTTTAAGTATGATCCTTCATTGAGTAAGAACAGATTCTTTAGTCAACTTATATCTTTTGGGTTAATACAACCTAGAGACTATGATCCTATAGTATCAGCTAATTGTTACATGCACTATCCTAAAAGATTAATATATTCTTTACAAGCACAGAAGGAAGCTAAGAAAGATTTCTGGAGAGTGTTCTTACCAAACAACTATAAAGATTTTAAAAATAAAGTAAATGTAATTAAACCTGTATCTAAATCAGGTGCAGTTGTTTTATTTCCAAACTTAGCACCATCACTATTTCAGGGTGTAGATGAATTACAAACTGACCTAGGTACTAAGCTTACAATAGGTGACGGAGGTCTATTTGGAAAACCAATGCAAAACATTGTAAATGCAGATGAGGCACATGAGTATGGATCTTGTGAGAGTCAAAGAAGTGTAGTTAATACACCATCTGGATTATTTTATATATCACAAGCTCAAGGAAAAATATTTCATTATACTGGACAAGGTTTAGATAATATTGCTAATCAAGGTATGAAGCAATGGTTTAATAAATACCTACCTTCTAACTTACTATCTCATTATCCAGAAATGGAAGACTGTCAAGGTTGGGTAGACAATCCTGTAGCAGGAGTTGGATGTCAAACAATATATGATCCTAACTTTGATATAGTATATTTCTGTAAAAAGGACTATGAACCCATTACTCCAGAATGTATTGATTTTCTTCCTTGTGAAGGTTTTGTTTGGAATCAATCAACATGTAATGGAGTAGAACCTAAAGTATGTTGTCCACCAGATAATATACTTCCTGATGGAACAATACAAACATATGTATATAATCCGTCTAATCCTGCAGGTGAAGAGTGTGAAGCAATAACAACCTATGCAGCAATAGAAACTATAGATCAAGAATTGGGAGATGTTGATATTGTTATTGCAGTTGATTCATCAAATTCAATACCTGGTGGAGCTACTGTAGCAAGAATGCAAAATTTTGTAAATGATTTTATACTTGGCATGGCTACTGAATTAGGTACAGGTCAGGCTCAGATTGCATTAGTGCATTTTGGAGGAGGTAGAAACCAAACTGCACCAGTTGCACTTGGTCAAGGTGGAGCAACTGCTGGAAATGATGAAATGTTTGATCCAGGTCAACAATTAATGCTAACATCTAGTTCATCCGACTTATCTAATTGGGTAACAAATGTTTATGGGCCTTCTACTGGATCAGGTACAAATACTGGTTCAGATAGTCCATGGGGAACATCTGTAATTGGAGGATTATGGTGTGGTTTAAATTTATTATATGGTACTAACTCTAGAGCAGTAAATAAAAAAATAATCACAATTATTGATGGACCACAATCTACTGATAGTGGAATTAATCAAACTACACTTACTTCACCTCAAGATATTTATCAGAATATGGTTGTATCACCCACAACTCCTGATACTGTACCTCCATTAGTTGGCATGGGTAATGATTCTGCTGCTCAAGTTTGGTCTAACAATTCTGGTATACACACTTGGTGGCAAAATATTATGAATAGTCCAAACTATGCAGATTTAGAATCTTATGCAGTTTGTATAAATCCATATAACCAGGATCCAAATACAGCTGCGAATGGTGCATCTTGGAGAAATTATACAGATGGTCTTGCACATCCAGGTAATGGGTATTATGGTTCTTTTAATACTGTAGGATCAACAGAAGTTATTACAGATGCTATAGTTAATGCAATAACACCACCTCCTATTATAACCTGGAGTTGTGCTGATCCTGATTGTGACTTAATACTAACAACTGGAAGTCAATATTTATGTGAGTGTAAGTCCTATCACCCAGTATCATATATTGATAGTGTAATACCAATCAGCATAACTGATGAACAATACTTTAAGGATGTATCATGGACAGTAAGTTATGATCCTAAATCAAAAGCATGGATGTCATTTCATGACTGGCACCCGGATTTAGTGATACCAAGTTTGAATCATTTCTTTACAACAAAGAACTTTACAGATGAATCTGAACCACAATGTCCTCCAGGATTTACATGGAATCCATCAACAATGACATGTTGTCAAACATTCCAAGGAGAGTTTCTTGCAGATGTAAATATTGAAGAAGCACCTGTAGAGGTTGAGATAGAACCAATTCCTTGTAAATTAGATATTGTAATTTCATGTGATACTTCTGGATCTATGAATTCTCCTCCCGTGCATCCAGATGGTGGTGGTCAAAACTGGGGTGCTGCAAGAACATTTATAAATGATTTTGTTTGTGCTATTGCCCCAGATATGATTGCTGGTAATACACAGGTTGGATTAACATACTGGTCAAATCAACAAGCAATTTTTACACCTGAAAGTAGAAGTGGTACAGTAAATGGTATTACATATCTACAATCTGTACTTCCTAATGGTACAGGTAGTGGTACAGCAGCTGATCCTAGGATTAGTATGACAAATAATCCTGGGTATATATTTGATGCAGATAATGTTATTACTGGATGTTCTTTTGCGCAAGCTACTCAACCATTTATGATGAATACATTAATGGTTGCAGGATATAATCATGGTCAAGGTGTACTATCTGATGTATGTAATAGTTCTCTTGGAGATAGAACTATTGATTCCGGATATAGAAGAATTATGATATTCTTAGGAGATGGTGCCTCAAATGATGGTGCACCAAATGGTTGTAATGAACAAGGTATGATGGATGGTCCAGTATGTGATAGTGGTGCAGATTCTGCTGCAGCTGCTGCTGGTCAACAAGTTATGTCAAGAAATATAACAATCTTTGCTTCTCCTGGTGGTGGAAATCCTGGAACAACAAATGGATTTGATGGTGTATCTTGTACTCCTGGTGCTTATCCAGATGCTAATCAATGGAATGTAAACACTACTGTAGGTGGTAGTCCAAGTCCGAAAGATGTTGCCTCACAAATAAGTAATGGTCTTTGTGCATTACCTCCAGTGTGCTCATGTCCTTCAGGTTATACAAGGGTAAGTAGTCAATCTACAGGAACTGCACCTCCATACCAAATACTAGGACCATCAGATGATTGTACAGATAAAAATAGGTCAGGTATATGTAGAAAAATAGAATGTGAATGTAATGTACTTAATCTTCCTAACCCAGGAATTCCAATGACCCAAACAGGTGAGTGTGATTCTATTACAGAATCATATAACGAATCTCTTATAGGTGGTAATCCATTGTATATCAATCCATTACCTTTGACTTGTCATTATGATTACGAATGTTGTTTAGATGCTACATTTGAAAAAGGTGGTATATGGAAGCATAATGATAGGTGTGATTTATATTCAAACTACTATGGTAAAGATCATCCATGGGAAGTAGAGTGGGTTGAAGCAGTTGGACAAACAGTTAATACTGTAAGGAGTATTGAGTACCAATTAGAATCTTATATCTATAAAGGTAATCTTGGTCATGATTGTGGAGATAGATTCCATGATTTAGATTGGAATTTTGATGAAGCAATAATTCATAATACAGAACAAGTATCAGGTATATTATCACTGACACTTGATCCAAAAAATGATGTACCTTTAATAACACAGTATCCAATAATTACAGGAAATGATATTGAAATTCTATATAGTAAGGTAGAGCAAAAATATAGGTTCAATCAATTCTGGGATATTACAAAGGATAGAGGTGAATTTGATCCTAATGCAAATGCATCAATATTTATAACTCAGTTAAACGGATACATAAGAGATCTTAATCAAGCAAATCTTAATTACTTTAAGCCTGCCTTCCAAAGAAAGAAGTTTAGACACTATTGGAATTCAGTTATACTAAGAAAAAATATATCAGGAAATAGAAAGATGTTACTTAAGTTAGCAAATACTAAAATTAATATGTCCTTTAGATAATGAAATATAGCAAAAACGGATACAAGAGAAATAGTGAGGATGTTAATAATCCTTATAATATAATACCTTCAGGTAATATTACTATGAAAGGTGTTGACTTTCCTGTCATGGGAACAGATGATTATGGTAATCAAAAACTTATGATGCCTGGTGGTGAATATATATTTCCAGGAAATAATGTATTTGAAGTTCCATTGGCTCAAATGGGTCATGAAGTAAAAAAGAGAAAGGGTAAAAGAGAAAATGAAGATGGCTCTCACTCAACTCATTTAATGAAAACTGAAACAATAGACGGTATAAATTGGTTTTCATTTCCTTCCTTATTTCAAAATGATGATGGTGAATGGATTGATATGTCTGAGGATGAAGATTGGAAG
>TARA_R110001606_G_scaffold398973_1_pt1 | contig 13069 bp, 2 predicted proteins | sample TARA_R110001606 | Tara Oceans TARA_R110001606 (sample SAMEA4398315) | marine metagenome | biome: Polar Biome; feature: [SRF] surface water layer (ENVO:00010504); material: water (ENVO:00002006), including particulate matter (ENVO:01000060) such as... | depth 5 m | reverse complement strand
CAACCCTGAAATTGATTGGGACAATGCGGGAATAGTCATTCCAACCACAGCTCAAGACTGGACCACGAGCAACGGACGTCGGCTGGCAGGCGTAAGCTCTTTCGGATTCAGCGGCACAAACGCTCATATCATCCTTGAATCCACTCCACAGACCGTTGAGACAGCGACACCAGCTCGGCTTTCATCCTATTGCCTTCCCATATCCGCTCGCAGCCCTGCTGCGCTCTTGGCTCAAGCCAAGCGAATGAATTCCGCTATTTTGGAAAGCCATGCGGACCTCGGATCCATTGCGCATACGCTTGCAACTGGCCGAGCACACCTGCCCGACCGATTAGCCATCTCTGCATCTACCGCTCAAGATGCATCTGATGCGCTCAGCGATTTTGTAAATGGAAAAGAATCTTCCCGCGTTAGCAACGGAAATGTGCCTCCTGGGCAGTCCTCTGATGTTGTGTTTCTTTGCACCGGACAGGGCGCTCAATACCCAGGCATGGCACGCGCCCTATTCGAGCACTCTTCCGTATTCAGGGAAATTGTTGAGCGTTGTGATGCCGCGCTAGGTATACAACCAGATGGACCCACACTGATTGATGTTATGAATACTGAAGAGGGGCCTAATTCAGCTCTTCATCAAACCCAGTGGACGCAACCGGCTCTATTCGCTGTTGAATGTGGACTTGCTGCCGTTTGGCGGTCTTGGGGTGTAGAGCCCTCGGCAGTAATTGGCCATTCCGCTGGAGAGTTCGCGGCAGCAACAATCGCAGGCGTCTTTACACTGGAAGATGGGCTAAAGCTTGTTGCCGCACGCGGCAAGCTCTTGTCCCAGCTCCCAGCGGGCGGCGCAATGGCTGCGCTGTTCCTGAGCGAATCGGACGCTAGAGATTTGATCTCCCCCTACGAAGGAGAGGTTTCCATTGCCGCTGTGAATGCGCATGATAGCGTGGTCATATCAGGAAGTGCCGCAGGCATTGAAGCCGTGTTGTCCCAACTGGAACAACAGGGTATGCGTGGACACCGTCTCCATATTTCATTTGCGGCCCACTCGCCTTTGGTCGACTCGGCGCTCGACGCAATGGAAGCAGTTGCGGCGAGCGTGACAGCTCATCAACCAAACATTCCGGTTGCTTGGAACTTGACGGGCGGCACCGCACTGCCCGGTGGAGCGCCCGACGCAACCTACTGGCGGCGTCATTTACGCGAGCCTGTTCAGTTTGCGGCAGGCATGTTGAACCTTCGCAACACCGGCCATCGCGTTTTCCTCGAATTAGGCCCTCATCCTGTCTTGGCCGCATTGGCCGCGCGGGATATCGAAGATTTTGATTCCGAGAGTATGCCTGTCTTTATTGGCTCCCTTAGACGCGGTCATGATGACTGGGCGGAAATGTCAGGCGCACTGGGAAAACTATTCGTCGAAGGCGTTGGAATTGACTGGAAGAAAACCCTTCCGACGCCCCGTCCACAGACCGTCTCATTGCCGACCTACCCTTTTCAGCGCAGCCGCTTTTGGATCGAAAGCCGCAGTAGGGCGAACTCACCTAACCTCTTATCATCCTCAACAAGCTCCATTGCCGGAACACAAACGGAATCTGACGCGCTTGTTTTTGAAGCACTGTTATCTTCTGAAAGCCATGATTGGCTTGCAGACCATATTGTACATGGCAGTACGCTCGTCGCGGGGCCGGTATACCTGTCTATGGCTACTGATGCCGCCATAAGGGCCTTTGGCGGAGCCGATTGGTCGATCAATAATTTCGCCATTGACCACCCCTTGCGACTAGACACTCAGCCGCTTCTTGTTGAGACCCGCCTGAGCAAGGGACCTGATGGTCAGGTGACTTTCGCGATTTCCAGCAGAGTCCAATCCAGTTCAGACACAGCCTGGACACAACACGCGACGGGAGAACTCACATCCCGAGCTGTGGATTTTGCGGATCACGCCGAAGATATCGAAGCCGAAGCGACGAGACTTCATCCAGACAACTTGGCTACACTCCATCTTTCAAAGTTGGAAAGTTTGGGCATAGAACTTGCCGGTCGCTTTCGTACGCTTGATCGCTTGCACATTGAGAGTGGCACCGCCATAGCCCGCCTCACACTACCGGAAGGACTGTTGCCGCTTGCAGTGCCTTTTGCCGACCCGGGCTTACTTGATGGTGTGCTGCAAGCAGCGGGGGCCAGTCTGCCTCAGAAGGAGGATGGAGAAACCCCACTCTTCTTCCTGACAGGTATCGAACAAGTCGAACTTGCAGTAGCATTGCCGTCCACCATTTGGTGCCGCGCGAATCTGAGATCTCCTCAGGGACGCCGCCGTCAGATTGTCGATGCAACAATCTATGACAAAGATGGCCGCCGAATTGGCCTCATTACGGGCATCCAACTCACCCGCGCCGACGGAGACCGGACAGATCTGCCCAACCAGTATGAAATTCAGTGGCAATCGGCACCCGCCAGACCATCAGCCGCCGCCTTTTTACGCTCACCAGCATCTGTGAATGGTATTCTGGCAGCAGCTTTTTCTGATCTTGCAGCGGAGCATGATTTAAACAGTTACGATGTTACTCTTCCCACACTGGATAAAATTTCGCTCGCCTATGTGAGCAAGGCATTTCGTGATCTTGGATTTAGCGAGACATCGAACCGCCGGTTCAGCGCGAAGGAAGAAGCGAACCGCCTTTCGGTTGTGCAGGGCCAAGCTCCACTTTTTGGTAGGCTCCTCCAGATTCTTGTGGATGAAGATATTCTCTCTACTGACGGAAATGAGTTTTGGCTTGTAGGCCAATTCCCACGATACGATCCTGCGGATATGTGTGATGACGCGCTAGAGAGCTTGGGAACCAACTGTGCGGAGCTTTCGATTCTTCAACGCTGCGGTAACGATCTTGCTGACGTGCTGAAAGGCCAGAAAGATGCGCTAGACCTTCTCTTCCCTGGCGGTTCCCTCAAAGAGGCCAGACAGTTATATGTCGAGGCGCCTTTCGCTCGCACATTCAATGGGGCAATCGCTGAATTGGTCCGGCAGGTCATCAAGACTGTTCCAGATGGCCACCCTATTCGTGTGCTTGAGATAGGCGGTGGCACAGGCGGAAGTACGGGCTCGATCCTGGGTGCCCTTGAAGGTAGAGAAATAGTCTACGTTTTCACCGACGTGACCCCCCATTTCCTCGATGCCGCATCTAAGACCTTCAGTGACATAACTGGTTTTTCGACAGGCATCCTGAACATAGAAAACGATCCTGTATCGCAAGGTCAGGAGTTGGAATCCTTCGATATTGTCGTCGCAGCCAATGTGCTTCATGCAACCGAAGACTTATCAAAAAGTCTTCGACACGCCCAATCTCTTCTCGCTCCGGGGGGAGAACTTCTACTCTTGGAAGGCGTTGCTCCCGAACGCTGGGTGGATCTGACATTTGGAATGACATCCGGATGGTGGAAATTCACTGACAAGTCCGTGCGCCCTGACTATCCCCTTATATCCGCGACTGCCTGGTTGAACCTGGTAGATCAGTCAGGGCTGACCCAGGTCGCCCACGTTGGAGGGGATGCCAAACTTGGAAGAGCCGGCTCACAGCAAATGCTGCTCGCGGCGCGCAAGCCAATTAATAAACGCCGCGTAGCTATTGTTGGAAATGCTGGAAACTTCCGAGGCACTTTATGTGATGCATTTGAGCAGCGCGGCTTCGAAGTCCTTACCAAGTTAGAAACGACCTCTGACGAATCCTGCGATATTCTTTACATTGGCGCACTCACGCTTGCCGACCCTGAGATGAGGTCCGGCGCATCCGTTTTGACCGCACTGGAAGAGGCGACTTTTATGGCGCCTCTCCAGCATCTCCTTGATCTGTCGCGCAAGCAAGACGGCTCCCGTCTCTGGGTCGCCACCCAAGGTGTTCACGCATGCGATGGGTCTCACCCCTCGGCCCTATCAAGATGGCAGGCGCCGGTACTCGGCTTTGGACGAACTGCAGCGCTTGAAGCGCCGACGAACTGGGGGGGCGTGATTGATCTTGATAGTGATATTGAACTGACCGAGCAGTCGAATGCTGTCGTCGACTCAATGCTGGCGCGTGATAGCGAAGATGAATGTGCGTGGCGAAATGGACACCGTTTTGTTCCACGCCTTATGGAAGTACCAGCATTGAACGATGACATTATGCGTTTTGACGCAAATGGAACTTATCTCGTCACAGGTGGATTCGGTGGGCTTGGTACCATTGTAGCGAAATGGCTGGCTGATCATGGCGCGGGGCGCGTGGCCCTTCTCGGCCGAAATCCCGATCCTAATGGCAGGGCGATGAATGCGGTGCGCGAAGCTGGCGCGCAGGCCGTGGCCATAGAGGCAGACATAGCAGATCTAGCTTCGCTTGTAGGTGCTCTTGATAGTCTGCTCCAGTCAGGTCCCCCGCTCCGTGGCGCATTCCATGCTGCAGCGCACCTCGAAGCAGTCGCCATGAGCGATCTGACACCTTCGCAAGTCGATGCAATGCTACGGCCGAAGATCGCTGGGACACTTGCGCTTGAGGCGGCGCTGTCCGAACGAGCCGCTGAATTCCTGGTGCTCTTTTCATCTACAACAGCCGTGCTCGGGGCCCCTGGATTCGCTCATTATGGAGCGGCAAATGCTTTTCTCGATGCGAGTGTGCACAATTCCGGAATTGGCCTGAATGTAGTTTCAGTAGGATGGGGGACCTGGGACACAATGCGGTTAGCATCGGATGAAACCCAACGCACATATGGCGAGCACGGTCTGCAGCCTATGCATGCCGAGGGGGCACTGGACGCGCTCGGCGGCCTTATAAGGGCGTCACGTTCATGCCACAGACTTGTTGCAAAGATAGACTGGCAGCGCCTCAAGGCACTTCATGAAACCCGCCGCCCGAGACCTCTGCTCTCAAGGCTTGGCCGTCCCGCGCAATTAGCGCCTGATGTTCGTAAAAATTCTGTGGCTCAAAGCGACAGTTCGTCCACAGAAAATGAGCTGAAAAGCAAACTCGCAAACGTCCACGAGTCGGCACGCATCGAAATTCTGGCCGAGTTTGTAGCTACAGAAGCAGCCATGGTTATGGGAGAAGCCTCGGGGGACCTCATTTCGCCTGACCGAGGTCTATTCGAAATGGGCATGGATAGCCTCATGTCAGTTGAGCTGCGCCGACGGCTAGAGCAGGGCACGGGTTTAAAATTGCCATCAACGCTGACGTTCAATTATCCAAATGTAAACGCGTTGGCAGACTTTCTGAATTCACGCTTTGGAATTCAAACGCCTCCAACGAAAATGGAAGTGACAGACAAACAATCTCCCGCCCCACCACTCGAAGACTACGATTCCATAAGCGAGGAAGACTTGGCGGCCCGACTTAGGGCGCAACTGGATTTGCTTGAATGACGGCATCTTATCGCACTATTTTCCTGATGCTTGGCTTCGTCATCACATGGACTGCAACAGAGACGATTGTTGGGACACTTCTGGATCGATACCCACCGTTTCAGGTTGTGTGGCTACACTACCTGACCTTGCTTCTGATTTGGGTGGCGATCATAGGCGTTCGCGCACCTCGCACACTTTTGCGCACGCAAAAACCCGTGACGCAGATCTTGCGGGCCGTTTTCCTGCTTTTGATGCCGGTATCCTGGGCGTTCGCCTTAAGGTCTGGATTTGGGCACACCGTAAACGCCGCCTTCTGGGCAGCCCCTATTTTAGTGATCTTGTTCTCAGCATTACTTCTTAGAGAGCGCCCAAGCCTTGTAACCTTTCTGGCAGCTACAGCAGGCAGTATTGCGGCAGTTCTAATCTACGCTCAGGGGCCCATCCCCGTTGGGTTTGCGTGGTTTGCGGTCTTGGCTATGCCCGTCTCATTCAGCTTGTTCCTGGTCCTGTCCCGCTCGCTTCGCAGCGAAACAATAATGGCCAACTTATTCTACCTAACTGCAGGAATTGTGATCATTCTCACACCGTTTATTCCGTTCATGTGGGTGGCACTGGAATTGCAACATATTCTTCATTTCGCAGTCACGGGGGTGCTGGGCTTGTTGGCTCTATCATTACTAAATAGAGCCGCCTTCGAAGCATCACTCGCTCCAACCGCACCACTTTTACTAGTCCCAGTCCCACTGGCAGTACTGGCCAGCTGGCTTACAAACAATGGAGGATACAATTCATATAGTTTTCTTCTATTGGCGACCATTTGCGTCGCATGCGCCATCCCTCTTATCACTGCACTGAATGCACGCCTGAAAAGAAATAATCCATGACCACTTCCCGTGATATGCTGAAAGAGGCCTTGGTCGCGATCGAGCGCCTCCAGGCAAAACTTGCTGACGCCAAGAAAGCCAAGATGGAGCCTATAGCCATTGTCGGCTGCGGCATGCGTTATCCGGGAGGCGTTAATTCCCTGGACGATATGCAAGCCTTGCTTTCCGGCAAAGTGAATGCGGTCCGGACCGTGCCTGCTGATCGCTGGGACGCAGAAGCCTACTACTCCGCCGATCAGGAAGCCGCCGGCAAGATTGTAACCAAGAAGGGCGGTTTTCTCGACCGGATCGACCAGTTCGATCCGCAATTCTTCGGCATCTCTCCGCGAGAAGCAAAATCACTCGATCCACAGCAACGCCTGCTTTTGGAAACGGCCCATGAGGCGATGGAAACGGCCGGCATCGCTACTGACCAACTTGAAGGAAGTTCAACTGGCGTGTTCGTCGGCATCTCGACGACCGAGTATGGGCGCCTGATGTGGTCCAGTGGTGCGGAACAGGCGGACGTCTATTCCGCCACTGGCGGCGCCATGAACTCTGCCCCCGGTCGCATTTCATTTACTTATGGATTTCTCGGCCCCAGTGCAGCCGTTGATACGGCCTGCTCATCATCATTGAACGCCATTCATCTGGCCTGTCAAAGCCTCCGCAATGGCGAAAGCGATCTCGCTCTGGCCGGAGGCGTGGCAGTCATAGCAATGCCCGACGCAATGGCCATGTTTTCGCGGTGGGGAATGCTTTCTCCGGATGGCGCCTGCAAGACGTTTGACGCCTCAGCTAACGGCTTCGCTCGCGGCGAAGGCTGCGCCATGATTGCCTTGAAACGGCTATCTGACGCTGAGAAGGATGGTAACCCAATTCTAGGTCTGGTCGTCGGCTCGGCAACGAACTCGGACGGCCGGTCTAGCGGAATGACCGTCCCCAGTGGGCCCGCGCAGGAACACATGTTGAAAGCTGCTTTGGCAAGCGCACAACTTGGACCGCTGGACATTGACTATATCGAGGCACATGGCACGGGCACCCCTATTGGCGACCCGATAGAAGCTGGAGCGCTTGGTGCCGTGTTGTGTGACGGGCGCGCGCCTTCCCAACCACTTCGTATTGGTTCGATAAAAACAAACCTCGGCCATACGGAAGCCGCATCAGGTATCGCGGGCCTACTGAAAGTACTCGCATGTTTCCGCTCGGAATCCATCTTTCCCCAATTGCACTTTGAAACGCCTAACCCGGGGATAGATTGGGCCGATCTTCCGCTCGAAGTTGTCACGGAAGCGGCACCTTGGCCGCGCCGCGATACGCCTCGACGAGCCGGCGTGAGCGCATTTGGCTTCAGCGGCACAAACGTCCATGCAATTGTGGCCGACGCCCCGCAAAATAAACGCTCTACCAGCGGAAGCGACCGCACGAGCATAATCCCGATATCTGCAGAGACACCAACTGCACTTCGTCAACTCGCTGCGCGATATCGTGACTTTGTCTCAAGCGATAACGCCCCAGCGCTCAGCGATGTTGCAAAGACCCTTTCGGTCGGACGATCACACCTGACACATCGCGCCGCGCTGGTCGTGTCTGACACTAAAGACCTCCGCGAAAAGCTAATTGCATTGGCAAACGGAGAACAGGTGCCAGGCATGGCAAGCGGTCGTGCCAGCGGGGGCCGTTCGCCGCGTATTGCGTTTCTCTGCACAGGGCAAGGCGCGCAATATCCTGGTATGACGCGCGGGCTCTATCAGTCTGAGCCTGTGTTCACTGCTTCAATCGACGAGTCGGCGCGCATTCTAAAGGATGTGCTTGCTCAGCCTCTTCAGGATGTTCTCTACCCAAAGGATGAGGCCACAAGCCCTATATCGGAAACGGCCTACACTCAGCCCGCACTGTTCGCGGTGGAATACGCAATGGCGGAGCTATGGCGCTCATGGGGCATTGAGCCATCCATTGTTGTGGGTCACAGTATTGGGGAATACGTTGCGGCCTGCCTGGCCGGAGTGATGAGCCACGAGGATGCTCTGCGACTAGTCGCAGAGCGCGGGCGTCTAATGCAGCAACTCCCGTCAGGTGGCGCCATGGCAGCCATCTTCGCGCCTGAGGATCAGGTTGCCCCGATGCTTGCAGGGCACGAGAACGAGATCGCCATCGCGGGTGTAAACGGGTCGGAAGAGACAGTCATCTCAGGTACTTTAGTTGCTGTGGATGCAGTCCTCAAAACCTTGGAAAGTAAGGGCATCATGACGCGCCGTCTGACGGTTAGCCATGCATTTCATTCGCCGCTCCTTGATCCAATGCTGGACGCTTTTGAGGAAGCTGCGAGCAAATTCACCTACCGCCCTGCCCGCATCCAGCTTATCTCAAACCTCACAGGCTCTACGTTCTCAACAGGCACCCGACCCGACGCCGCCTATTGGCGCGCGCACGCTAGAAATGCTGTTCGTTTTGGCGACTGTGTCGCAGCGCTGGAACAGGCGGGCGCCGATATTCTTATTGAGCTCGGTCCACAACCTGCCCTGCTGGGTCTCACGGCGCGAGCGCGCCCCGAGGCAAAGTGGAAAACCATTCCAAGCCTCCGCAGAGGACAGGACGATTCCTATACGGCGCTCAACGCCTTGGCCGAGGCTTATTCAGCAGGCGTCAAAGTTAACTGGAAAAGCGCTTACAAGCACCGCAGCGGACACCTCGTGCCTGCACCAACCTATCCCTTTCAGCATGATCGCTACTGGTTTGACGCTCAACCCAATAGCAAGCGCCTGGACGTCAATCTTTTCCATCCCATTTTGGGAGAGGCGCAGCAAATTCCTCCACCCCGCAAGGGCTTTATCTCAACGATTGATGCACAATCTCCCTCTTTCCTTGCGGATCACAAAATCCTTGGGCGAGTTATTTTTCCTGCAACCGGATATGTGGAGATGGCACTTGCTGCGGGCGAGGCGCTTCTCGGGAAAGGCCATCTGACACTCTCAGAGCTTTCAATAGAGGCCCCCCTCGAACTACATGCGAATTCACCTTGCAGCATTCACACAGAAGTAGAGTCTTCAGGTAAGGACGGCTTTGTCCTTACAATTCGCGAAGTATCGGAGGATGCTGCCCTGCCTTGGCGTACGCTTGTCCGCACCAAGCTGGCGCGTCAGCCAATAGCAGATGATTTTTCCATGCCGTCGGCCGCACGGGCAAAACCCGAATGCCCAGAAACGCTTGATGTTGCGGCCCATTATAGCCGTCTGGAAACTTTGGGATTGAATTATGGACCCACATTCCGCGGCCTTGAGAGCTTGCAAAAAGGCGATGGCATCGCGGTAGGAATCGCTGTGCTCCCCGATGCAGAAAAGGACATTGCCAACTATCGGTTTCACCCCGCCCTGCTCGACAACCTTTTTCACGCCGTTAGCGCACTCGTGCCAAACGACGGTGATGATCAGCTCTACCTTCCCACAGGAATAGACAACATACATTGGGAGCGGGAAGCCCCCCGGCGTGTCGTCGTGACGGCCAAACTCCGTAAGGAGAGTTCCAATAAGACTGAACTCACGGCTGACCTCGTAATGGAAACGGAAGCGGGAGACTTTATTGCCCGTTTTGAGGGCCTCCGGGCACGGGCCGTTTCAGCCGCCGGACTTTCGAAAGTTCTTGGCGCAAGCAAGATGTCACTGAGTGAGCTTGGACTATCTTGGGAGTCCGTCCCCCGCCCGGCATCACCCGTATCGAAGGACTTGTTGATTATAGATGGCGGGTGCGATTTCGCTTCGACTCTTGCGCAATCCGCAGGAGCACCCATCATTGCGACAGGCGATCTATCAGACGCACTTAAGACTGTTACGCCCAAATGGATTGTATTCTGCGCTCCGTTCGACGTTGATACCGTGAACGGAACTGAAGCAGGCCCGTTCGCAGATTTGCTTTCAACCGTTCAAATACTCGAATCCGAAAAACCTATGTGCGGTATATGCGTTCTAACAAAAGGCGCGAAAGCAGTTGCGGCTGGCGACTCTCCAATTCTCACCTTGAGCACGCTAGCCGGATTAAGCCGAACAGTTGACGCGGAATGCCCGGCGACACCGATCTTGCAACTCGATCTCGATCCATATCGAGCAGCGGAGGCTAAAGATGTTTTTGATGCACTAGCCCTGGCCGAACGCGAACCTGAACTAGCGCTCCGTAATGGTGATTTCTTTGCCGCTCGACTAGCCCCCATAAAGATGGCGCCATCCGTAAAAGAAGATCACAGAGCCGTCATTCGTATTGAAGAGCGGGGAGATCTGGATCGTCTGCAACTCATTGAAGAGCCGCGAACCCCTCCGGGACCGGATGAAGTTGAAATTCTCGTCCGCGCCGCAGGATTGAACTTTCGCGACGTACTGAATGCATTGGGAATGTATCCCGGCGATGCCGGCAAGCTGGGAAGTGAGTGCGCAGGTATTGTTACGCGCGTCGGGAAAAACGTTACCAACCTCAAGCCAGGCGAAGCGGTCGTTGCGCTGGCGGGCGACAGCATCGCGAGCCACGTCACCGTTAGTCAGAGCTTCGTCTTCCCTAAACCTGAATCTGTAACCTTTGCCGATGCCGTAACGCTCCCCAATGCATACCTGACCGCAGCGCTATGCTTCTCAATGGCTGGAGGCATAAAGCCAAAACAACGCATTCTCGTGCATGCTGCCTCCGGCGGTGTAGGCCTCGCGGCCATGCGGCTGGCGCTGAATGCTGGCGCTGAAGTCATTGCAACAGCCGGGTCTGACGAAAAGCGCGCATTCGTGCTGAGCGAAGGTGCATCACATGTGTTTGACTCCCGGTCCGACAACTTCGGCGATGCTATCGAAAAAGTGACGGGCGGCGAGGGTGTAGATCTTGTTGTAAACGCATTGTCGGGCGACATGATTTTCGCAGGAATGCGTGTGACGCGCGCAGGCGGTGCGTTCATGGAAATTGGCAAGAACAATATCTGGACGCCTGAAGAAGCCGCCGAACGGGCGCCTGAGGTCAACTATCACATCGTCGATCTGGGCGAGCAGATTATCGCAGACCCGCAAAAAGTTCGCGCGTCGTTCCAGACCATTCTCGACGCTATAGCAGGAGGTGATCTTGCACCACTTCCCGTGCAAGCCTTCTCATTGCCCGAGGCAAAGGATGCTTTCCGATTCATGGCGAATGCACGCCATATGGGTAAGGTTGTGATTCTGCCTGATCCAGAGCCAACTCAGGATATGACTGTTCGCTCTGACGGAGCCTACCTAGTCACCGGCGGCCTGACAGGGTTGGGGTTGGCCGTTGCAGAGCGGCTCGCCAAACGAGGGGCCGGAGAACTCATTCTTATAAGCCGCTCCGGCGACAGCGCCGAATCCCAAGCCAAAGCAGCGGATCTGGCAGCACGACACGATTGCGTCGCTAAAGCAGTCGCGTGTGACCTCGGCGATTCGAAGTCAGTCGCTGAACTCTGGAAGAACCATATATCCTCTGGCATGCCTTTACGCGGGATCATACATGCCGCTGGCGTGCTTGATGACGCGCCTATTGGCGAGCAAACCCCTGAGAGATTCCGCGCAGTGGCCAGCCCCAAAATAGGCGGTGCACAGAACTTGTTGAAAGCCAGCCAAGGTGCCCCTCTTGACTGGTTCGTACTCTTCTCATCTAGCTCGGCAATGTTCGGTGGACCTGGGCAAGCAAATTACGCTGGCGCGAATGCCTGGCTTGATGGCCTGGCTTCGTCCAGTCGCGCAGCAGGCAAGCCAATCACCAGCATTGGCTGGGGCGCTTGGGGGGAAGTCGGCATGGCGGCACGCCTCTCCGATTCTGTTCGGGAGCGCTGGGAGCGCATTGGCCTGGGTCAAATTGCTCCGGAAGAAGGTTTGGACGCGATGGAGCGGATGGTCGGACAAGGTGTGCCCTACGCGGCCATTCTCAATGCCAATACACCGTTGCTTGCAGCTCAGGGTACCCCGCGTATACGCGCACTTTTTGGCTTGGTCGGTCTCGAAACCGAGGTGCAAGAAGACACCACAGTTTCACTGGATCACGACATAATCGCAGCACCTGCCGAGGAACGATCAGCGCTCATTGAGGGCTTCCTCAGGAGCCATGTGGGACGTGCGCTCGGGTATAGTGCGTCAACAATCGACGTAAATAAACCTTTGTCGGACCTTGGCTTTGATTCCCTCATGGCTGTTCAGGTTCGGAATGCCATCAAGGCGGCTCTGCACGTTGACATAGGTTTACGAGACTTGCTGAGCGGCTTGACGATCAGAGAAGCAGCAGAAAGTCTTGAACGCAAACTGAGCCTGTCTGAAGCGACACCAGTATCTGCCGAAGATGAAATGGAGTGGGAAGAAGGAACTATCTAGTCTAGGTCTAAATAAGCTGCCGGATTGCATGATCCAATTTTGACTATTTTCCGCCAGATTTGGGGGTGAACAGTCTCATCGACGTCCAACACCTGGGCGAAGAGGTATCGTCATGCGCTCTGACACCAAAGAGATTCTGACTATTTCGACACTGCCGGCACCCGCACGTCGATTATTTCAATATCCTACCATGGCAATATCTTGCGCACGGCTTTAGCTGTCTCATTCCTGACCTTGTTGCGCACCTGGCGGTCAGCCTCGTGCTTCGCCTCCTGCGATGCGTCTTTTGCGACATCCCCAGCATAGTCGCCCACACCGCCAAATACCGGCGGCATGCCGCCCGCCCCCATGGAAACGACTTGATACCCGGCCGGTATTTCGAACAGCTCATCCGGCTGAAAAGTCAATCTCAGCCCCGTCAGATCATAGCTTATCTGCTGCGCAGGTTCTCCCGGTGGCCTGCCCCACAGGGGTGATCCACCAGATTTATTAGCCCGGCG
>TARA_R110001606_G_scaffold150258_4_pt1 | contig 13086 bp, 15 predicted proteins | sample TARA_R110001606 | Tara Oceans TARA_R110001606 (sample SAMEA4398315) | marine metagenome | biome: Polar Biome; feature: [SRF] surface water layer (ENVO:00010504); material: water (ENVO:00002006), including particulate matter (ENVO:01000060) such as... | depth 5 m | reverse complement strand
GTTGCTATTGAGCATCCGTGGAGCCGGCCGACGCCGCCAGGCACTCCTATGGGTGTAGGTTATCTGGTTATCAGGAATTACAGCGACAGGGATGTCACTTTGATCAGCGCAAGTACGCCCAGAGCGGATCATGTTTCAATGCATAAAACGCTAATGAAAGACGGTGTTATGCGCATGGAGCCGCTTAAGGACGGGTTGGCAATATCGGCCGGAGAGGCGGTGGAGCTCAAACCTCTGAGCTATCATTTAATGCTTGAAAAGCTCACGGAGCCGCTTAAAGAAGGCGAGACGATTCCCCTGGTTCTGGAATTTGAAGGTGCGGAGGCTGTTGAAGTCGAGTTAAGCGTACAGTCCTTGGACGCTGATATGAAAGAGCAGGAAATGGATCATTCCGGGCACAAGATGGATCATTGATCACCCCTGATTAAATAGCCAGCGGCGTTTCCGAAGTACAGAATGTGCAGTGGAAGCGTCACTGGCGATATTTATCATTCGGGCCGCCGTTAAGAGCAGCCACCGCAGCAAACGCCTGGATCTCCGTGTTTACCCTTCTTTACAGTTTCTTTGTCGGTGCTTTCGGACGCTTTGACGGCTTGCTCAGCGGTCTCGTCTTTGAGTTCTTCAGTCTCCGTTCTATCGCTGGTTTTGGGGCTGGTCACTTCTTTAAATAACTGTGTCATAAGAGATATCTCTTTTTAGTGGCAATAAGATTCATACGTTATGTATCTTATTGCGAGTTAAAGGGGTAGTCAATGGATGTTTCTGATGTGTGAGTAGGTAGTGACTTCAAGTCTGTCGAAAAGGGTTCAGAGTTGCACTTTTGTGCTAAAGTCATGCGCGAATATACCTGTAACCAAGTTTTATGCTCCTTGGTTTTTGCCCGGGATCATAATGGCAGCATTTCAGGCGGCACAGATCGTTCTGTTGCAGAGGAATTTGCAGTATATGGATAATAATAATAATAGCACTGTGAACCCTGCATCACGGCGTGAGCGTGGGCTGAAATTCTGGCAGGTTTCCCGTCGGGTGTGTCTGCTTGCAGCGACTGTCGATATTTCTTTTTTCTTCCTGTTTCATTTTCTCGGATCGCCCATTCTGGCATGGATAAACGTCGCCAGTGTCGCTATGTATGCGGCCGCTTTTTATGCTCTTGAACGCCGGCAGAATCGTCTGGCTATTGGGCTGATCTGGCTTGAGGTGATTGTTCACTCGGCGCTCGGGACCATAATGATCGGATGGGATAGCGGCTTTCACTATTACCTGCTGATGTTCATCCCGGCTCTGTGCGTCAGTTCGGTGCGTGTTAGTACGATTTTTTTTCTGATAGTGGGGCTTTGGAGCTATTACGTAGGGCTCGATATTCTCATGTGGTTTATCGAGCCTGTTCAGCCGATTTCATCCGGGGCTCTGCTCGGCGTTCACTTGTTCAATCTGAGCATCGTATTTGCGATGTTCGCCTACCTGTCATTCTTTTATATGAACATGGTGGTATCGGCGCAGCGTGAGCTTCGAAAATTGGCTACCGTTGATTCGCTGACAGGGCTGTTCAATCGCCACCATGGCAGCGATCTGGCTGAAAAGGAAATCGCTCGTTTCCGCCGGTCCAAGCATCCAGTGGCTTTCATGTTGCTGGACGTTGATCATTTCAAATTAATCAACGATCACTACGGCCATGAAATGGGGGACAAAATTCTGGCGGAGATTGGGTGGCTTATCCCGACTCAGTTGCGAACCCAGGATATTGTTGCGCGTTGGGGTGGTGAGGAGTTTCTCGTCATTCTTCCGGATACTGGAATCGAGAGTGCGCTGGCAAGTGCAGAGAGAATAAGGAATGCGCTTCGCAGCCATGATTGGGCGGCCACTACAGGTGAACCTATTGAAGTTACCGTCAGTATTGGTGTGAGCGAAATGTGTGAAAACGACGATCGAGGTTCTGTTATCAGTCGCGCAGACAGAGCTCTGTATCGTGGTAAGGCGGGAGGAAGAGATCGGGTAGAACAGGAAGAAGCTCTGGAGCAATAAAACGAAAGCAACAAAAAAGGCAGCCGAAGCTGCCTTTTTTAGCGTTGTCTGTTAATTAAACAGCAACAACGTTCTCAGCCTGAGGACCTTTCTGGCCCTGAGTCACGGTGAAATCAACCTGCTGGCCTTCAGCCAGAGTCTTGAATCCGCCGCCTTGAATAGCGCTGTAGTGAACGAATACGTCGGGGCCGCCTTCACGAGTGATAAAGCCAAAACCTTTTGCTTCGTTGAAAAACTTAACAGTACCGGTAACAGTAGACATAATAAATATTCCTGAATTCAATCATTTAATGTGCCGCCAAGTCATCACATTGATGGCTGGTCAGCGATATGCGGAAACAAAAAACTTGCGTGATCAAAAACAGGACGATGCACTACTTGCGGGTACAAAAATGCGTCTTATTGATGAAGTGCTTTGCTAAATCTTTCCAACGAGGAGCACTGTACCTGTTGGCCGATGAAAAGCAAAGCATTTTCTTATAGGCATAAACCCGACATTTTCAGCAACATGAGGTATGTTTGATTCTGTAGTCCGGAATTTTCAAGAACTATTTACAGGAGCCTTGCCTTGTCTGAGTTACCCACCTACGAAAGTTTTTCTGTCAGCGTTACAAACAAGATTGCCCATGTTCAGTTCAGTCGCCCGGAAGCGATGAATACCATGACCAAGGCCTTCTGGCTTGAGCTGCCCAGGTGCATGCAGGAAATCGAATCGAACACCGATGCGCGAGTTATTGTGGTGTCATCCACAGGCAAGCATTTCTCTGCGGGGATGGATCTTGGTGTCTTTACAGACTCCAAGGCTGTGCCCATGAGCGGTGATCCTGGCCGTATGGCAGAAAACCTGCGCCGCGTCGTATTGCAGCTGCAGGATACTCTGACGTCTCTGGAAAACGTTCGTCTGCCGGTATTGGCGGCCATCCAGGGGGGCTGCATAGGTGGTGCTCTGGATCTGGTGTGTTCAGCCGACAGCCGTTACTGCACCGAGGACGCGTACTTCACAATCAAGGAAACCGAGCTCGGTATGACGGCGGATGTGGGCACTCTTCAGCGTTTGCCCAAACTGATGCCGGAAGGCGTTGTGCGTGAGCTGGCTTACACCGGTCGTAAATTCTCTGCGCAGGAAGCGAAAGCTCTTGGTTTTGTGAATGCACTCTACGCAGACCAGGACGCTTTAATCGCAGGCGTTATGGACATTGCCGCTCAGATCGCCGCCAACTCACCGCTTGCGGTTACTGGCTGTAAAGAGATGCTGAACTACAGCCGTGACCACACTGTGGCGGATAGCCTGAAGTACATGGCAGCCTGGCAGGCCGGCATGTTCCGCCCCACGGACATGATGAAAACCTTCCAGGCCAAAGCGCAAAAACAGGCGCCCAAGTATGATGACCTTTTCGCTGTGAAAGGTCTTTTTGAATAGTAGATATCCTTGAATAATCAGCGTAAATCGAAAGTTTCTCCGGTTACCGCCCTGGTCTTCCAGGGTGGAATCGGGGTGGTCGGGCTACTGGCAATCCTCATCGTGGGTATTCCTGTACAGATCTCCGGAGACGGAGTTTTACCCAGTGTGCTCTATGGCGTGCTGGGTGCCCTGTGCACCTACGGAACGCTATTACTACTCACTCAAATTCCCGGCCTGTTCCCGAATAACCTCGACAGGCAAATGCGCGGCCTGCACAGATTTGCTTCCAGTTATTCCTGGTTTGTTCTTTTTCTGCTCTCGGTTTTCGCCGGTATAGGTGAGGAACTCCTTTTCAGAGGCGCTGTGCAGGGCTGGCTGGCTGTGCATACGGATACTACGACAGCAGTGTTGGCTGCATCCGTGCTTTTTGGCCTGGTGCATTACGCGTCTTTTACTTACTTTGTCATTGCCACAAGCCTCGGGTTGGTGCTCGGGCTGGCGTATGCATTAACCGACAGCATTCTCCTGGTCATGGTCTGGCACGGTGTTTACGACATGGCGGCGCTGTTTTGCCTGCTCCGGTTTCCTGAATGGTTTGGCATCAGTGTGCGACCCAAAGACAAAAATCAGGATTAAGAGTGCGCGGCTTTTAATGCAGTCGTTAGCCGCTCCATAACCCCTCCGCTGTGACGCCAGAAGTGCCAGTAAAGCTCAACATCAAGAGACTGACCGGGCGCAATGCTAACCAGATGTCCCATCTCGATTTTTGACCGGGCCTGAATCTCCGGAATCATGCCATAACCCATTCCGGCCAAGGCCAGTTTCACGAATCCTTCAGAGGAAGGGCACAGGTGGTACGGGAAGGCACCTGAGTAGCCACTCTGAGCCAGAAACCGGTGCTGCAACTGGTCATTAGGCCCGAATACGATTGCAGGCGCTGTCTGCAGGCTTTGTTCATTAAAGCCCTGGCTGAAATACCGCTTTTTATATGAAGGTGTTGCCAGAGGCAGGTAGGTCATGGTGCCAAGCGGAACGCAGCGTGCCCCGGCTACCGGCTGTGGGTTGCTGCACAGACAGGCGGCCACATCACCTTCGCGCATTCTGCGCAGTGCGATGTCCTGGTCTTCGACCACCATATCCAGCAGCAGCGCTTCCTGCCGGCAGAATTCACCGATGGCGCTTGCCCACCAGGTTGCGAGGCTGTCAGCATTGAGTGCGATGCGTAACCGTGCAGCCGGCTCGGAGAGAGTGGGAAGCGATTTCGCCAGATCCCTCTCAAGCAGCTGAACCTGCTGAACGTGGTTCAGCAGTTGCTGCCCCGCCGGTGTGGCTCTGGGAACAGGGCTGCGTAGCAGAACCGGTTGCCCGATGCGGACTTCCAGGGTTCGGATGCGCTGTGAAATGGCGGATTGGCTCAGACCAAGCACAGCGCCTGCGCGCTCAAAACCACCTGTCTCGACAACTGTGGCGAGGGCTTCCAGCAATTTGTAATCGATCATAAGTAAAAGTGATGCATCATTATGAATATGAATTTCAAGTATAGCGGCAAGCGGCTATTCTTGCGGCATCAAAGATGGAGCGAAGAGCGGTGCTTGAAAGTTACATGACGGGTTTGATTGTGTGCGGCGGTATTATCGTTGCTATCGGGGCGCAGAATGCCTACGTGCTGAGCCAGGCGATCCGGCGTGAGCACCACTGGTGGGCGGCCGTGTTGTGTATGACTGCGGATATTGCCCTTTTTACACTTGGCATGTTCGGGGTCAGTGCGGCTTTGATGGCCATGCCGCAGGCACTGGAAATCCTGCGTTGGCTCGGGGTGGCTTTTCTCGGCTGGCTGGCGATTCAGGCCTTTGTTCGGGCCAGCCGGGGCAGGGCGGCACTTGAAGCAGGAGAGGTATCACGTCGCAGCCTGAAAGGCGTTCTTTTTACGACGCTGGCAGTGACATTACTGAACCCTCAGGTGTATCTCGATACCCTGTTGCTGATTCCGGCGGTAGGCGCACAACAGGAAAACGCGACGACCTTTGTGGCGGGCGCCAGCAGCGCATCTGTTCTGTGGTTTGGTTTGCTGGCCTGGAGTGGGTCCGCACTGGCGCCGGTTCTGTCACGCCCGCTGGCGTGGCGGATTATCGACGGCGTAATTGGTGTGATGATGGCGGCCATCGCGCTTCACCTGGCACTCAATGGCAGTCTGTAGCGTTAATCAGAAGAATCAGTCAAACCGTCGTGCGCCAGAGAAACGGTCTTTCCAGTAGTAACCGTTCAGTTCCGACATTATGACGCCGGAGGACGTTGATGCGTGGATAAAGCGGTTGTCGCCCATATAAATGCCAGCATGCTGGTCTTTTCCTGCGATTCGGAAGAATACTATATCGCCTGGCTTAACGTCGTCCGGATGCACCACGTCACCGTGCCGCAGCATTTGCGAGGTTGTGCGCGGCAGTTTTTGCCCCAGGCTTTCACGATACGCAGTTGTGATGAATCCTGAGCAGTCAAAGCCACGTGCGGTTGTGCCGCCGTACTGATAAGGCGTGCCTTGATAGCGTTCAAAGGCCTGCCATAGTTTTGCAGCCTTCTCAGACCCGGGTGCAGACTCAACAGGTGAGTATTGAAGTGAGGCTACGCCGGGTTGTAAGTTTTGATTGCTCGCACAACCCCCCAGCACAAGTGACGAGAAAACCAGAATGAAGGCATACCTGAAAGCCTGAACCATGCAAATTCCTGAGCCGCTGTTCTTTGATTCCACTGTATTACTGAATCGTCGGTATGTCAGGTTACGGTTTGCAGGATTTGTTATCCTTGCACTATGTTGAAAATATCCAATGCTGTTGAAATCGCTGAGTGGGAAATAGAAATCACCCAGATCCGGGCCCAAGGCGCCGGTGGTCAGAACGTCAATAAAGTAGCCTCGGCGGTGCATCTTCGCTTCGATGTGCAGAATTCCGCCTTGCCGCCGTTCTACAAGGAGCGTCTTATGGCGCTGCAGGATCAGCGCATTAGCAAGGAAGGCGTTATCATCATCAAGGCCCAGTCATTCCGTACGCTGGAGCTGAACAAGGAGGATGCACTTGAGCGCCTGAAAGAACTGATACTGGAGGCGGTCAAAGTGCAAAAGGCGCGTCGCGCTACCCGCCCCTCAAAATCTGCCCGGCGCAAACGGGTTGACCGCAAAACGCAGAAAGGTAAAACCAAAGCCCTGCGGGGCAAGGTTCAGGTCTGACTCGCCTCTGGCTCGCGCTTTTTTGATTCGATTTCCTTGATAAATAATTCTATATCAGCGAAAGCCTCCTCGGCCTCCGGCAGCAACGGAGTGAAGATTTGCCAGACGTGAACCATCCCGGGCCAGGTATGCAGCACCACTTTCGAGCCCTGTGCTTTGGCCTTGGCCGCGTATCGTCTGGCGTTATCCAGAAGCATCTCGGAGTCACTGGCTTGAATCAGTGTGGGCGGTAGGTTGGCAAGATTGCCCAGTAGTGGTGATGCGACAGGACTGGTCGGAGAAATACGGAATGCTGCAAGCGTTGCCCACCAGATAACCGGTCGGGGAATTTTCGACAGACTGCCAAACATTGGCCCCAGCATTGGATCTGTTGCCATATTACCGCGGTTGCTCGGTGCGCTCAGGGTGAGGTCTGTGGAGGGGGAAAGCGCTACGGCACCATCAGCCTGACGCAGGCCGCTCTCTCGGATCCAGGCCAGCAGGCCAAGGGTATGGCTGCCGCCGGCGGAGTCTCCTGCTATCAGAATGAAGGTGGCTTCATCCGGACCGTCTGGGCCATTTTCTATCAACCATGTGTAAGCTTTGCGGCAGTCACGTACACCGTCCATAAACCGGTGCTCCGGCATAAGGCGATAGTCCACGGCAAAGACAGCTGCATTGGCAATGTGAGACAGGTGGTCTGTAATGGATCGATGGCTGCGGGGGCTGCCCGCCGCCCAGGCACCGCCGTGAATATAGAGAATTCGCCGTTGGGTATCAGCGCCGGAAGCGATAACCCACTCACCGTTCGGGCTATCGCATTGCCGGAATTCTGACCCGAACTCCAGGTCGTCACTGAGGCTGTCCATATGCTTGCGCAGCGCCATCAGCCGCGCTTTACCACGAAGGCCTTTCCCGGCCCTGCCCATTTCGCGGATACGCTCCAGTACTTTCAGGTTCTCTTCGCTCGGGGTTGCTTCCTTCACGGCATATTCGTACGCGTCCAGATGGGACATATCTTCAATGCGAAACAGAAGCCGAGTCAGTGCAACGACAAGTAAAATTACGACAGCGATAATCCAGAACATGAGTTGTCCGTATTCTGAGAGTTGGCCCTGAAAGCGTGGGCGCACTATGCTTTGGTTACAAAGCATCGCAGATTTTTGCGAGTTCTACCCCCAAATGTCACAAAAGGAGACGGGCATTGCAAATAGCCTATCGGGCCAAGGACATCACTGAAGCGCACATTGTTGCCGGGTTGTTAAAAGCCAACGGCATTGAAACTTACGTAGGTGGCCATTACCTGCAGGGTGCAATGGGCGAAATTGGCGCAGCAGGCTTCAGTAATGTTCATGTAGAAGACGAGGATCTCTATCCGGCGCGGCAGTTGGTTGCAGAGTATGAGGCGAGTGGCCATGTTACCCCGGTCACGGAAGGTGATGATGGCAAATCCAATTCTTACGCTCGCTGGTTTTTACTGGCCATGGCGGTGCTGGCGCTGATATTGCTGAATCTCTGATACACCTAGTTCAATGACATTTAACTGATGAAAGGAGCGAGCAATTTATGGCAGATGATGCCTCAAAAAACCCCGTTATGTTGATCACCGGCGCATCTTCCGGCATTGGTGCTGCAACGGCACGGGCGGCCGCCAAAGAAGGTTATCGCCTTGTTCTTGCAGCCCGCTCTGCCGGCAAGCTTGAAGCGCTGCAGGCTGAACTCGGTGGTGACAGCGAAGTGCTAATTGTCGAATGCGATGTGCAGAAGGGTGATGATCAGAAAGCGATGGTTGCGCAGGCCCTGAAAAAGTTTGGTCGCCTGGACAGTGTGTTTGCCAACGCTGGCCGGGGAGGGGAGCCGGGAGGCTTCAGTGAAGCCGATCCGGATGTCTGGAAAGATATGATTCTCACCAATATTTACGGGGTTGGACTGACCATTCAGCATTGCCTGCCGGCACTTCGTAAAAGCAAGGGACACTTGTTGCTAACAGGCTCTGCGGCCGGCAGGGTTTCGATTCCCGGTTCGATGTACAGCGCGACCAAATGGGCTGTTTCGGCTATCGGTTATAACGTAAGGGAAGAGTTGCGAGGTTCCGGAGTGCGGGTAACCCTGATAGAGCCTGGTATGGTCGATACGCCATTTTTCGATAAGCCACCGGCCCACGCGCTGATGCCGGACGACATTGCCCGCGCGGTGATCTATGCGGTCTCCCAGCCTTCCCATGTGGATGTAAATGAAATTCTGGTGCGACCAACGCCCGCGGAGTAGAAAAGGCAGCCCGGCCAGTTCAGCTTTGCTTAACGTTTAACGCTGCGCTGCCGAGGCTTTCCTGCTTTGGGCCGTTTTGACGATTTGGGTTTTTTGCCGGTTTCAGGCCTGACGCCAGGTGTTTTGGGCCTGGCTCCGGGAGCTTTAGGCCCGGTTCGGTGGCCAGATCCCGGTAGCTTGGGCGATTGATTTAAAGAGCGTTTGGGTTTACCTGCGGGCTTCTTTTTCGCAGCTGCAGGTTTATCCGGTGCGACATCAGAAGATGAATCACGAATCGCCTCAAACAGGCCCGCCAGCTCCTTCTCCGTAAGATCCCGCCACTGGCCCGCAGCCAGCCCTTTCAGGTTGACGTTCATAATACGAACGCGCTCCAGCCGGGTGACTTCAAATCCGAAATGTTCGCTCATTCTTCGAATCTGACGGTTCAGCCCTTGCACCAGCGTTATGCGAAATACAAAACGGCTCTCTTGCACCACTTTGCACTTTTTGGTCATGGTGCCGAGAATGGGTACACCTCCCGCCATGCCCTGGATAAACGACTTGGTGATGGGTTTGTCGACTGTCACCACATATTCTTTTTCATGATTGTTGCCGGCCCGTAGGATTTTATTCACCAGGTCGCCGTTGCTGGTCATGAAAATCAGCCCCTGTGAATCCTTGTCCAGGCGCCCGATCGGAAAAATACGCGTACTGTGGTCAACAAAGCGCTGGATGTTGTATTTTTCCGCATCATCGGTGGTGCTGACGATGCCCACTGGTTTGTTCAGGGCAATAAACACCAGGTCGTCTTCAGTGCGGGGCTCGATAACCTGGCCGTTTACCCTGACAGTATCGGTGGGTAATACCTGATCGCCTACGCTGGCCCGCTTGCCATTGATATAGACATTGCCTTGTTCAATGTAGCGATCCGCCTCCCGGCGTGAACACATGCCGCTTTCGCTGATGTATTTGTTAAGACGGGTGGAGTGATTGTTGGTCATCGATTGTCCGGTTGTGTATCTGAGTCAAGGCATCATAACAGGCGACGGCCTATCGATTCGCGCTTTGGTACCGAGTCTGCCATTATTTCCGGGTTTGAGCTTGCGATGCTGGAGAGTGCATGCAAAAACCATCGGCAGAGGCAGGAAAAGCACCAGAAATCAGCGTTTGTGAAGGCGCAGCTTGCAGCGTTTGTGAACGGGGTGTGCTGATCTGCTTTCGGACGGTAGAGGGGCGGGAGTATTTGCGATGCCCGCACTGCGAAGCAACGCTCATGGGGCAGGCAAGCTGGCTTGCGCCGGATGAGGAGCGCGCGGTTTACGATCTTCATGATAACGACCCGGGAGATCCGGGTTATCGGGCTTTTCTCGAGAAGCTTGCAGGGCCCTTGCTTGACTGTATTCAACCCGGCGCGTCAGGGCTGGACTTCGGTTGTGGGCCAGGCCCGGCGCTTGCCGATATGCTGCAAGAAGCGGGAATGGATATCGTACTTTACGATCCTTTTTTCTATCCATCCCAGTCAGCGCTGAACCATTCGTACGATTTTATTACCTGCACCGAGGTGGTGGAGCATCTGCATCGCCCGGCAAAGGTGTTCAACCAACTGGATGGTTTATTAAAACCCGGAGGGTGGCTTGGCATAATGACCTGTTTCCAGACCAGCGATGACAGGTTTGATAATTGGCATTACCGGCGGGATCCCACGCACGTTGTATTCTATCGTGAGGTGACACTGGCGCTTATTGCGCAACGCCTGGGCTGGACAATGATTGTGCCCCGAAAGGACGTGGCGATTTTCCATAAACCGTGATGAAAACCGGGGGCAATTGAAGCGCCCCCGGTTGTGCTTGGCGAACCCCTATAGCCAGGTAAGACCTACGCTGATGATCACTCCCGTGATTATTAACAGCATAAGGCAATACCCCATAATGTCCTTGGCTTTTAGCCCTGCAATAGCGAGTACCGGCAATGCCCAGAAGGGCTGCAGAAGGTTGGTCCACGCATCGCCCCAGGCAACGGCCATGGCTACTCGTGGAATGCTTGCGCCAAGCTCCTGAGCCGCTGGCAGCACGACCGGCGCCTGTACGGCCCACTGGCCGCCGCCAGAGGGGACAAATATGTTCACCAGCCCTGCGCTGATAAAGCTCCAGAACGGCAGACTCTCCGCCGTGGCCATGGATACAAAGCCGGAGGAAATGCTGGCTGCCAGACCCGAGGCTGTCATCACACCCATGATCCCGGCATAGAACGGGAACTGAATAACGATGCCGGAGCCACCTTTGACTGCTTCATGCAGGCTACCGAGCAGTCTTTTCGGTGTTTGGTGCAGAATGATCGCCAGGAACAGGAACATGAAATTCACAATATTCAGGTTCAGGCCGCCACCGTTCATAAAATACTGGAAAATGAAGGCCAGACCGCTGAAGCCAACCAGCCAGGCCAGTATCCTGCTGTTTTCGAGATGGTCTGCAGGGCGGTTTATCGTAACGGCGGTGTCAGGCTCATCATCAAGTACCGCAGGATCGACATAGGTGCTCTCTTCTTCTGAGGGCAACATCAGGCGGTTCACCATGGGAACAACAATAAACAGTGCCACAATGATCGCAAGGTTAAAGAATGCGAATATGGTTTCGCTGGTGCCAATTACGCCGATCAAGTCTGCGGTAAAGTGCCCGTCAGTCGCGATAACCAGAGGAATTGAGCCGGCCAGGCCACCGTGCCATACGATAAAACCCGAGTAAGCACTGGCAATCAGCAATGGATAGTGAACCCTGACTTGCCGGGCCAGTGCCTTTGCGAAGAGAGCGCCAACCACAAGGCCGAATCCCCAGTTAATCCAGCTTGCAATAAGCGCTACGAAGGTCACCAGAACAATCGCCTGGCCAGGCGTACTGGCGAGGGCCGCAATGCGGTTGAGTATCCCTCGGACCAACGGCGTGCTGGCAAGCATAAACCCGGTAACCAGAACAAGCAGCATTTGCATTGAGAAGGTGAGCAGGTTCCAGAATCCGTTACCCCACATTTCAATCACTGCCATGGGGCCGTGACCTTCAAACACCATTGCGGCGATGAAAGCGAACAGGGATAGAATCAGTACGAAGATATACGGGTCTGGCAGGTATTTGTCGACCAGACTAACCATCGGTCGTGCAGCTCTGTCTAGCATTTTTATCTCCTTGTTTTTATTACATTTGGTAAAGAGGGGAGCATAGGCGCTTGTGAGCTGAAAGCCAAGCTGGACGGAATAAAGTATAGAGATACTTTTGGTGAGGAGGGTGTATAAAACCAAAATAGTGCGGTATGGCTTGCTCAGAACGTTGAAAGACCTGTTGCTTCCATCAGGCGGTAGCGCCAGTAACGCAGCATCGAGTCGTCGGCCCAACGTTCGTAGGGAAGGCTCATAACAGGGTCGCTGCCGGGGCCGGATTGCCACTGCCGTTCGAAAAAATCGACAGCTTTTTTGGCTACTTCAGAATCCGGCGAAACGGAAACCCACACATCGGTTTCGAGATTAAGGTCGTCCAGGTTGCGCCGTGTAAAGTTGGCTGAGCCCAGCAAGAGCTGAGTGGAGCCGGCCAACGGGCGCAGGGTCAGTAACTTGCTGTGGCACTGTTCGCCGAATGTGTTGCACCAGCGCACTGGAATACCCGCTTTGTGAAGCTCCAGAGCGACCTGTCGATTGGGTATACCACTTTTTTTGTGACCGAAGGCTTCATTGTTGGCGTCGAGAAGTACGCGCACCTGGACGCCACGTTTATGTGCATCGAGCAGGGCGGCAACAATCTCCCGATGTGAGAGATAGAAGAATGCGAGATCCAGCCGGCTTTCACGTTGCGCGCTCGAGATCATCTGGAGCGCAGAGTCCAGAATTGCAGATTCTGTTTTTATCGCAATCCTGCCGGCAGCGTACTGATCCGCTGGCTGGCTGGTATTTGCAGCGCTGATCAGCCGGACCAGCGTCGGGTTGGTCTGGCCGGACAGGGCCAGAACCGCTTGCTCACTCTTCAGAACGTCGGTGACCGCCGGGCCGGTAAAACTGATGGCCGTATTGCTATGCCGGCTGCTGCCATCGTGAGGATTGGCCGAGGTTACAATGGCGCGTAGTGTTTCCCCTTCATCGGTCACCAGAACTTTTCTATGGTTTGCTTTGAAGTTGGGGAGTGCAAGGTAGCTGCGGATGGTGACAGGTTGCGTCCCCAATACATTCGGCAGCCAG
>TARA_R110001606_G_scaffold1217_12_pt1 | contig 13106 bp, 12 predicted proteins | sample TARA_R110001606 | Tara Oceans TARA_R110001606 (sample SAMEA4398315) | marine metagenome | biome: Polar Biome; feature: [SRF] surface water layer (ENVO:00010504); material: water (ENVO:00002006), including particulate matter (ENVO:01000060) such as... | depth 5 m | reverse complement strand
GTGGCGGGTGGCGGGGGAGGGAGGGGCGCTGTTGTCGTTTTGGTCCATTCGTTCTGAGCTTGTCGAAGGACAGTGTTCAGACGATAGGCGTCCTTCGACAGGCTCAGGACGAACGGTATTATCATCACCGTCATCCCCACCCGTTCGTGTCGAGCGAAGTCGAGACACGTCTCCGCCATCACCAGTCTCTCGACTGCGCTCGAGACGAACGGATTTATCCGGAGCATCCTCCCCACCGTCACCCAAACCCCGCACCGCGTTCAGCCGCCGTGCAAATTCATCCTGAAAAGTCATACATCCTACTCCTTCCAAAGAAACCATCCCGACCGCAGCACAATGGCGCAGCGGGCCAGATATGGTTTGTTAAATGGAGTTAATATAACCTATTTGGTGGATTGTAGGAAAGCCGTGGTTTGAGTGTTTCATTTCTAATGTCTGCTTCATTCTTGCAGTAGACGTTAGCTTTGACCGTGATTGAAGGTAGCAAGTGGGTGGGAACTTGACATATAATGAGAGTCAACGCTGATACCGAATGTGCAAGCCTCCTCCAAGCTTCGGTCGGTCCTCGCTTTCCAATTTCTTCACCAGTTCGAGAACTGGGAGCTGCGGATGTGTGACCATGTTCATTAGGTGGATATGCTCGCCAAGCTCCCAGTGGTTGCGATGGCGGTCAACATCCCTTTGATTAAAGTAGAACAAATGCCAATCGGTGGGATATTCTGCCGGGATAAACAGGTGGCCGTTGAAGAGCCGTCGTTGTTCGAGCATCTGGTCGATTTTGTTCACGAACCGTTTCGCGTCCTTCGACAACGGCCCCACCCCGTTGCGAGCAAGTGCCTCGTGATCCCTTTCTTTGGGTACTAAATGTTCGGGATGATGATGCTTATGGAACCTGAAGTGGCGAATGGGGATCACCTCGGTCATGCAGGCCAAGGTCAGGTTGGCTAAATCCTCGGCATCGATTACCGACTGGCGACAGTGATCAATGAGGTCCGACTTCTTCTTAATATTGAAGATGGTCAGCAGTGAGTTCAACGGATTCGGAGAGGCCATCGGGGCAACATAGCATATTTCGACATTTCAGCTAATGGGTGGTTAGAAGACCGTCCGCTCACGGTCGATAATCGACAGCTTACGGACAATAGGTTCAGGATATCATCTCGTCCGCTGACCATTTCGCAGCGGACTGTAAGAATATGAATTTGTTGAGTTCATGTACCAATTGTTTCAAGGGGCAGGCATGATGATGATCTCCCTTGTTCTGCTCTCTTTAGGTTTGGCAATGGATGCCTTCGCGGCTGCGGTCGCGCAGGGCGCGTCAAGTCGCCCGAGCCGCGCCACAGCGCTGCGGATGAGCATTGCCTTTGGATTGGCTCAGGCAATAATGCCTTTGCTCGGATGGGCACTAGGAATTGCATTTGCCTCTGTTGTAGAGACGGCGGCTCACTGGATCGCGCTCATTCTTTTGAGTGGCCTCGGCCTTCGAATGATTAAGGAAGGTCTTGACCGCGACCCTGAAGAGGCAATGAAAGAATTGGCAATATGGCCCCTGCTGATCGTTTCCATTGCAACAAGCATCGATGCTGCCGTCGCCGGCATTACATTGCCGAGTTTTGGCACACCAATCGTCCTCGCCTGCGTTGTTATCGGTTTGACCACATCAGCTCTAACATATCCTGGCGTTTATCTAGGCGCGCTTGTCGGAGCAAGAATTGGCAAATGGGCCGAAGTCCTGGGAGGGCTAATTTTGATCGGTCTTGGGGTTAAAATCTTCATCGCGAATCAGGCGTTTGGTGGCTGATGGAAGCATGCCCGCTTTCGAAGCACTAGTTCCCGTTCACGACTGTCAGCGCGGATGACCAGAGCTGGGTGAAAAGCGTTCATGCAGACAAATGATATCTACTGAAGACTTCATTCTGAAAGACGACTTCAGCTTTGGCTGTGTTTGACAGTAACAACTGAGACCTATTCGGATTGCCCGAAAACTATCGAACGGTGAGAAGCTGTCGAAAGGCCACACAGGGATAAGCCTTTCATCGAATGGCAGAAATTAGTAAAGTTTGATTGGCTGAGAAAGGTCTGCAATCGGGGCGGTAGCGGACCGACCGTTTCACTTTCTTCAATGTCGCCTTCTGCGTCTATAACGGACGATACGCGATGAAGGCTTAAGAAGGTCGCCAACAAGTCCACCCTTCACCCCAGTCCCGTCAACTCCAGCCCGAACATCACAAACCCGTAGCCCAGCACCCCGTACACCCCCGCCCGGAACCACGGATAGGGGATGCGCGCTCTCGCCGGGTAGCCGGTCGGGTGGACGACGGTGAGGCGCTCGCCGATTACCGGGGTCGGGAAGGGTGTGGCCAAGGGATCGCGGACCTCGATAAAGCCGCCGCGCTCGTCGGGCACCAGCAGCACCGCGCTATACAGCGTCGTGCCGCCGCGCCGCTTCATCTGGTGGCGGACGATCTGGGCCGGGACATGGCGGGTGCCGTTGCGGATGAACAGCAGATCGCTGCGCACCATCAGCGTGAGGCCTGCTGCCGCGAGGGCGAGGGCGATCAAGAGGAAGATCGTTTCGATGCGCTGCCGCTATCACGCTTTGGCGGGGGTGTTAAGTGGGCTTGCTGCCTCTCCCCTACTTCTCCCCTCTCCCGTGCGGGAGAGGGTTGTGGAGACTTGGCAGCTTGCTGCCTAGTCGCAGCTGGGTGAGGGCGTACTGACCGTCGCAGCACAGCAACCGACCATCGGTATACCCTCATCCAACTTCGTCTAACCACCTTCGCTGACGCTCTGGTGGCAAGATTACGTACCCTTCTCCCTCACGGGAGAAGGGCTTCCATTAACCGGCCAGTTAAATCTTCAATTGCAACTCGTCCCCGCCAATGGCATAACATGAAAAAAGCTGGGAGAGACGGCAATGGCGACTCAGATCGTGAATAAAAGCAGTGCAGCAATTGAATCGGTCGACGTGATGATCGTCGGCGCCGGGATTTCGGGTATCGGGATGGCGGTGCATCTGCGCAACAAATGTCCGGGCAAGAGCTTTTCGATTGTCGAGCGCCGCGACGATATCGGCGGGACCTGGAACCTGTTCCAATATCCCGGCATCCGCAGCGACAGCGACATGCACACTTTGGGCTTCAGTTTCGAGCCGTGGACCGAGCAGAAGTCGATCGCCGACGGTCCCTCGATCATCAACTATCTCCACCGGATCAAGGCCAAGCATGATCTGGAGAAACATATCCATTTCGGCCATAAAGTGCTGTCGGCCAGCTGGTCGAGCGAGGATGCGCGCTGGACGGTGACGGCGGAGAAATCCGACGGCAGCAAGGTCGTGATGCACGCCAATTTCGTCTATATGGGCGCCGGCTATTATGACTATGACAATCCCTATGACGCGCAGATAGAGGGGCTGGCCAATTTCAAGGGCGACGTGGTTCACCCGCAATTCTGGCCCAGGGATTTTGACTATACGGGCAAGAAGGTGGTGATCATCGGCAGCGGCGCCACCGCCGTGACCATCGTTCCGGTGCTGGCGGAAAAAGCGAGCCATGTGACGATGCTGCAGCGGACACCGACCTGGTATGCCTCGGCCCCGTCGAAAGACTGGCTGGCCAATTTCCTGCGCAAGATCATGCCGGAACAATGGGCCTATAATATCATCCGCAAGAAGAATGTCTGGATGCAGGACATTACCTTCCGCACCGCGCGCGACAATCCGCAGAAGGTCATCGACAAGCTTGAAAAGCCGATGAAGAAAGAGCTCGGCGACAAATATGTGAAGGAAGATTACACGCCGCCATATGGTCCGTGGGAGCAGCGCCTGTGCCTGGTGCCCGACGGCGACATGTTCAAGGCGATTGCCGACGGCAGAGCCGATCTGAAGACCGGCCATATCGAGACCGTGACCGAGAGCGGCATCAAGCTTAAATCCGGCGAGACGATCGACGCCGATGTGATCGTCACCGCGACCGGGCTGAAGCTGGCGGTCGCCGGCAAGGTCGCGTTCGATGTCGATGGCAAAAAGGTGAACTGGCCCGACCATTATTATTACAAGGGCTGCATGTTCTCCGACATTCCCAATCTGGCGATCGTGTTCGGCTATCTCAACGCGAGCTGGACGCTGAAGGCGGATATTGTCTCGGAATATACCTGCCGCGTGCTCAACCATATGGACGCGACCTCGACGCGGATCGCCAATCCGGTGCTGAACAGGGAGCTGGAGCAGGAGCAATTGTTCGATTTCTCGTCCGGCTATATCCAGCGGTCGATCAACGAACTGCCGCGCAACAGCACCGCGATGCCGTGGAAGCTCAACCAGGATTATCTGTTCGACAAGAAGATATTGCTCAACGATCCGGTCGATGACGGAGTCATGCAATTTTACGGCCCGAATTCGCAGCAGGGCGCCGGCGATAACGAGCCGGAACTCGAGGCAGCGGAATGACCCCGACGGCCCGATAATCAGGGAAATAATATCCTGTTTACGGTCGTTTACCATTTGTTGAGCAGATTTTGCTAAGCCCTTTTTCAAGGGGAACGGCGATGAGGTACATGCATTCACAATTTCGCGCGGTGAAGCCCGCGCTGATTGAACATCGTCAGATGGACCGCCACCCGGTCCAGATCCAGCGTACCTCGATCCGGCAGAACGGCAAAGCGACCAAGGCGACCAAGTCCGGCGAACTGGTGGATGTCTCAGTCTATGGCTGCCGGCTTTCTTGCGATTCGAAATTTTCGGACGGTACCAATCTCTGGTTGCGCTTCGACGGCAGCAGCCCGGTTTCGGCAACCACCATCTGGTGCAAAGGCGGCCAAATCGGCTGCCGTTTTGACGAAAAGCTCGATCAGGGGCTGTTCCGCTCGCTCACCCTGATCAACGATTAGGCCGGGCAAAAGCTCCCACTTGCCAACTAACATCCATGTCAGTAAGGTGGCGGGATGAAAAACGAAATTCTTGACGTCCTGATTGTCGGTGCCGGTCTGTCCGGTATTGGCGCAGCGGTTCACCTGACCAAAAGATGCCCCGGCAAGAGCTTTGCCATTGTCGAGGGGAGAGAGCGGCTGGGCGGGACCTGGGACCTGTTCAAATATCCCGGCATCCGGTCGGACAGCGACATGTATACGCTGGGTTATAATTTCAAACCCTGGACCGCACGCCGCGCCATTGCCGACGCGCCGTCTATCCTGACCTATCTTAACGAAACCGTCGACGAATATGGCCTGCACGACAAGATCCGCTTCAACCGCAAGGTGGTGGATGCCAGCTGGTCGAGCGAAGAGGCGCTGTGGACCGTCACGCTGGCCCATGGCGACGGTACGCACAGCACCGTAAAATGCAATTTCCTGCACATGTGTTCCGGCTATTATGATTATCAGCAGGGCCATAATCCCGACTTTCCCGGCAAGGCGGATTTCGCCGGCGATATCGTGCATCCGCAATTCTGGCCCGAAGATCTCGACTATAGCGGCAAGAAAGTTGTGGTGATCGGCAGCGGCGCGACTGCGGTGACGCTGGTGCCCTCGATGGCGGCAACGGCGGAGCATGTGACGATGCTGCAGCGTTCACCGACCTATATCGTATCGCGGCCGGGCGAGGATAAATGGGCCTTGCGGTTGCGCAAGTTCCTGCCGGCCAAGCTTGCCTATCTGCTGACCCGCTGGAAGAATGTGCTGCTGGGCATTTTCATGTTCAATCTGGCGCGCAAGAAACCCGCCGGCTTCAAGCAACGGCTGCTGGAGATGGTGCAGGATGAAATGGGCGCGGACGTCGACATGACCCATTATACGCCGAGCTATAATCCGTGGGACCAGCGCCTGTGTCTGGTGCCCGACAGCGATCTGTTCGCGTCGATCAAATCGGGCAAGGCATCGATTGTCACCGATCAGGTGGAAAAATTTACCAGGGACGGCATCAAGCTGAAATCCGGCAAGATGATAAAGGCGGATATCATCGTGACCGCTACCGGACTGAAAATGCTCACCGGCGGCAGCGCGAAAATTTCGGTTGATGGACAACCGGTCAATTTCGGCGAAAAGATCAATTACAAGGGCGTGATGTTCTCCGGCATCCCCAATTTCGGGATGACGATGGGCTATACCAACGCCAGCTGGACGCTGAAAGCCGACCTGACCAGCGAATATGTTTGCCGTCTGGTCAACTATATGGACAAGAACGGAACGCCGATTGCGACACCGACCTTGCCGGTTGGCGAGACGATGGGGACCGAGCCGATGCTCGATTTCAGTTCGGGCTATGTCCAGCGGGCGATCAAGGATCTGCCGAAACAGGGGGATCGCAAACCGTGGCGGCTCAACCAGAATTATCCGAAGGATATCATCAATTTGCGGCACAAGGCGGTGAACGATGGCGTCATTGTTTTCTCCAGGCCCAGTGCCGGAGCGGCGCGTCTGCCCGAGCAGCCAGCCGAAGCAGAGGCCATCGCCGCTGAATAGACTCTCGCGCTTCGCCAAATCTGTGCCTATAGCGACCATATGACTGATTTTAAGGCATTGATCGAGGCCGACTCCGGCCAGGCAGCACGCAATATCCAGATATTGGATGTAGGCAGTTTCGAAGACTGGCTGAAGGGCCAGCCGGAGACCATCCGCGCGATTGTGAAGGCCTATCGTTTTGTCGCCAATCCCGACTCCTATCTGCTGCTGCCTCCGGTCGGCGGCAAGAGCGATGACAAGTCGGTCACCGGCGACTTTTCGGTTGTTGCCGGTGTAGCTGACCGGAACAAGCTCGACGCCTGGTCGCTGGCCAAGCTGGGCGGCAGTCTGCCCGAGGGCAATTATCGTCTGCAGGACATCAGCGCCAAGGGGACATTGTTCGGCTGGCTGATCTCGCAACATGAATTTGACCGCTACAAGGAATTGCCCGACCGGCAGGGACCGAGCGTGCTGCTGGTCAACGACGCTATCGGTCAGCGCGATGAAGCGGTGCGTCAGGCCGAAGCGACCGCGATGGTCCGGGACATGGTCAACACCCCGGCGGCCGATATGGGGCCGGACAAGCTGGAAGATATTGTCGACAAGCTGGCGGCCCAGCACGGCGGAGAGCTGAAAGTGACGCGCGGCGATACGCTGGAAGAGCATTTTCCGATGATCCACGGCGTCGGAAAGGCCGCGATGCGTGCCCATGCGCCGCGCCTGCTCGAACTGAAATGGGGCAAGGCCGATCATCCGAAAATCGCGATTGTCGGCAAGGGTGTGACCTTTGACAGCGGCGGGCTGTCGATGAAATCTCCGGCCGGCATGATGCTGATGAAAAAGGACATGGGCGGCGCTGCCCATGCGATTGCGCTGGCGCGGATGGTGATGGAAGCCAAGCTGCCGGTGCGCCTGCATCTGCTGGTGCCTGCGGTGGAAAATTCGATCGACGGCAATGCCCTGCGTCCCGGCGATATATTGAACAGCCGCAAGGGGCTGACCGTCGAGATCACCAATACCGATGCCGAAGGACGGCTGGTACTGGGCGATGCGCTGACGCTGGCCGGCGAGGAAGAGCCGGAAATGATCATCGATTTCGCAACGCTGACCGGTGCGGCTCGCGTCGCTCTGGGGCCCGACTTGCCGGCGATGTTCTGCGATGACAAGGATATGGCGGACGGTCTGCTGCAGGCGGGTGGCGATGAAAGCGACCCGCTGTGGCAAATGCCCTTATGGTCCGGCTATGATGCGATGCTGAACAGCAATATCGCCGATTGCGTGAACAGCGCAGCCGGTGGTTTTGCCGGCTGTATCACCGCAGCGCTGTTCCTGAAGAAATTCGCGCCCGAATCCGTGCCCTGGGCGCATTTCGACACATTTGCCTGGCGGCCCGCGGTCAAGCCGGGTCGGCCGATCGGCGGCGAAGCGCTGGGCCTGCGGGCAAGCTGGCGTTATTTGCAGGGGCGCTACGGGCAGTAGCCGCGAGCAGGATGGCGGGACTTTCGTCAGCGAACCAATTGATTTCCGATCAGCAAGCAGGCTATTCCGCCAGTATGGATGGGTCACCGCCCTGCGCCTGCAAGCCTTCCACAAGATTGCGCTGGGTTCTGGCCACATCGACCTGGCTGGCGGCCTCATAAAGTTGATCCAGCATGGTCTGGTCATAGAGACGGCCGCCGGCAATCACCATGAACGGATGACCCGCAACATCCAGATCGTCGAGCGGGTTGCCGTCGAGCAGGATGAGGTCGGCGCGGTGGCCGGGCGCGATACGACCGGCTCTATCCGCTTCACCGAGCGCGAAAGCGGCGTTTCGCGTCGCCGCGCGCAGGACGTCGCCATGTGACAGGCCGGCTTCCGACAGCAAGTGGAGTTCCTGGATCAGGGAGTGGCCGGGAATATTGGTGAAAATACCTGCATCGCTACCGCTAACGAGCAGTACGCCGGCGTCTGCAAAAACCTTTGTCGCCCGCTTGTAAAATTCAAAGGCGGCGCGTGCGGGGGCGATGGCTTCGCCGGACCACCGGTCGTAATTCTCTTGTTCCTGGGCTACAACCAGCGGATTCAATATTTCCACGCCGGGCCGTTCCAGATATTCGCCGCGCGTTTCTGCAACCCGCATCAGATTATAAAAGGCGAGCAGCGTCGGATCGACGGGCACGCCGGCGGAGGCAATCCGGGTGGCGAGCCGCTTGGCGGCGGCCTCGTCATACTGGTTGCGCAGGCCATGCCAGACAATCGACTCGATATGTTCAAAGGTGATGAAGCCGTCGTCCAGCAATTCTTCAAATGCGATGTTGAACGGACGCGTGCGCGGCATGCCAGGTTCCCGGATGCCCTCAGGCGTGTGGCCCATCACCGTCATGCCCAGCGTTCTGGCTTCGTCGCGCACCGCATCATAGGCCTCGCGGGACAGATTCGAATAAACCTTGATGCGACGGTATCCGGCATCATGCTGGGCGCGAACCGCCGCACGCGCCTCGGCGCCGCTCGAGACAATCTGGTGATTAATCTGGGCATTGGGGCCGTTCCCGTTGAGAATGGGGCCTGTCGTGATCAAACGTGGTCCGGCGACTTTTCCGGCTTCGATATTGTGCGCAAGGCGCAGATGAAACGGCATGCCGGAAGCATTGCGGACCGTCGTGACGCCTCGCGCGAGATAGGCGCCCAGCGCAGCTTCGTCCCAGACGTGAACGTGCATATCGACCAGGCCGGGCATTGCGATCCGGCCGCCTCCGTCGACCAAGCGGACAGCATGGTCCGGAGAAAGGGTAGCCATTGGCCCGACGGTCTTGATAGTCCCGCCGTCAATCAAAATGGACTGGCCCGGCCGCAGAGCCGGTTCTGCTCCGCTGAGATCGAGAATCTGGACATTGTGAAGAAGAAGCGGGGAATCGGCTTGCGCCAAAAGCGGGGTGGGCGCGATCACGAGCGAGAAAAAGAATGCGAGGGCTGGGACGAATTTGACGATAAATGCCTCCATCAATATTATGACAAAAAATAGCATGGGGTGGGATAAGGGTCAAAAATTTTTTACGGGCGCCGGTCCGTTCCGCGCCACTCGTCCGGGGGCAGTTGCAGCAATCGTTGACATCCCTGCAGGACGGCAAGAGAAACGAACCGATTTTTCCCTGATGAAAGGCCGCCGAAATGAACGCAGCAGAACGGGATAAACCGAAAGGCGAGAAAAAGACTTATGTGAAACCGTGAGGCGATCCACCTGTCCGAAGTTCACGCAAAGACCGGCGCGCTGCTGACCAGCCTCTTCCGGGCTTTCTGATACCCCCGGACGCCGGATTTCTCCGGGGCGGGATGCAGCAATTCAAGCCCGCACAACCGCCCTAAAGCGACACCGCTTGATTAAACGCCCTTAGGTCGTCTAAAGGCCGTCGATTGTCATCGCTTTGCAACAGGGCTCATAAGCCGCAGAGCTATGGACATTTTTATCGCAATTGGGATTTCTATACGCATGGACATGGAAACTGCAGAGACTGGCGCGCACACGAAATTCGTGCTGAATGGTCCGGAAGGGGATTTTGATCCCCGGATTACCGCGCATCGCGGGGACCTCGCGGATGTCGCGCTGGCCGGCAAATTGTTCGCGCCGCATTATGCCGCGGCAATGCCGATGCGTTGCTCCGCGCCGAAGGCGATGCTCCGCAAGCAGCCCGGCAAGGATCATGAAGCGATTTCCGAATTGCTGCACGGCGAGGATTTCCACGTGCTGGATATCGCCGGTGACTGGGCCTGGGGCTATTGCGGCTATGACAATTATGTCGGCTATGTGCCGGTCCATGCGCTGCAGCATCAGAAGAAGACCCCCGAGCCGACCCATTTGATTTTCGCCCGCGCGGCGCTGATCTTCATTGAGCCGGATTTCAAGTCGGGTGTGATGAAGCGGCTGCCGATGGGCGCGCGGATCGCCTGCGGCGAAGCCAGCGAATGTGGCAATTTCCTGAAGACCGGCAAGGGCTATGTCCATGTCCGCCATGTCCAGCCGATTGGCACCAAGGTCGTGTTTGACGGCAGCAACGGCACCGCCGCGCTGGCCGAGCAGCTGATCGGCGCGCCCTATCTCTGGGGTGGCCGCAGCGGTGACGGTCTCGACTGTTCGGGTCTGATCCAGATGATATTGATGCTGACCGGCATTGCCGCACCGCGCGACACCGATCAGCAGATGGCGGCACTGGGTGAGGATATCGCCGAGGGCGAGGATTTGCGGCGCGGCGATCTGGTGTTCTTCCCGGATCATGTCGGCCTGATGATCGACAAGGACCGGACCATCCATTCCACGTCCCATGCCATGCAGGTGGTGATCGAGCCCTTGGCCGACATAGTCGCCCGCTTTGCCAAGATATCCGAGCAGCCGATACTGGCTCGCAAACGGCTTTCCTGAGACTGAAGATGACGCAGACAATATTTATCGACGGTGCCGTGGGCACCACCGGACTGGAAATCGCCGAACGGCTCTCCGGACGGAGCGAATTCGAGCTGGTCCAGCTGCCCGAAGACAAGCGCAAAGACGTGGGTGCGCGGCGCGAAGCGATCAACGACAGCGATTTTGTCATCCTGTGCCTGCCCGACGAGGCGGCGATCGAAGCGGTCTCGCTGATCGACAATGAAACGACGCGGGTGATCGATGCCTCGACGGCGCACCGGACTGCCGATGGCTGGGCTTACGGCTTTGCCGAATTCCGCGATGGCCAGCGCGAAGCGATTGCGGGTGCGCGCTTTGTCTCCAATCCCGGCTGCTATCCTACCGGCTTTCTGGCGCTGATCGCGCCGCTGATCGCAAAAGGGCGGCTGCCAGCCGACTGGCCATATGTCATGAACGCGGTGTCCGGCTATTCCGGCGGTGGCAAGGCGCTGATCGAGCGCTTTGCGGACGAGCCCGATCTCGGTTTCCGCGCTTATGGCCTGAATTTTGACCATAAGCATCTGCCGGAAATGAAGGCTTATGCGGGTCTGGCCCACGACGTGATCTTTGCGCCGTCGGTGATCCGTGCCTTTCGCGGGATGCTGGTCGACGTGCCGCTGCATCTCGGCGCCATCGGATCGGTGCGGGCAGAACAGCTATTGGAAGATCTGAGTTCCTTCTACGCCGGTTCGAAAATCGTTTCGGTGCAGGGCAGGGGCGATTTGTCGGAACTGTTGATCAGCGAAAATGATGCTCCGACCGACAAGCTGGAGCTGTTTGCCTGTGGCAATGCCGAGGGCTATCACGCCCGCCTGATCGCCCGGCTGGACAATCTCGGCAAGGGTGCCTCGGGCGCAGCGGTGCAGAATCTCAATATCATGGCCGGTCTCGACGAAACCGCCGGACTGCGGCTCTAGACCTTTCACTTATTTGGTGGCTGTTACCGCCTTGTCGGGGCGAAGGCTGGTGCCGGCGCGTCCGCTGCGGAAGGCACCCCACCAGCTGAGCGGGTTCCACGTCGTGCTGCCGTCGAGCGAGAAGGTGATGAATTCCGCGCGGCCACCGATATTTTCCCACGGGATCGGTCCGTCAAGACCACCATCGCGCATCGATACCCGGCTGTCAGCGCTGAGATCGCGATTGTCGCCCATCACGAAAACCTCTCCTTCCGGGACGATGATCGGCGAAAAATCGTCGGTCCGTTTCGGGCCGAGATCGATGATGTCATAGGAAACGCCGTTGGGAAGCGTCTCGCGCAGGATCGGGAGATTGCACACCGGCTCGCCACTGCTATTGGCGCCCTGTAATCCGGGGAACTCCGGTCCGCAGGGTGAATTGGCATCGATCGGTACTTGCAGATCGGGCTGGAATTCCTGCTGGACCGGGCTGCCGTTGAGGAAAATCTGTCCGCCGCGCAGCTCCACCGTGTCGCCGGGCAGGCCGATAACCCGCTTGATCCAGTCGGCGCTGGCGTCTTTTGGCGTCAGGATCACAATGTCACCGCGCTCCGGCAGGCTGCCGAACAGACGGCCTTCCATGCGCGGCAATATGTGGAAGGTTGGCGATACCCATGACCAGCCATAGGCATATTTGCTGACGATCAGCCGGTCGCCGACCAGCAGGCCCGGCATCATCGATACCGAGGGAATATAGAAAGGCTTGGCGATCAGGCTGTGGAAGGCCAGAACCGCCAGCAACAGCACGCCGATGCTCTTGATCTCGCCAAACCAGTCGACCTTTTCTTTTTCTTTTTCCGGTTTCTTGGTGGACCCGCTGTCAGCGGCATTTTCTAAAGCCATATTTTTATCTTCGGTTTCCTGGTCCATGGGGGAGCGCATCTCTTATAGCGGATGGGCTTCAATGATCACGAATGCCTGTGCCCATGGATGATCGTCGGTGAGTGTGAGATGAACAATCGCTTCATATCCCGCCGGTGTTAACGCGTCGAGCCGTTTTTTCGCGCCTCCGGTCAGGGCGAGCGTCGGCGCTCCGCTTTTCGCATTGACGACGCCGATGTCCTTCATGAAGACACCGGCCCGAAAACCGGTGCCGACGGCTTTGGAATAAGCCTCCTTGGCGGCGAAGCGTTTGGCGTAGGTTCCGGCAATAGTATGCGGTCGCCGTGCCGCCTTGGCCCGTTCGAGCTCGGTGAAGACGCGCAGTTCGAAGCGCTCGCCAAAACGGTCGAGCGAATTCTGGATCCGCTCGATATTGCAGAGGTCTGAGCCGAGGCCGATGATCATATCTTTTCCTC
>TARA_R110001606_G_scaffold258658_1_pt1 | contig 13113 bp, 17 predicted proteins | sample TARA_R110001606 | Tara Oceans TARA_R110001606 (sample SAMEA4398315) | marine metagenome | biome: Polar Biome; feature: [SRF] surface water layer (ENVO:00010504); material: water (ENVO:00002006), including particulate matter (ENVO:01000060) such as... | depth 5 m | reverse complement strand
TTTCTTAATTCCGCAAGCGGAGGTTTTTTGTTTTAAAATACTTTTTAGAAACAAATGCTGGTTCTATAAAAATACAATCGATACATTTTTTGAGAATTCTTCTTGTTTTAGGATTCTAAAAACAAGATTTTTAGCAATTTTCTCTTTTCAAATTTCAGAAAAAGAAAGTTTATATCCTTTATGATTTAAATCTATCATTGTTAAATCTAACAATAATACTATCTAACTTACTTTGTGATAGATGCTTGTCTTTGTCCTTAAAATCGTACTTAAAATCTTCTTTTACATTTAATTTTATTTCTTTAGCGAAATATGTGATGTTATTTTCAGTAAGTTCTAAAATAAGGCCTGGTAATCCGCTGTATTCTTTAGGACCGAAACCAAATGAAATGCTCGGGGCGTACCAAGCTTCAATTTTTAAATCTTTTTTAAAAAGAGAATTTTTTACTGCTTTGAAACAGATATATTTTCCAATGAGTTTTTGTTCTTGAGTCATTTCCCAACTTATTGCTTCTAAATTTGTTTTAACATTAAATTCTTCTCCCAAAACGCTTACTTTCCTTAAAGTATATTTCTCTTCTAAATTAGTATAAACTACATCCTTTGCTTTTGTTAAAGCTAAAACAAACATCATTTCTTTATCAAAATCTAATTCTAATTTCTTTGTTAAACTATAAATTGATTCCTTTTCAGTGAATGTTAATTGAAAAGAAAGTTTATTTTGATTGTTTTTTATACTAGTATTCATCATTTGCAAATTTCTTCTTAAACCCTCATCTTTTTCTTTCTCTATTATTTCTTGTTGAATAAAATCATTATTTATACGATAAGAATATTCAACTTTATTGATAGTTTTCTGACCCTTTATTGTGTAAAAATTTATGAAAGCAATAATTATAATAAAAGTTTTTTTCATTTTCAGTCTTCGTTTTTTAATAAAATATGTTCATTAAAAGTCTCATTAAAATTTTATTTTAATGAGACTAATTTATTATCCTTTAATTATAATAGCCTGGTATGGCATCTACATCACTTTCACAATCTTCAAAAATAGCATCGGCAATATCTGAAGCCATTTGGGCATTTCCTGTAAACCCAATCATAAAATCATATGCGTTATGCATTTGATCAATACAATAACTTTTTAAAATAATTTCATCTTCAAAAACACTATTAGATGTTGCATTCATCATACTTCCTGTTGCTAGCACAAATACTAGACTTAATATTACTTTTTTCATAATTTATCTGTTTTTAGGTGTACTTGACTTTTATTTAGTATCAAGTACTATAAAAATTTTGTTTTTTTGGAAGTTTTATTTTAAGAAAAACCCTCCAAAAACTTCTAGAAAAAAGCTTACTTTTGCAGCCTTCCTCTGTTTGTTGTTGTTTATTTACATAAGCACCTGTTTTAAGTTATTTATTTATTTGCAAGATTTTTATATTTCTTAATTCCGCAAGCGGAGGTTTTTTGTTTTAAAATACTTTTTACAGAAACAAATGCTGTTTCTATAAAAATACAATCGAAACATTTTTTGAGAATTCTTCTTGTTTTAGGATTCTAATAACAAGAGTTTTAGCAATTTTCTCTTTTCAAATTTCAGAAAGATTATTCATTAAAAAAAATAAATCGCTTTCCATTTTCGCATAGTGGTAAATGGGTATATAGATACCTGAAAACCATTAGTCGAAAATGGAAAGTTAAACTGTAAATTTTTTTTTAAATTTGTTATTACTATGGAAGAAAATTACAGACTGTTTTGGGAAGATGATTACCAAAAAATATTGCAATTAATTGCTAAAAAAAGAATAGAAAAAAAACTTACACAATGGGATGTTTCTAAAAGACTAGGTTTAAGCGAAAGTGGTTATTTTAAAATAGAAAAAGGAACATCAAGGTTAGATATGATTCGATTTCTTACTATAATAAATATTTTAGAAACTAGTCCAATAGATTTTTTTCAAGAGTTAGAAAAAACAACTCCTTTAAAAAAGATAAGGCAAACTTATTTTTAATTTCTTTTTTACTGTTTTTAGCTTTTTCTATAAAAAAATTAGGCAACTAGTTTTGTTGTTTTAAGAGGCTATCTTATATTTTCTTAGTATTTTTTTGGGGATGCTTTTCATAAACTTCTTTTATAAAATAGGAATTATAAAAGTGTAGATGAAAAAACATTATTTAATTTCTAACGAACTCCAAATTAAGTTTATCAAATTTCTACCTAAAGAATTTTCTGAATCGTCCATTTCCATAGACATAAATAATAAACCCGCATCTTTTTCACCAACCGATGCTATTTCATAAATATTTATTTCATCATTATAGGTTAACACAGCCTTAATTACTTTAATTCTTAGACCAGAAGCTAACGTTTTTTCATAATCTTTTCTAACCATACTGTACCCATAACTCACACTTTCTTTTGTAACTTCATTAATCATTAATTCGTTTAAAAGCGTAGGATTAAATGTTGTATATTTTTGAATAATAAAACCAGAACCTTCTGCGGTCATCAACATTAATTGTTCAATTCCTTCATCAATATTAGATTTAGCTACTTTGTATTCTTTGGGAAATTTAAAATTAAAAGCATCGTCTTTATACAATAAGGTATCTTTCTGTTTAACACTTACTTTTAAGATCTCTTTACCAACTTTTACTTCATACTCTTTATCTAACTCAATTTCAATAACTTTACCGTTTATTTCTACCTGATAATCTCCTTGAGAAAACAGTAAACTAGTGCTCAATAAAAAAAGGATACTAAAAATATTTTTCATGTTATTGGTTTTTTTGTTAACTTTAATAGCAACTTAATTTTTTATATAAAATTTACATCTTTAAAAACAAAACTAAGGTTTTTTAGAGAAAACGAGCCACTAAACGAAACTCAATTTAGAAAACGTTTTATTTAAAATTGAAACATCATCTACTTGTAATTAGTTGTATAAAATTGTTGCCTAAATTTCTAATTTTTAAAAAATCTAAATCAATTATTCTCTAAACGATACTACATACTTGGTAAAAGTTTTTCTTTTACTGACATATTTGCTGATTTAATTATTGATTATCAGAATATTTTAAATTGTTTTTAAAAGTTACGCTTTACTATCATCAAAGGGATACAGAACATTTTGAATCTTATTAACCTCATCAAATTACAGGTTTCTAAATTTTCATTGTAGCTTTTTGGCTCTTTGGCTTGATTTTGGCGGCTTTTATCATTGTAAGTTAATAGTAAAATGGTTGATGCGTAAGAATTATGCAAAAAGCATTTTAAAAAATTAAATAATTTAGAGTATGATTCAAGTTAAAGAAAACAACACCGTTAAAGTAAATTATACAGGTAAATTATCTGATGGACAAATTTTTGATACGTCTGAAGGAAAAGAACCGATAGAATTTACCTTAGGACAAGGGCAAATAATTCCTGGTTTTGAAAAAGGGTTGATGGACATGAAATTAAAAGAGAAAAAAACCATTACAATTGCTAAAGAAGAAGCGTATGGAGAAATCAATACAGATTTAATTCAAGAAGTAAATAAATCTGAACTTCCTAAAGATATGGCTCCAGAAGTTGGAATGGGTTTAGTTTCTAAAACTCCAGATGGCCAAGAAATGAATTTAATGGTTATTGAAGTAAAAGAAGAAAGTATTATTATTGATGGAAATCATCCTTTAGCTGGTAAAGATTTAATTTTTGATGTTGAAGTTGTTGAAATCGTACAATAAGTTTCTTATTTTTATTCAAAATCAATCTTAGAAATAGATGTTATTTATTAAAAAACCCAACTTTTTATAGTTGGGTTTTTAATTGTTATTCCTTTTTAGATTTCTTTAATTTCTTTTCGTCTTTTTTCTCTTTTGGAGATTTAGTCGCTTCTTTTTTAACGTTTTTTCTAGCGTCGTTTCCTTTTGCCATAATTATGATGTGTTTTTAATTTTTAATTTCTGTATGTAAACGAAGTTAGTTTATTTTTCTGATAAAATCTAACTTTATAAAAGCCACCGAAATACATACAATTATTTACAAATCAAATTTAATTCCTTGCGCTAAAGGTAATTCATCAGAATAATTGATGGTATTTGTTTGTCTACGCATATACACTTTCCAAGCATCAGAACCAGATTCTCTACCTCCGCCGGTTTCTTTTTCACCGCCAAAAGCACCACCAATTTCTGCGCCAGAAGTTCCAATATTTACGTTTGCAATTCCACAATCAGAACCTGCATACGATAAAAATTTCTCTGCTTCTTTCAGTTCATTCGTCATAATGGCAGATGATAAACCTTGCGCAACTCCGTTTTGTTTTTCAATCGCATTTTCAACCTCTCCAGCATATTTCATCAAATATAAAATAGGTGCAAAAGTTTCGTGTTGAACGATTTTAAAATGGTTTTCTGCTTCAATAATTGCTGGTTTTACGTAACATCCAGATTCATATCCTTCGCCTGTTAAAACGCCTCCTTCAACTAATACATTTCCACCTTCTGCTTTTGCTTTTTCAATCGCCGCTAAATAGGTGTTTACAGCATCTTTATCAATTAATGGTCCAACATGTTTGGTTTCATCTAACGGATTTCCAATTTTTATTTGTTTATAAGCACCTACAATTGCGTCTCTAACTTTATCATACACAGATTCATGAATTATTAATCGTCTTGTTGATGTGCAACGTTGTCCGCAAGTTCCAACAGCGCCAAAAACAGCACCCGGAACTACTACTTTTAAATCTGCAGTTGGTGTAATAATGATGGCATTATTTCCTCCTAATTCTAATAAAGATTTTCCAAAACGTTGCGCAACAGTTGCACCAACTATTCGTCCCATTCTTGTAGAACCAGTTGCAGAAATTAAAGGAATTCTAGTATCAGAAGTCATCATTTCACCCACTTTATAATCTCCATTAATGATACAAGAAATTCCTTCTGGCAAGTTATTTTCTTTTAAAATTGATGCAATAATATTCTGACAAGCTATAGAACATAAAGGAGCTTTTTCTGATGCTTTCCAAACGCAAACATCACCACAAATCCATGCTAAAGCGGTGTTCCAAGCCCAAACAGCCACAGGAAAATTAAATGCAGAAATAATACCAACAACACCAATTGGATGCCATTGTTCTCTCATTACATGTCCTGGTCGTTCAGACGGAATTGTTTGTCCGTTTAATTGACGCGATAAACCAACAGCAAAATCACAGATATCAATCATTTCTTGCACTTCACCATAACCTTCTTGCAAAGATTTTCCCATTTCATAAGAAACTAATTTTCCTAAAGGTTCTTTTAATTCTCTTAGTTTGTTTCCAAACTGACGTACAATCTCTCCTCTTTGTGGCGCAGGCATATTTCTAAATGATTTAAACGCTTTCGTAGCAGTTTCCATCACTTTTTCATAATCTTCTTTTGATGTTGCTTTTACTTTTCCTATCAACTTTCCATCAACAGGAGAAAAACTTTCTATCAATTCACCATTAGAAAAATTGTTAGAACCTGTAGAAGTTCCTTCATTTATATCTTTTAGTCCTAGTGTTTTTAATGCTTCTTTAATTCCAAAATCTATCATTTTGTAGTCTCGTTTTTGTTGTTTACATTCGAAGAACGAATTTACAATTTTTTTATCAATTTATAAATTAAACAATTACGTTGGTATTTGTTTAAAATAAAACACAAAGTTATGAAAACAAGCCTCTCTATTTTTGCCTTTATAATTCTTTTCTTTGGATGTAGAAAAGTAACTACAAACTTATCCGAAGAACTAAATACGGATATTAAACAAAACGAATTTGCTATTATCATTCATGGAGGAGCGGGCACAATTTTAAAGAAAAACATGTCTGATGAACTAGAAGCTGAATACAAAGAGAAGTTAGAAGAAGCTATAAAAGTTGGATATATCATTTTAAAAAAAGGTGGAACAAGTCAAGATGCGGTACTAAAAACCATTCAAGTGATGGAAGAATCTCCTTTATTTAATGCCGGAAAAGGCGCTGTTTTTACGCATGAAGAAACCAATGAATTGGATGCTTCTTTTATGGATGGTAAAACCTTAAACGCTGGTGCAGTTGCTGGAGTAAAAAATGTAAAAAGTCCGATTGAATTGGCCATAAAAATAATGACAGATTCAGATCATGTAATGCTTTCTGGAGCAGGCGCTAGTGAATTTGCCAAAGAAAAGGGTTTAGAAATTGTAGATCCAAGTTATTTTTACACCGAAAAGCGTTTTAACTCTTTACAAAGAATTAAAGACAACGAAAAAACAGCGCTTGATCACGATGATAAAAAAGCAGCTTTTTATGATGCAGATATTAAAAACTCAAAATTTGGAACCGTGGGTTGTGTTGCTTTAGATAAAAACGGAAATATTGCTGCAGGAACATCAACTGGAGGAATGACCAACAAACGTTGGGGAAGAATTGGTGATGCACCAATTATTGGTTCTGGAACCTATGCAAATAATAAAACGTGTGGCGTTTCTTCAACTGGTTGGGGAGAATATTTTATAAGAAGCCAAGTTGCATATGATATTTCTGCGCAAATGGAATATCAACAAAAAACATTGAAAGAAGCAACCACAGATGTTATACAACATAAACTTACAAAACTTGGCGGAACAGGCGGTGTAGTTGCTTTAGATAAAAATGGAAATATGTCTTTTGAGTTTAATACAACCGGAATGTACAGAGCATCAATGAACGATAAAGGAGATTTAGTTGTAAAAATTTACAAAGAATAAGCTAACCATTTTTCTGGTAAAGGTTGTAAATCGATATTTTTAGTTTCAGATTTTAGTTTTTTACTCCAGCCTAATTTAGTGATTATTGGAAGAGATAAATGAATATTATTTCTTTGATTAATAATTTCTAAAACCTCTTGCATCGATTTTTTGGCACAAAGAACCAAACTATTCATCATCACATTAGACTCAATTGATAAATCATATAAATCAACATAAAATTTTGGTTTATCATCTTGATAGATAACATATTGTGTAGATTTCCTGCTAGGAAGTTCAATTCGTTTCTTAGTACCGATGAGAGTTCTATACGTGGTTTCAAGGAGTTCCATGATGTTTTTATGTTCAATTTTAACAAGTTGGTTAATTCTTATATTCTTTAGGAACATAAAATTCATTTTTTACAATTAATTGCACAGACACAAATTTATTAGTAAACCAAAAATTTTACAATACCCATTTATAGGTATTTATCAACTCATCCAAATTCAAAAAAAAAATATAATACTAATATTAAAAATAGCAAATTTGTAACGGTGGGTTTTGTTGTTTTAGATAAAAATGGAAATATGTCTTTTGAGTTTAATACAACCGGAATGTACAGAGCATCAATGAACGATAAAGGATATTTAGTTGTAAAAATTTACAAAGAATAATCTAACCATTTTTCTGGTAAAGGCTCTAAAGTAAGTTCTATTTTTTCTGATTTTAATTTCTTTTTGATCCCTAATTTGGTAATTACGGGAATTGATAAATTAATGTTATTTTTTTTATTGATCAATTCTAAAACTTCTTCTATTGTTTTCTTTCCACACAACACCAAACTGTTCATCATGGCGTTAGATTCCTTTTCTAAATCAAAAAAATCTACAAAGAATTTAGGCTTGTCATCTTCATAAATAATCCATTGAGTTTCCTTTTTTCTAGGAATTTCAATAATTTCTTTTGTACCACTAAAAGTTCTATATGTATTTTTATTTAATTTCAAATTTGTAAAATTTATGGGTAAAACTATTCTTATTTAACTGTATATACGAGTTTTTTCGATAGACGGTTTTAAATGAACGATGAGTTCTAAATTTTATTTGTCAAAATATTTTTGCAAATTAACATATTTAATTTTTAATAAAAAAATAGATCTAATTTTGTGTAATCAATAATTTTGATTACTTATTTTAAGAATATCAGAAAAAGAGTTAAAAAAAAAGTTTTCAAAAACTAATATTCTATTAAAACTGATATTTAATTCCTGAATATAATCCTAAATTAAACGGTGCAAAACCATTTGAATTTTCGCTAAAAGTATGTAAATGAGCTTTTAACATCGGGTTTAAGTTTAAAGACCATTTTTTATTTAATGAATAATTAAAATCAAAGCCTAAATTTCCACTAAAATTAATGCTATTCAAATTTGTTGCTTTACCAGATGTACTTAAAAATTGATTATTTAAAATAATCTCATTTTTATTTAAAAAAAGAGAACTAAATCCTGCCACTACTTCTGTAGTAAACTTTTTGGTTTGTAAAAAATTGTATTTTACCTCGATAGGTATTTCTAAATAACCATACGTTTGACTTAAATCTCCACTTAAACTTGTTCTTGTAATTAAAGAATTACTTGTAAAATCGGTACTTTGAGTATCCCTTTCATTAAAAGAAAAAGAATCTCCACTATTAAATGCAACCGATGATGAACTCGAAGAAATGGTGGCAACAGCAGTTACTTGATTATTAGAAAAATTTATTTGTTGCAAATGAATACCAGATTGTATACTCCATTTTCTATTGAGCTTGTATCCTATTTGAAAACCATAAGATAAAGTGCTTTCGCCTTTTGTTGTGCTAGATAAACTATTATCAATTGGCGAAGTATTAGAAAATGAATTAGAGTTTAAAACTGCAAATACAGGTGTTATAGACCAATTATTTTCTAATGATTTCTTGTAAAAAATGCTGTCTTTGTTTTCTACAAACTTGTTTAAATCTACTTTATTTGTAACTGATTCTTTTTCAATTGTAGTAAGTTCTTTCTTTTGATTAGCAAAAATTGATTTATTGCTATTAATAACAACCTCTTTATTACGTATTGAATCTTTATTTTGTTTGATAGCATTATCCGCTAAAAACACCTCTTGTATCTCGTTTTTTGTGCTAACGGATTTCTTAGTACCGTCCGTATTTTTAAAATTTATTTTTTGTTGATCAGAAACAAGAATTTTTCCTTCACTCTTTTCTTGCTGAATTACAGCATCTTTTTTAGACTTATAAATCGTTTCTAATTTTATATTTGTCTTAGGACTTTCTGTAATTATAATTTCTGAATCAGTTTTATTAAAAACCTCTTTATTATCAGAAAAAGGAAACAACAAAAATCCTATAAGCAACATTGCCGCAATTCCGCTTGCAAACCACCAAACTGGCAAACCCCTTCTCTTCTTCTTTTTAAGTTTAGATTCGATAGTATTCCAAACTCTTTTATTTGGAGTAGCTTCCAAATTTTTAAGTTGTTCTTGAAACAATTTATCTAAATTAGTATGTTTCATAAATTATCCTTTTTGTGTTTTTTTCTGATGAAATTCTAACTGCTCTTTTAAGATTTTTCGTGCTCTAAACAAATTAGATTTTGATGTGCCTACCGAGATTTTTAGCATTTCTGCAATTTCGTTATGAGAATAATTATCTAAAACATATAAATTAAATATCAGCCTGTAATTATCTGGCAATTGTTGAACAAAACCTAGCAAAACATCAATACCTAAATCTGTAGTTTCCAAATCGAAATCTTCAAGTTCATCTACATCAGCAACTTCTTTTACAATATACAGAGCAGGTTTTTTTCTATATTTCTGCAAAGCGGTATTAATTGCTATTCGTTTTAACCAACCTTCAAAAGAACCAGTATGTTTATACTGATCAATTTTATCAAAAATGGTGATAAAACAATCTTGTAAATTATCTTCTGCATCTTCATAATTTCTAGAATATTTTAAACAAACAGCAAACAGTTTATCAGAAAAAAGCTGATAAACCTGCGTTTGTGCTGCAATTTTTTGTTTGCAACAATCCTTTATGAGTTCTTCTAGTTTGATGATTTTAATTTACAGGAACTACAACTTCCTCAAAAATATTTTCGCCATTGGCATCTTTTCCTTTGTAAAATTTAAAAACATAGTCTTCTAGTTGTGATGCTTTTACCGGAATCTTTTTTTCTTCTTGAATAATAGCTTCTGTACAAGGAGCATCTAATTCTACAAAGGCAGAAATTGCCACAATTCTAGTAGTATCTTTAGGTTCGTAATATATTTGATTAAAATGATAACAACCATTTGGCAAAGAATATTTTACTGTAATTGTATCTATTTGACCGTAGGTAAAACTTGCCGGCGTTATTGCTTCATCAATTGGTAAATACTCAAACGAGTAATTTAGTTCCTCTTTATCATTGTTTAAACAAGCGGAAAAAACAAGTAATCCGAATAAAAGCAGTGTAAATTTTTTCATTTTTTTGGTGAATTTAAATTAATAAATAAGTGTTGGATATCCGTTTTGACATTCTACTGAAGTTGGAGGATTTGTAATTGAACAATCCGAAGCTATACCCCATTTTATATTATACTCATTTTCGGCGTTTGTATACTGCGCAATTTTTTCTAAAAATAAAACGGTATCTATATTTTTAGAATACGGAATATATCCTTGAGAACCTCCGCAAGCTTTAGATCCGTAGGCAACAAAATTCCAATCAGTAGCATTAGCGCAAGAAACGCTGTAAGATAACGTTTCAATTTCAGTAAATAAATCCATTAAACTTCTGTGTTCTATTTCTTGTTCTGAAAGTTCAATTTTTACCACCAATTCTTGTTCTGTTAGCGAAACAATTCTCCAAGAATAATTTGTTGGGTAGCTTTGTGTAGAAATATGAATCAATCCGTTTTCTAACTGATAACTTCCTTCAATATTAAAGAAAGACAATGGTGGTGTGCCGCACCAACCAGAAGTATGTTCTATAAAATCGGCATTTTTGGTAAATGAAATTCCGTATGCATCTTTTGGTAAAGAATTTACTCTTTTAAAAGTGGTCGTTTCTCCTTCATAAGTAGGTGTTGCCCAAAACCCAAGTACTAAGTTATCGGTATCAATATTTATTTCGTTGTTTTCGCAAGAAAACAAAAAGGATACAAAGAATACGAGTAAACTATTTTTTAAATTCATTTTTTATCGATTTTTTATTTGATTAATTTTTTATTTTTTTTCTATTCAATCGAAAATGCATCTTTTAACACCTTTTCAATTTCTTTTTCTGATTCTAAAATTTTACATTCAAAACCTTCTTTAAAAGTAAATCTAGCGTTTGAATTGTAAAAATAATTCCATCTTTTTTGTTTTTAATTTTCCCATAAAACTATTTTATTAGTGCTGTTTTCGTCAAAATCTAAACAGGTATTTAAGCCTGCAATTCCGCCAAATTCACAAATTTTATCGCCTTCACAATTATAAACTGTCGTTAAATTATCGGCACAATCCATACAAGGATCAATTAAAAAAACAGTTTCGTTATGATAGGTAAACTGAATAATCTGTGTTTTTGATGCAGAAGCAGAAATTTCAAAATTTATTTTTATTTCTTTTAACCATGGTAAATTTTCTAAAGGTGCATTTACCTCGCACGATGTAGCATACATTTCTTTTGTATTACTACATGAAATTAAAAAAACGATTGACAAAAAAATAATTATTGTTTTCATTTATTGAGTTCTTTTTTTACAAGATGCAAAAATTTTCAAATGGTTGCGTCTAATAATCTTATTTTTGCATTAATTTATGCAAGAAACTATTTTTAACATACAGACGAATGAGCAGTTTACGAAAGCTGCACTTGAAGTTTTTAAATATCAATTTAAGAACAATAAAGTGTATCGTTCTTTTTGTGATTTACTATACATTCATCCTTCGGATGTTACAAAAATAGAACAGATTCCGTTTTTGCCAATCCAGTTTTTTAAGATGAGAGAAGTGCTTTCATCACAAGAAAAAGTACAAGAAATTTTTACAAGTTCTGGCACAACAGGAAGCTTCACTAGTAAGCATTTTGTAACCGATATCAACCTTTATAGACAAAGTTATTTAAACGGATTTTCTCATTTTTACGGAAATATAGAAGACTATGTGGTACTTGCTTTATTGCCAAATTATTTAGAAAGAGATGGTTCTTCGTTGGTTTTTATGGTGGATGATTTAATTGCAAAATCTAAAAATTCTGAAAGCGGATTTTACCTCAATAACTTAGATGAATTAGCACAAAAACTCATCAATCTTGATAAAAAAGGGCAAAAAGTATTGTTGATTGGCGTTTCTTTTGCCTTGTTAGATTTGATTGAAAAATACCAGTTTACACTTAAAAACACCTTCATTATGGAAACTGGTGGTATGAAAGGACGACGAAAAGAATTGATAAGAAACGAGTTACATCAATTATTACAAGATGGTTTTGGAGTTGATGAAATTCACTCAGAATACGGAATGACCGAATTATTAAGTCAAGGATATTCTAAAGGAAATGGCATTTTTGAAACGCCACCATGGATGAAAATTTTAACCCGAGATACAGAAGATGCTTTGACAATTTTGCCTAAAGAAAAAGCTGGCGGAATTAATATCATCGATTTGGCAAACTACAATTCGTGTTCTTTTATTGCTACGCAAGATTTAGGAAAAGTACATGAAAATGACACCTTTGAAATTATTGGTCGTTTTGATAATTCTGATATTCGAGGTTGTAATTTAATGGTGTTGTAGTTTTTGTAATTCTAAATTGTTTTTATCGACTATATATAAAAACACAATCGATGAAATACCTTATAACTCTAATCCTTTTAATATCTTCTACCACTTTTTTAGCACAAAATTACAATACTAAAAACGGTTTTGTAGCAGAAGGTTATGATGTAGTTTCTTATTTTAATCAGAAAGCAGAAAAAGGAACTAAAGAATTCACCACAGAATTTGATGGTGTAAAATTCAGGTTTTCATCAAAAGAGAATTTAGCAAAATTTAAAGAAAATCCGAAGAAATATATTCCACAATATGGCGGTTTTTGTGCGTATGCAATTGGATTAAAAGGTGAAAAAGTAGCTATAAATCCTAAAACTTTTGAAATTAGAGATGGTAAATTATATCTTTTCTACAATTCTTGGGGAACAAACACGCTAGAACTTTGGCAAAAAGAAGGAGCAGAAAAGTTGCAAAAACAAGCAGATAAAAACTGGATGACGATAAAAAAACAAAAATAAACGAAAGCAAACTTGGGGGAGTTTGTGAATGAAGTGGAAAAAAGAAGAGCTGAATAAAATTCAGCTCTTCTTTTAGTTTTGTA
>TARA_R110001606_G_scaffold36685_30_pt1 | contig 13126 bp, 12 predicted proteins | sample TARA_R110001606 | Tara Oceans TARA_R110001606 (sample SAMEA4398315) | marine metagenome | biome: Polar Biome; feature: [SRF] surface water layer (ENVO:00010504); material: water (ENVO:00002006), including particulate matter (ENVO:01000060) such as... | depth 5 m | reverse complement strand
CGGCAGGTCGAACGGATCGGACGCGGCCGGACGCGTGGTGGCGATGGTCGCCCCCGGCCCCGACAGCGTCGCGATCTGCTGCGCCAGGATCGAGATCGCCTGGCTGGCCGCGGCCGCCGTCGCGGCCGGCCCCTGCGCGGTCATCGGAACGCGGATGTCAAAGCTGCGCGCGTGGTTCGTGCCGCCCCCCGACAGCCCGTCGTCGGACACGAAATACCGCCCCGACAGGCGATAGGTGGTGTCGGCCTGCGCCAGGGCGCGTTCGACGCGCACCTCCAGGATGCGGGCGGGGGGCTGGGCCAGGGGCCAGGGCTCGCTGATGACGGTGGCGCCGGACACGTCGCTGATCGCGCGGGCCAGCGTCGTGGTGAAGGACCGGGCCGGGTCGTCCGCCCACAGGTTGTCCGAGTTGGACCGCACCGCCCCGTCGCCGGTCTGGAACGCGACCTCCTGGTCGGCGGCGTATTCGGGCAGGGACACGTCCTTGAGTTCCGCGGTGCCAAGGCGGTTGGGCACCTGGACCCCGGCCACCGGGGGGTCGATCAGGAAACGCCCGGTCTTTTCCGGATTGGAACAGGCGCCCAGCAGGGACGCCCCGATCAGGGCGGCGATGGGCAGGGCAGGCAGGCGCAGGGCGCGGTGGGGCAGCATCATGTCTATCGTCCCAGAATGAAGGCGCGGGGGTTGCGTTCGATCAGCCGGGCGACCGAGCCGATGGAGGAGGTGGCACGCCGCAGCTCGCGCAGCGCCCCGATCAGTTCGTTGTTGAAGGCCGACCGGTCGCCATAGCTGGCAAACAGCGTGTCGGCCCGCGCCGCGGTGACCTGCAGGCGCTGCAGCAGGTCGGGCAGCTGCTGGACCGAGGCCGCGATCTGGTCGGCGGCCTGGCTAGCGCTGTCCAGCGCGCTGTTCAGGCTGCCCACGGCGTTGCCGTCGCGCAGGTCGTCCAGCAGGCCCGTGGCCGATTCCAGCACGTTGGAGAGGTTGCGCGGCAGCTGTTCGGCATCCTCGCTGCCCAGCATGGCGCGCAGGTCGGCCAGGATTCCCTCGGCCTGCAGGCTGATCTCGGCAAAGCCGAACTCCTCGACCGAAGCTGCGGCGCTGTCGATCTGTTCGACCATCTCGGGGACGCCCACGGCGGCCTCGGACACGGCGGTGAAGGCAGCGGAGGCCTCGTCCAGCATCCGGGCCAGGGTCTGGCCGCTTTCGGCCTGCCGCAGATCGCCCGTGATGGCGCTGATGTCGGCCAGGGCAACGCTGCCCCCCTCGATCGCCTCGCGCAGCGCACCGGGGATCGCACGGGTATCCTGCGAGGTCGCCAGCGCGGTGATCCCGTCCAGCGTGTCGCGGGCCGAGGTCAGCAGCTCCTCGATGGGCAGGTTGCCGATGCGGTTGACCAGCCCCTGGGCGCTGGCAGTGAAATCGTCCAGATCGCCGGGCACCGACGGGATCAGCGGGTTCGGACCCGTTTCCAGATCGATCGTCGCCGGGCCCGCATCAGGCATGTCGACCAGTTCGACCATCAGGGTGGTGCCCAGGAACCCGGCGCTGGCCACGCGCGCGCGCAGGCCGTCGCCGACCTCCTCGGTCAGCAGGGCCAGCGCGTCGTCGGCGGTCGATCCGTCCGGCAGGCCCATCCGCCGCGGAGAGATCACCATGCTGACCAGCTGACGCGGCACGGTGTTGCCCTGCTCATCCTCGGTCAGGCTGACGGCCAGGTCGGTCACGCGACCGACGCGCAGGCCCTGGAACTGGACATCGGCGCCGGTGGACAGGCCCTCGACGCTGTCGTCGATCAGGATCCCCACGCGCAGCAGGCGGGTGTCGTCATCCTCGAACCGGGCGGTGCGGGCCGTGCCCTCGTCCGCCTGAACGGCGAATTCCTGTCCGGGTTCGATGGGCGTGCCGCCGCTGACAAAGGTCTCGAAGGCCACGCCGCCCTGCAGGAGCGACGACAGCGAATTGACGTTCAGCGCCACCCCCTGCGTCCCAAGCGAGACCGAGAAGCCGGACGTGTCCCAGAAGACGGTCGCGCTGGTCAGCCGCGCGTCATGGGGCGCCTCGACAAAGGCGTCCACGATGACGCGGTCGGTGCCGGAATCCACGCGGATGTTCTCCAGCCGCCCGACCTGAACGCCGCGGAACAGGACCGGGGCCCCTTCGGACAGGCCGTCGGCGGTCTCCATCGACAGGGTGACCCAGGTGCCGGGCTGATCGTTGCGGATCAGCGGCGGGCGGTCCAATCCGGTGAAGCGTGCGGCAGGCTCGGACACCTCGGCGTCCCAGTAACCCTCGATGAAGGCGCCGCTGAGGACCGTGTCCAGACGGGTGACCCCCTGGGCGCTGACCTGCGGGCGGACGATCCAGAAGGACGCGTCGGCATCGATGAACTGCGCCACGTCGGTGTCCACGCGGACCGACACCACGACCCGCGACAGATCGTCGGTGAACTTGACCCCCTCGACCCCGCCCACGGTGATCTCGCGAAAGCGCAGCGTGGTCTCTCCGGGCGTGATGCCGGTGGCGTCCGCGAATTCGATCTCGATCACGCTGCCCCGGTCGCGGAACGCGTTCCAGGCGATGCCAAGCGTCACGATCAGCGCCACGATGGGCACGATCCAGATGACGTTGATACCGGCCTGGGCCGCGCGGGCGGCCGTCTTGCGCACCGGGCTGGCCGGCGTCAGGGGCGGGGGTGTGTCCGTCATGAGGTCGTGATCCTTGGGCGTTCGTACTGGAAATGCAGGTGGTCAGGGTTCGCGGCGGGTGCGCAAGGGCAGGCCGCGCCAGATCAATCGTGCGTCAAAGCTTTGCGCAGAAAGCATCGTGAAGGCAACCGACAGGGCAAAGGACACCGCGGCCGGTCCCGGCCGGATCGAGGCGACGAAGCCCAGCTGCACCAGCGCCGATAGGATGGCCACGACAAAGACGTCGATCATCGACCAGCGACCGATGAATTCGACGACCTCATAGACCTTCAGCCGCGAATGGGCCTGGTCCACGCTGGCCGGGCGGCCCGCGACGACGGCCAGCCAAGCGATGGCCAGGAACTTGCCCACCGGCACGATGACCGAGGCCACGAAGACGATCAGCGCGATGTCGTAATTGCCGTAATGCATCAGCTCGACCACGCCGCCCAGGATCGTCGCCTCGGAGTTGCCGGCAAGGCCCGCGAAGGTCTGGGTGCTCATCATCGGGAAGACGTTGGCGGGGATATAGGCGATCAGCCCGGCCAGCCACCATGCCCAGACTTTCTGCAGGCCGCGCCGGTCGGGCGCGACCAGATGCGCGCCGCAGCGGTGACAGCGGGCCTGATCCTGGGGCCAGACCCGGCCGCAACGGTGGCACCCCGACAGACCGGCGCGATGCGCGGTCAGGACGGGGGCATCGGACTGTCCGGCAGGCGCGCTCATGCGTCGCCGGGGGCGGTCAGGGGGGCGGGGGTCTTGGCCTGATACTCGGTCTTCATGCCGGCATCCTCGATCGCGTCCCAGATCGAGGTCTGGCACATGAAGGCACGGCTGGCGAGGTTCACGAAGATCAGCGCGCAGAATGCCCAGAAGGCCGGGCCCAGATGGACGGTGGCAAGACCTGCGACCTTGATCAGCGCGACCGCGGTGCCGATGACAAAGATCTCGGCCATGGACCAGGGGCGCAGCAGTTCGGACCAGCGGAAGGCGATGGCCGCGTGGCGATGCGGAGGACGCCCCTGCGCCAGCGGGACCAACGTATACAGCAGCAAGAACGCCCGCAGGATCGGCAGGCCGATGATCATCGCCAGCACCGCCAAGACCAGCGGCAGCAGAACCCCGTCGGCAAAGGCCAACGCCACGTCGAACAGCGAGCTGGCATTGCCGAAGCCCATCGCCGACACCTCGAGGAAGGGAAAGAACACCGCCCCCACCAGCAGCACCATCGAGGTGAAGGCCAGCGCGATCAGCTGCGCGAACGCGCCGTCGCGCGGCTTGGCCAGGACCGTGCCGCAGCGGATGCAGCGCGCGGTCTCTCCGACGTCCAGATCCTCCTGGACATGCAGGGCGTCGCAGAGCGGGCAGGCAATCAGCCCTTCGCCGGTCGACAGATCATATGTTTGTTCGCGTTCCATGCGCCGAAGATAAGCCTGCCGGCCTGCGGTGCAAGCATGGCGCGAGCGGGCCACGCAGAATTGCACGCAGGCGCGGCGCTAATGCCGCGATCCAGCCCGCGCCGCCGATGTCAGGACGACCTGTCGAGGGCTGTTTCCGCCCGCGGAACCGGCCTGGCCAAGCCGGAAGGTCAGCGCCAGGCGATAGGCGCCGGGTTGGGAATCGGTGGCGACATCGCCTTCCAGCTGCATCGAGAACGCCTCGATCAGCTGGCTGCCCAAGCCAGTGCCGCCTGCGGCTTCGTCCGGGCCGGTGGAGTTCACCACCTCCAGAAGACCCTGCCCCGGCGTGGGAGAGGTCAGAGACACGCGCACCCACGGATCGCCGCCATCCGCCGGATTGCCCGCGTATTTCATGGCGTTGGTGAAGGCTTCGGTCGTCAGCAGGGTCAGCGGCACCGCCTGGTCGGGCAGCATCGTCAGCGGCTGGATGTCGGTCTGCACCTGCAGGTGACGGCCTGCGCTGGCCGATGCGGTGGTCAGCTGGGCGATGATGTCGGTGATCAACCGGTCGGCATAGACCTGATCCAGCTGTTCGGCCTGATACAGGTTTCGGTAGATCGTGGCCAACGCCGCCACCCGGTCCTGGACCGAGCGCAGCACGCGTTTGGCGTCCCGGTCGTCGATCAGGCGGCTTTGCATGTTGATGATCGAGGCGATCAACTGAAGGTTGTTCTTGACCCGGTGATGGACCTCCTTAAGGAGGACGGTCTTTTCGGCGACGGCCTGCTCCATCGCCTCTTCGTCGCGGATCAGGATGCGGGCCATGTTGTGAAAGGTCTGGCTGACATCGGCGATCTCGGTCGGCGCATCGGCCAGGACCGGGGGCGGGCTGTCGCGATTGCCGATGGCGAAACGACGCATCTGTCCGCGCAGGACGGTGATGTGGCGCAGGACCAGCCGGAACACCGCGAAATAGGCGACCGCCAGCGACACCACCCATAGCGCCACCGGCAGCATGACGGCGCCAAAGCGCGACAGCTGGAACAGGCCGACGCCCGCGATGCTGGGGCTCCAGCTGCCAAGGGCGTAGACCAGGCCGGGGACCACCGGCACGACGGTGAAGACGCGCATCTCTCCGCTGTTGGCGCGGGTGCGGAAGGTCGCCTCTCCCTGTCCAGGCAAACTGACCAGGGGTACGTCGCGGGGCAGCAGCTGGGCCGGGTCGTCACCTTGGCTGGTGTCCGCGATCAGCACGCGGCCGGAATTGTTGAAGGTCAGGATACGCGCGCCTTCGGTCCCGAAATCCATCGCATGGGTCGAACGCAGCAGCTCCTGTGTCAGGGACAGGGCGGTCAGGCCCAGGAATTCGCGGTCGCGATACAGGGGCTGCAGCACCACCACGACGGGTTCCCGGCTGACCGGCCCCTGGGCCATGGCGGTCACCGCGGTCATCGGGTTCTGCATGAACTCGCGGACCATGTCGCTGTTCGACAGGTCCAGCTGCGGGTCGTCCGGCCCGGCGGAACTGCATTCGACGCGCCCATCCACCGGCACGAAGGCTGCATGGCGATAGGTGCCGCTGCGCTGCACGAAATTGCGCAGCAGATCCGAACACATGCCGGGCTGGCCCGCGCTTTCCAGGATTGCGGGGCCCAGGGCGTCGGCGGCACCCAATGCGCTTTGCAGCAAAGCCCGCTCTCCGGCGGCCGCCGATGCGGTCCGGCCCAGCAACGCGATTTCGGCACTGCGTTCTGCCTCGCGCGACAAGTGCAGGTTCTGGACAAGAGAGATCAGGCCGATCGGAAGGATCGCGATGGACAACAGCGCCCCGAGCCGAAACCCGAGACGCCGCGTGAATTCCATCCGTTGGGTGATCCGCCTCAGCACACCGCCCGCCTCAGCGAGAACTGTAGTTGTTCTGCGCCATGACGGCCAGGGTCGCCTGGTCGGTCATGCTCAACTCCTCACCCTGTTCCAGGTGCAGCAGTTCAGCCAGCTTGCGGCGCCCGCGATTGGCGCGCGACTTGACCGTGCCGACAGCGACCTTGGTCATCTCGGCCGCTTCCTCGTAGGAAAAGCCCGATGCGCCGACCAGGATCAGCGCTTCGCGCTGTTCGTCGGGCAGCTTGTCGAAGGCCGCGCGGAAGTCGCGAAGGGCAAGGCGCCCGTCATGGTCGGGCCGCGTCGCCTGCCGGGCGGCATGGATGCCGTCACTGTCGCTGACCTCGCGTTTTGTTTTGCGGCGCGACGAATAGAACGTGTTGCGCAGGATGGTGAACAGCCAGGCGCGCAGGTTCGTTCCGGCCTGGAACTTGTCCATGTTCGTCCACGCCTTGACGATGGTGTCCTGCACCAGATCGTCGGCCGACGCCCCCTCGCGGGTCAGCGACAGCGCAAAGGCCCGCAATGCGGGCAGGTGGTCGACCAGCTGGTCGCGCGGATGAACCGAAGGGGAATTGGTCATGGAAATGAAACACCGGAAAGCTTGGGAATCGAGGAACGCCGGGCCGGGAAACGGATCATTCCTGTTCCTTCAACTTCTTCAGCAGTTCCAGAAACCGATCGGGGATCTGGTCAGTTGCATCCTGCTCATAGACGCGTTTCAGGTTCTCATCGATCTGTTTTTCCACAGCCGCTCTCCTGCGGTCGTCTCGCTTTGGTGTCATATTCGTGTCAGTCCCGACAAACTTGTGCGCACAGCATGCAACCGATAGGGGGTTCAGTTGGTTCCCTGCAATACGCGATTTAAGAGGACTGTGTAATGACTGTTGCCGATCTGGCCCAATCCATCGGGCGCGAGCTTCCGTTTCTGCGTCGCTATGCGCGCGCCCTGACCGGCAGCCAGCGCGCCGGCGACAATTATGCAGCCGCCACGCTGGAGGCGATCCTAACCGATCGCAGCGTTCTGGACGGCGAAGACGACCTGCGCATCGCGCTGTTCAAGACGTTCCACGTGATCTGGCAAAGCTCGGGCCAGCCGGTGGACGATGCCGAGATGTCCGAACGTGAACGCCGGGCCCAAGGCCATCTGCGCGGCCTGACGCCAAACTCGCGCGAGGCCCTGTTGCTGCGCACGATCGAGGAGCTGCGCGCCGACCAGATCGCCCGCGTGATGCAGATCGAGGCTGCCGAGGCGGAGGAACTGGTCCAGATCGCGCTGAACGAGATGGGCCAGGCGCTGCGCGGCAAGGTCATGGTCATCGAGGACGAGATGATCATCGCGATGGACCTGAAGGGCATCGTCCAGGCGATGGGCCATGACGTCACCGGCGTCGCCCGCACCCACACCGCCGCGATCGAGCTGGCCGGCAAGCACCGTCCCGACCTGATCCTGGCCGACATCCAGCTGGCCGACGGATCGTCGGGCGTCGACGCCGTCAACGAGCTGCTGGGCAGCATGGGCGACATCCCGGTGATCTTCATCACCGCCTTCCCGGAGCGCCTGCTGACGGGCGACCGCCCGGAGCCGGCCTTTCTGATCTCCAAGCCCTACAGCGAGGAGCAGGTGCGTTCGGCGGTCAGCCAGGCGATGTTCTTTGCCTCGACCGAGGGCCTGAACGCCTGAGGACAAGAACTGGGGCGCCCCGACCGGGCGCCCCATTCACTTTGCCTTCTCGGCCAGCAGTTCGTCAAAGCCGCGCCGTGCCTCGCGTGCCGCACGCATCCGGCGACGCCGCGCCAGTTCGACATTGATCAGCGCACCCAGCAGAACCGAGAACCCCGCCAGATAGAACCACATCAGCAGCGCCACCACGGTCCCGATCGAGCCGTAAATGCGGTTATAGCTGTTGAAGCTGCCCAGATAGGCGGAAAAGGCGATCGACCCTGCCGACCACAGCACGGCCGCGAACAGTGCTCCCCAGGTGAAGATCGGCGTCCGCGGCGTCTTGACGTTGGGACCGTAGCGATACAGCACCCCGATGGTCACGATCACCAGCAGGAACATCCCCGCCCAAGGCAGCACCGTCAGCAGCGATGCCCGCACCGGCGCAAAGACCAGAAAGTTCAGCAGCACCGGCACCACAACGATCGTCGCAAGCCCCGCAAGGGAGATCCCGACGATCACCAGCGTCAGCGCATAGGCCAGCACGAAGCCGAAGATCGTCGAATGCGCCCGCACCCCATAGGCAGCGTTCAGACCGCGGATCAAGGCATCCACCCCCGCCCGCGCCGCGACGGTGGCGATCATGAACGACACGAACGACGTCCACCCGACCGAGGTCTGGCCATTCTGCGTCAGCGTGGTCACCTGGTCGTCGACGATGTCGGACGCGCCGTCCGGCAGGAATTCATGCGCGACGTCCAGATAGGTCAGGACGACCATCGGGTCGAACCACAGGCTCCACAGCGCGATGATCGCGGCCAGTCCGGGAAACACCGCGAACATCGCATAGAACGCGACGCCCGCCGCGATCAGCGTCATGTGGGTCTTGTCCATCCGTTCGAAGATGGCGCCCCAGAATGATCCCAGATCCCGCAGCCAGTCCAGCATCCCGCCCCGCATCCCTTTTCGTCAGCATGGTCCGCGAAACCGGCCCGCGCAAGACCGCCGTCAGGTCGTGGCGAAGCGCGCCCAGACCGAATCCTCGCCCAGCTTGGACACGAATTGAGCATGGGCCTGCGCCTCGTCCGGGGTCAGGCGGGGCGGCAGGGGGCGGGGACGCGCGGCGCGCGGGCGCATCTGGCCATCGGGGCTGCGGGCAGCGTCGTCCTGTGCACCGGGCTTGTCCAAGACCAGGTCGGGCTGGCGGCCACCGATCAGTTCCAGATAGACCTCGGCCAGCAATTCGCTGTCCAGCAAGGCGCCGTGCAGCTCGCGACCCGAATTGTCCACGCCGAAGCGTCGGCACAGCGCATCCAGCGTCGCGGGCGATCCCGGAAACTTCTCGCGTGCCAGCATCAGCGTGTCCAGCGCCCGCGACCATGGCAGCGGCTTGTGCCCCGCGCGTTTCAGTTCGGCGTTCAGGAATTTCATGTCGAAGCTGGCATTGTGAATCACCAGCTTGGCGTCGTCGGCGATGAAGTCCATGAAATCACTGACGATCGCCGCGAATTTCGGCTTGTCGCGCAGAAAGTCGTCGCCCAGACCGTGGACGTCGAACGCCTCCTTGGGCATCGACCGTTCGGGGTTAATGTAGACGTGGAAGGTGCGCCCGGTGGGCAGGTGGTTCATCAGCTCCAGCGCGCCGATCTCGACGATGCGGTCGGCACCCTCGGCGTCGAAGCCGGTGGTTTCGGTGTCCAGGACGATCTCACGCATGGGGGGCAACCTCGTTCACGATGCGGGCGACGGCGGCACGGGCGCCATCCAGGCTGTCGGTCGGAATGATCCAGTCGGCGCGGGAACGCTTGTCCGCGTCGGGCATCTGGCGCGCCAGGATCATGGCCAGCGTATCGCGCGTCATGCCCGGACGCGCAAGCACGCGGGCCGCCTGAGTGGCAGGATCGGTGGACACCACCGCGACCCCGTCCAGATCAGGGGGATGCGCGCTTTCGAACAGCAGAGGGATGTCCAGGACGACCAGGGGTGCGCCCACATGTCGCGCCAGGAAATCCTGCCTGTCCCGTGCGACCAGGGGGTGGACGATCCCCTCCAGCCGCGCCAGTGCGGCAGGGTCGGCGGCAAGCGCGGTCTTCAGCGCGCCCCGGTCGATTCCGCCCTGGGCCAAGGCCTCGGGAAAGGCGGCGGCGACCGGCGCCACGGCCGATCCGCCTGGTGCATACAGACGATGGACGGCCTGATCCGCGTCCCAGACCGGGTGACCAAGATCGCGGAACATCTGTGCCGTGGTGGATTTGCCCATGCCGATGCTGCCGGTCAGGCCAAGACGAAAGGTCATTCCAGCGCGACCCGCCGCGCCTCGTCGTCGACATCGGGGCGCTGGCCGAACCAGCGTTCAAAGCCTGGGGCCGCTTGGTGCAGCAGCATTCCCAGACCATCGACCACGCGGCATCCGCGGGCCTGCGCCTCGGTCAGGAAGGGGGTCATCAGCGGGGTATAGACCAGGTCTGTGACCAAGGCACCGGGCGACAGCGCGTCCAGCGGCACCCGCAGCGGCTGTTTTCCATCCATCCCAAGCGAGGTGGCGTTGACGACGGTGGATGCGCCTTCCAGCATGTTGCCGACCTGGGCCCAGTCATAGACGACCAGACGCGCCCCGAACTCCGCCTTGATCTGTTCCGCCCGCAGCCGCGTCCGGTTGGCGATGCGCAACTCCTTGACGCCGCTGTCCAGCAGGGAGGCGACCACCGCCCGTGCCGCACCCCCCGCACCGATCACCGCGGCAGGGCCCAGATCGGGCTGCCAGTCGGGTTCGTTCTGCCGCAGGTTCGCGATGAAGCCATAGCCGTCGGTATTGTCGGCATGGATCTTGCCGTCGGGGCGAAAGATCAGCGTGTTGGCGGCACCGATCAGGGCCGCGCGGTCCGTGACCGTGTCGGCCAGCGTCAGGACCGCCTCCTTGTGGGGAATGGTGACATTGGCGCCGACGAAACCGGCACGCGGCAGGATGCGCAGAACCTCGGCCAGATGTTCGGGCATTACCGGGATCGGCACGTAATGGCCGGGCAGGCCATAGCGGGCCAACCAATGTCCGTGCAGGCGCGGAGAGCGCGAATGCGCGATGGGCATGCCGATCACGCCGGCCAAGGGCGCGTGGGTGATCTGTCTGGCGGGCAGGTCGTCTTGCATCGGCTTGATCATCACGTGGCGTCTTTTGGTGCAGACTAGGCACACGAACGGCGTGGCGAAAGCCCCTGTCGGCATCTGTCGGCATATCTGTGGCGGATCGGGGCAGGCACGCTGTGGACAAATCCTCGGAGGAATCGGCGCCGGGGTTGGTGGCAACCCGCGTCAATCCCCTGCGTGTCCTGATTTGCCCTTGGAACAAAGCAAAAACAGCAGGGCGTTTTCCACAGGGGGACGAATCGGGCATCCCGATCGGGCGGCCTGTGGAGGAATCAGCGGCCAAATCATTATCCGCAAAGTTATCCACATATGATCGCTTTGTTTACAAACGGTTTTCAGGTCGGCTTGCCGCTTTCGCACATGCTTGTCCACAACGCCCGATTCTGAGGAAATCCCGGTGAACAGAGTCCAATTCCTGCTATCCACAGGCCCTACTTCAACAACATTCCTTTCTTTATCTTTCTTATTTAAGAAAAGACCGAAGAGAGGTTTCGCGATGATCGACGGACTGGCCCTGATTTATCCCTATGTGAAGGCGTTCCACGTCATGGCCGTCATTTCGTGGATGGCCGGCCTGTTTTACCTGCCCAGGCTGTTTGTCTATCACGCCGAACGCAGTAGGGAATCGGCCGAACCGGTCGCAAGCTTTGTGATCATGGAACAGAAGCTGCTGCGGCTGATCATGAACCCGGCGATGATCGCCACGTGGGTCAGCGGATTGGCCCTGGTGATGACGCCGGGCATCGTCAGCTGGGACATGACCTGGCCGTGGGTCAAGGCGGCCTGCGTGATCGCAATGAGCGTGTTTCACATGTGGTGCGCGCGCGAACGGCGGCATCTGTCAGCCGGAGTGGCCCGTGCCGGGCGGTCCTATCGGATGATGAACGAGGTCCCGACCCTGCTGATGGTCGGGATCGTGACCGCCGTGATCGTCAAGTTCTGATCGAAAAGATTGACTCGTGACCGGCGCGGCCTTATCTGCGCCCCAACCCCGGCCGTCCGGTACGGGATTCCCTTGAACACCTGTCTGCTCCGTCCGATACGTCGCGCGGCCGAAAGTTTGCATCAGAATGACCGAAGAACGCCTGAATCTGTCCGACCTCAAGGCAAAGAGCCCCGCCGACCTGCTGTCGATGGCCGAGGAGTGGGAGATCGAGAACGCCTCAACCATGCGCAAGGGCGAGATGATGTTCTCGATCCTCAAGGAGCATGCCGAGGAGGGCTGGGAGATCGGCGGCGAAGGCGTGCTGGAGGTCGTCCAGGACGGCTTCGGCTTTCTGCGGTCGACCGAGGCGAACTATCTGCCCGGACCGGACGACATTTATGTCAGCCCGGACATGATCCGTCAGCACTCGCTGCGTACGGGCGACACGGTGGACGGCGTCATCCGTGCGCCTGGCGACAACGAACGGTATTTTGCGCTGACGAAAGTCGAGAAGATCAACTTTGAAGAGCCGGAAAAGGCCCGTCACAAGGTCGCATTCGACAACCTGACGCCGCTTTACCCCGACGAACGCCTGAACATGGAGATCGAGGATCCCACGGTGAAGGATCGCAGTGCCCGGATCATCGATCTGGTGGCGCCGATCGGCAAGGGTCAGCGGTCGTTGATCGTGGCACCGCCGCGGACGGGCAAGACGGTTCTGCTGCAGAACATCGCTCATTCGATCGAGAAAAACCATCCGGAATGCTATCTGATCGTCCTGCTGATCGACGAGCGCCCCGAGGAAGTGACCGACATGCAGCGCAGCGTGCGCGGCGAGGTCGTGTCCTCGACCTTCGATGAACCGGCCAGCCGCCACGTTGCGGTGTCCGAGATGGTCATTGAAAAGGCAAAGCGTCTGGTCGAGCATAAACGAGATGTTGTGATTCTCTTGGACTCTATCACAAGACTTGGTAGAGCATTCAATACTGTTGTCCCAAGCTCGGGCAAGGTCCTGACCGGCGGTGTCGATGCGAATGCATTGCAGCGGCCCAAGCGGTTCTTCGGTGCGGCACGCAATATCGAGGAAGGTGGCAGCCTGACAATCATCGCCACGGCGCTGATCGACACCGGATCGCGCATGGACGAGGTGATCTTTGAAGAATTCAAGGGTACGGGCAATAGCGAGATCGTCCTGGACCGCAAGGTTGCAGACAAACGCGTCTTCCCAGCCATGGACATCCTGAAATCCGGTACGCGGAAAGAGGAACTGCTGGTCGACAGCAAGGACCTGCAAAAGACCTATCTGCTGCGTCGCATCCTGAACCCGATGGGCACCACCGACGCTGTAGAGTTCCTGATTTCCAAGATGAAACAGACCAAGAGCAACGCCGAGTTCTTCGACTCGATGAACGCCTGACGAGGCAGC
>TARA_R110001606_G_scaffold74539_1_pt1 | contig 13127 bp, 9 predicted proteins | sample TARA_R110001606 | Tara Oceans TARA_R110001606 (sample SAMEA4398315) | marine metagenome | biome: Polar Biome; feature: [SRF] surface water layer (ENVO:00010504); material: water (ENVO:00002006), including particulate matter (ENVO:01000060) such as... | depth 5 m | reverse complement strand
GCTAATTCATATGGTCGTGCCAGATTTGATTTAGAAATTTTTTGTGATATACACGATTTTGATTTAACAAACGGTTGTGATTTAAATACTGAAATATACCATTAAAACACCTAGTAAAAATTTATAAAAAAATTTATTTTTTATGAGCTTTTAAGAATTTGTGAGTAATTATACTTTAACTAGTTAGTGACTTGTGCCAGACCGTTCTGGAATTGTATTGTATTGAGCTGTTTGACGAAGATATAAGCTGAAAATGGATGATCCGCACCAGTTGTTAGATCCGTTCGCAATCTAAAACCGAATGGCTGATTTTTAAATGATACACCTTGTTCGGTAATGTGATCATAATTTACACCGATATTATATACTGGTTCATTTGAGGCTAACTCTACATTAGATTTAAAATAATTAGTAGTCCCTCTCTGATTCGCCCAATTAAGTGCCGTTCGGTTGCTCAATAAATTACTCTTATTGTCGCCTATCAATACTAAAGTATTTAGATCCTCATATAATAGCTGTGCGTTAGCTGTAGCATTAGAAATAGGGCGTAAATTTTTACAAGGTATTGCGAAATCAAGAGGAGCTTTAATGTTATTTTTGAGAAAGGTGACTTCTTTAACTTTAGCTCGTTGAGTGAATTTAGCTCCGTCGTAATTCGTAAGAGGCATAAGGAGATTAGAATTTCTTTTAATATTATTGAGCCATTCACTAGGCACAAAGTTCATTAAAACTGATTTAGTCATTCCAGTATTAAGATTAAATAAATGGTTGCTATCATTTGATACAATACTTGTGTAATATGAGGAGTATGAAGGATAAGTCCAACCTCCTTTACCTTGACCGAGAGCACTAGCTTGATTTTGTGGAGGCACAATAGCGTCATAAGTTAAAACTAAATCACTTAATACAATATGTCCAGTTGAGGTCGTGTCTAAAGAATTATTAAAATTATTACTGTGTAAAGTAAATTGATCTAAAGCTAAATCAAAAATAATCTGTAATCCGCCTACCATCATTAAATCAATATCATTCTGGAGCATTCCGCATAAAATCGGCATAGAGAAATCAATTCTTTTATTAACTAACTGACCAGTTAATTCGTCATTACACGAAGCTCCAGTCATTACATCAACACCTCCATTAACATAATCGTCAAATCCAAGCGATTTACTCATTAAACTACCAGCTAAGCGATTATAATGTTTAACCATCTCAAAATTCCTTCCAGTTGTAGCACTATTAACTTGTATATTCTCAAATAAAGATTGGACACCAGTTCTTGCGTCTAAACTTAAATGACGAGCTGTGCCTCCATCATTATTTAAAGTGTGTTGAGTTTCTGCGTCATCAACCCATACATTTAAAACACCATTTAACCTTAAACTTTTTCCATTTAAAATATGTGGAGCTGGTGCTATATCCATTTGTATTTGCGGAGTTCCTTTAAGAAAACTCCATTTATTATCGCCGATATTAGTTGGTCTAATCTGTATCAATTTTCTACTCATTATGTATATAATATTATAATATATTTTTTTATTATAAAATCATATTTAACATTTTGCTATTTTTTTTAAGGGACAATTTCTACACCTTTATTACTAACTCTGATTCGTCGTAATGAGCAGATATAATTTAAAGCCATAACATTACTTCCAGATGCTTGTGAATATTCGGTTCTTAATGTTAAATCATTATCTTTTAAATTATAAACACCGCCATACCTTCCTAAAGCTCTTCCTAAAATAAACTGATCTAAAGTATCCATATTTTTTATAACAAGACCGCAAGATTTTAATGCTTTCATAAGCTCAAATAAGTAGATTTGTTCTACTACCTTGTTTGTAGCTGAGCTTACACGCTGGACGACATCTACAACTCGGTTAGGAGTTCTTACACCATTTAAATAATAATTATAATTCTTAAGTTTGTTTTTTAATGTATCAAATGAATCAGTAGAGCCAGATTTAGCTGAATTAGAAACGAACATAGTAAGAATGCTATAAGCCCTTGCGTTAAAAGATGGAATGGCTAATTCACTAACTAAGGAGCTGTCTGGAATATTTCTACGGATTAGATCAAAAGTTTTTATGTCTAAATTTACGCCTTTTTCTCCCATAGCGTCTTTAATGTAATCTTGACTATACCAAGCTGGAGGCTGAACTTTCTTAAATACAAATTCTACATTACTCAATTTAAAATCGTATGTTTGTAAAGCTAACCAAGTAGGATCTAAACTCATTACTACTTCTCCTTTCTTTTCGGCATTAAACTCGTGGCCGTCTGTAAAAGAGATAGTAGTTTCTGTAGCTGAGGTTTTGGTAATGGCGGTTATCGGTCCAAGTTTAGCCACATCACCATCTATATCAATTTCTACTTCTTGTCCTACACAGAAAATACAATCTTCTATAGCTACCTTTAATTTAAGTGTTGTCACCTCATCTGTGCTTACTGCGATATTATCACTATTTTTATATTTAGTTGTTGCTAAATTCATTATAGCTTCTTTACCTTGTGCTAAATCAATTTCTACTCTTAATCCATTAAATACAATTAAAGGGAATACTTTATCACTACCGAAAACTCCAGTATGTAATTTCATAGCTATCTGGACTTTATTTTCATTAACAGAACCAGTCGCAACTAAGTTTGTAGAACTTGTGCCGTTAAGTTGGTTAAAAAATAATGCGTCGTTGTGATCTAAAACATTAGAGGGGTAGCTTTCTACAGCCTCTAATAAAGCTCGGTTGTTATCCATAGTTTCATTAGAACTATAATGTAAAGTTTGTCTGGTAATATGACCATAATTCTCCACATTTTCTAAAATTGTAGAACCAGTATAATCATAAACACGCACATTATGAACTAAAGCTTGAGCACCTAAATATCTGGATAAACCGCATTTTACAGTAGAAACTAATTCTACATCAGCTCTTAAATAACTTTGCCTCATATCTACGAATCCGTAGAATGAAGGTATATCAAATTTTACTTGTTGTCCTCCAGTATATTCCTTTTGGTATTCACTTGGTGCGAGAGTTGAGTTAGATACATATTGAGAGCTATTCATTTTTTTATATAATATAATAAGAAAATAAATATTTATAATTTTTTAAACATATTAACTTTTAACTTTTTATTAATACAATTACTTCACTCATTCCAGTTAAATTTTTTGCCAGAACATTAAAAGCATCTGTAATTCTTACGGTAAAATTATTCATACTTAATTCTTTATCATTTTCTAAAGCTATTTCTATAGGATAAGCTGGTTGGTAAAAATTCTGGGTTGATTTTAAAGACCTCTTACTTATAACAGCTATAGTTTTATCAACACTTCTAATAACGCTATTATAAGATTTATGTGGTAGGTTCATAATTTGTATATGAAAAGAGGGATTACTTGTAGTAAAATCACTTAATAAGGTGGCTATATCACCAGTTGAGTAAAAAGCTCCAGAAGTTAATATTTTTTCTATATCATTCGGCATTCCTAAAAAATCTCCTATATTAGCTCCTACACCTTCATATAACGGAGCTATAGGTGTGAGATTTTTAGTAGTCGTAAATGACCAAGTTAATTGTGCTTGTGTTTGATCATTAAGAGCAAATTGAGAAAATATAGGGACTAAGTCATCACTAGGGACACCAGACATAACATTTAAACCACCAGTTCCAATTTCTGTGCTTAAATCAGCTGGATAAGGAGAATCAAATTGTAAGCTTACACCAAGTGAGGCATTACCTCCTTTAGCATTAATACTAGTAATAGTAGCTTTTTTTCCAGTTGTATCAAATGTAAATTTTCTTCCAACTGATACTGAATGTAAATCAAATAAATCATCACCATCATCAAAAACATTACCATCTGCGTCTTTTAATAATAAATCTATAGTTCCAGCTCCGTTATTTTCATTTAAGGTGCTATGAATATGTAAATGTTTTATAGATGTTGCTGAGAATGTGACTGGTTCTAAATTATCAGTTGGTGTTATACCTTCTACTAATTCTGTATCTGTTGGATTAAAATTATAATTTTTATTCCATAGCAGAGCATCATTATTACCTTGATCATATGTATGCTCTAAACCTACTAAACTTCTTTCTGTAAAATTACTTCTACTAGCTTCACAACCTACATATCTAATCGCACCCCCACCTTGATCATAAGAAAATCTTACTCCGTTATACATTATAGGAACTAATGGGAAGAAAGAAGGGGTTAAAAAATTTTCTTTGTAATCAGTTTTATGAACTAAATGAGTAGAGTGGAATAATCCGTTAGCGTCATTAATTTCACTTTGTTTACACACATAAACCTCAATTTCTTGTTGATTTGTAGCGTGAATTTTAAATCCTATATAAATTCTAGGAGTTGCTGGTATAGTAGTTGGGGCGACTAGCTCAGCCATATAATTATTATCATTATATTCACCTCCTTCTTCATATTCTAAACCTACTACTGAATAAGTTGTTCCATTAAATAATACACCTATAGAACAAGGGCTACTCTCCTCATTTTCGTCAGTTTCATAGGTTTTTTCTATGAGCCGAGAATAACCAGACCTCTTACTACCTCTATTATTATAAATAACTGCTCTATTAACTATAGAAGATTTACTATTATGTATATATTTAAGGGGTATTAAACCTACTAATCTATTATTTTCATCCAAAGTAGAGCCTACGAAATTAGTTCTATTATCTGGGGTATCAACACTAAAAACCCATTCACTCATAACTGAGGTTTCCTCCATAATAGCTGTAGCAGTTAATCGTCTGTCCCCCAGCTCTTTTTCTTGAGCTGAAGATGGTTCATCATCATCATCTACTTTGTATTGATTTCTAATAGTAAATCCATTATCTTGATAATTAGGAGCATTTGTTGTTTTAACTATTTCTACTAATCTACGGTCTGCTCGTGTGTTTAAAAAAAATGCCATATCATCCTCCATATTACCATTAATACTCTTAGGGTATAGATCAATAATATTTTCTTGTAAAGGAAATTGCTTATAGTAATCTTTAAAAGTCCCACTTGTTTGATTAATTGATGGTAGAGCTTTAACTTGCGATGTAAATGTTTTTATTGAGGAATTACCCTCAGTTAAAGGTAAAGTATTTATTATACCCCAAGTATTGATAAAACCTTCTTTTATATGTAAAGGTGGATATATAGTAGCTTCATTAACTACTTTACTAAAATTCAGCTCAAGCTTTGCTAGTGGGGTTGCTTCATTAAGAGGTATTTTAGCTACAATAAAATCAGCTGTTTGTGGATTATAACCTACTTTAAGAACCGCTGTATTATTTTGACTGTTAAATTCTATAGTATCTTCATTACTTTGTAAAGTAGCATTTACTAATTGTAATTTAGCATTTTTAGGAATTACTATAGGACGACTAAATACGCAGTTATAGTTATTCTGGTTGTTATCTTCATCACTTGCTAGTTGTATTAAGCTCATAGTATTTATATAATATATTAAGATATTAATTTTTTAATATTATTTAAATAAATCTCTCATTATATTATATATGGTTAAAAGATATAATAGAAAAAGTATAGCTCCTAAAAAAAATAAAGTTAAAATTGATGGAACAATTGAGGACAGATGCTGTAGTAAATGTGAATTAAAATATCAACAATCCACCTTTAGAGCTAAGAAAAGCTTAAATAAATTAGTAAATGAAAAAGTTAAAAAAAGTAGCCATAAAGATATATTTAAAAAAAGTTAAAGTTAATTTTAAAAATTATCTAAACATATAATATAAATATGAACTCCGTGCCTTCTGTATTAAATAACCAGCCTTTACAAAATACAACTGATATGAATATTATTAGTGATATTCTTTATCCTATAAATGTTAGTCAAAAATCAGCTAAGTTTGTTTTAGAAAATAAAGGTATTTTAGATTCTAACTCTAGATTACAATTTAAACTTACACATAAAACATCATCAACCTCCGCTGGAGCTACGCAAAAGGTTGTGACTGGAGGTAGTCCTCAAACTTTTGCTACAGATACTTGGGAGAGTGCTGGTAGTTGTGAGCCAGTCCGTGTCGGTCCAGCTACTAGCACAGCTATTGCTACAACTTCTACTACATCTTTAGTAATTTCTACAGCTCACGCTTTACTTTTAAAAAATGCTGGTGTTAAAGTAGAGGATAAGGTGTATAATATTACGAGAACTTTACCTTCTGTTATTACTGCGATTAGTGATGATTTTGAGACTATTACTGTAGCTCCAGCCATCGCTGGTCAAGTTGATACTGATACATTTGCGGTTTATTCTAGTAGTAAGATTAAAATTACAAATTTAGATGCGGATGCTACTATTATAGAGGATAAAAGAATTATTTTAGCTTATCAAAATGGGACTAAAGTGGGGTCTGATGCTGATGCTCAACACTCATCACTTATTTCTAAATGGGATAATACTTCTAAAATTGCTACTATGAAAGTTAATGATGATACTACTGGTTTTATTTTACTTGCTGGGACACAAAAGGTATTTTTAGTTAATAATTCCTCATTAATTCTTTCTGCCACAGATCAAGCTAAGATTGTTGCTGATGGTGATTTAAATGGGACTGAGTTTTATTTTACTGCGGACGACCAAGCTAAACCTTCTGGGTTAAATGCTACATATAAGGTTATTGGTTCATTTATTGCTAAAGCTGGTAATACTATGCCTACACTTGTGAAATTAGTTGATGGTAATAGTGTTATTAGATTAAGTGCTACACTAAAATCAGTTCATTTTAAACAAGAAATGAGCACTATAGCTGAAAATGATAACGACTACGCAATATTAACTGGTGGGACTAATCCTCCTACTTTCTTTCCATTCTCAACTGGTTGTGCTAGTGCGATTAAAAAATGTTATTTAGAAATTGGAGGTCGTCGTATCAGTAGTAATGAAGCTGTAGCTGATTGGAAAACATTAAGAAATTTACAAGCTAGTAATGAATTTCGTGATAATGTTATGCGATATTTTGAGGGGACTTTTGATAGGTTAGCTCCTTCATTCCAGAACCCTTCAGCGACTGGGGTTGCTTCTACGAACGGAGGTTTATTAGGACTTCTTCATAAAGAAATACCAGAGGGACAAACTATAAGTGATCAAGCCTTAACATCACCTTTTTTCTCTATTAAACTTAGTGATTTAATACCTATGTTGAGAGGTGTAAGATTACCGCTTTTTGCTATAAAACAAGAGGTTAGTATTTTTATAGAATGGACTGAAGATATAGAAGGTGAACGAGCTTTACAAGAACTTTCTAAAGATCATAATTATACTGGAACAGAATTCGTGACTGATGAGGTTTTAATGATGGTTGATTATTTATTCTGGGAGGAAGAACAAGCTGAAATTATGAATGAAATGGTTAGTAATACTGGTTGGTCTTTACCTTATGAAGATATTATATTAATTAACGCAACTTTACCAGCTGGTGCTGGAGAAAAAACCCAGAATACCTTGCTATATTTAGGTGGGCAGAAAGTTAGAGCCATAGTTGTCCAGAAAAAAGATAACGGAGCTGTCGCAGATAATGTATCAAATAATATGTTAGAGGGTAAGTATATATCAAGGGGCTTACAGAAGGTGGAGGGTTGGAATTTAGAAATAAATAATACTCCTATTTACTCGCAAGATTTAGAATTAACTGGTCTTAAATTTAATGAACTCGCAAGAATTTACAACAACCGATTACATATTAATAGTAATCGTTATTCATTAGTGAATCAAGTAGATGATGCTGGAGATTTAACGAGAGCCACCGACACTAACTTTTCTAACTTTCATTTTGTGACTAAGCCTTTAGTTTCTGGAACTGGCACACCTATAAGTGCTATTGCTGGGAATCAGAATTGGGTTGGTTTTGATTTAAGTGATGCTCAAGGTGATGGTTCAGTTATGAGTAATTTACCATTAGTATTAAAGCATAAAGTTAATAAAACTACACAGAATAACGAAAACACTTGCGTTATTACTTATAACATTTTCGCAATAGTTAATAAATATTTATCAATTAATAACGGCTACATAAACCTTATGGATTAATTGTATATATCAATCTAATTATTATCTTATATTATATTATAAAATAATGAATAGTAAAAGTATTTATATAGAATGTAGTTTAAAAGATGCTGAAATAAAAAATCAAAATACTTACACTAATGTGATAAGAGGAGGAGTTGTATTAGAAGCTGGTGATACTATACAAGTAGATAATGTAGCAGTAAATAGTATAGGAATTAATCAAGATAGTATTGAGATACCTTTAATTAATGAAGACCCTAACCACCATTTACAAACTAATAAAATTAGGTTTAATGTAGGTAAATATATAACAACTGGGTCAAGGTTTTGTTGTCCGTTGCCGTTTCTTGATTATGCTATTAATAGTGGAACAAATCTTATAAATTACGGTTATGCCAGAGAACCTATTAGAAATGATGTCGCACATTTTTCTGTTGCTCCTAGTGTTATCCCTAATAATACTTATAATTATTTAGCTCAAGGAAATCTACCTACTGGAATTGCTTTAAGAACTGGAAGTAGCACTACATTTAATAATTTTGCGTCGTCTTTTAACACATATAAGGATACTAAATTTTCTCAACATAACTATAGAGGAGTATTAGACCATAATTTAGAAGGAGGATATGGAGTAAAGCTACATTTAGTAGGTAATGATTATTTTGATAATCTACCAGATAAAATTAATGTTTTTAAATCTAAACCTCCTTATTTATGGACTGATAAAGGAGATAGTTGGTCAGTAATATCTTATCCTCACGAAACAGAAATAGATATTGGTTATGATACAGCTGATAATATAGCTAGAAAAATTACAAATCAATTTCACTATTATAAAAAAAATAATGGTAATGAGAAAAACCCAGTAGATATTTTTGAGTCAAGTAATGTTGGGACTAATCCTCCTCCTCCTCAAACTGCTATAGAACAACCAGCCGTTAAAAACGCTTGGACTACTACTGAAGTTGCTAATGGAGTATATTTAGGAGCTTTTAGTGATGACGGTTTAACTCCTAATTTAAATCCTACTAATGCTACTCCAGAAGCCAGACCTTTTAACCCTTTATATTATAGATTTTATACACAAAATCCTTATAGAATGATATGGGGCTCTATACTAAATGCTCCTTATATAGAGCTATATACGAAAAAAGATTTTGCTAATGCTGATAATGTTATTATACAACCAGTTATATACGATAATGTAGGAGTTATAGAAAAATATTTCGTGACTACGACTAATTTTATGGCTAGTGCTTATGTTGATGTAGGTAATTTTATGAGAGAAAATCAAGTATACTTAGATTGGAAAACTAAACCAGAGCTTGTGGATAATTCTACTGAGTATGGCATATCATTAGATTTAGGTAGATATAATGATACTAACCTCCCAGATAATTCTAGTGCTAATTCATTAAGTTGGTTAGATCCGTCTTGGTTGGATGTAGCTGGTAATGGCTTACATACTAGTTTATATTACTATTCTAAATGGGATCAAGAAATATATGATCAAAAACAATTAACACCTACTAGTAAATTACAAGGTTATCATTTTATAGAGGAGTATAATGGAGATAAATGGGCTGATTTAATGAAAGCTTCTAACTTAATGATTGCTTTAGTAGGTAATGTAAAAGACTCTGATTTTAAATGTCTTGCTTTTATTTATACTGGTTTAGATGAAACACTTAAGGAGGTAAGTTATCCAGATATAACAGCTTATGGATATGGATATATAGGTTTTGATTTTACTTGGACAAGAAATCAAAGTGCTATTGCTATAAATTTAGCTCCTAATACACAAACAGCTTCTACAAGTGTGAACACAACTCCTACTTCTACAGCTACTCCTAAAGCACTTGATCCATCTTCTACAATCTTTAGAAAATATAGGGATTATCCTTCTTTTATACAACTTGGAAGCCCTAATGTAGCTTTATCATATAATAGAAATAATGATAGAATGTTTGATTTTTCATATTTACATTTTCCAGCTTTTGTAATTAATGATAATGTAAGTGCTGAAGTTGTTAAGATTTTGCCTAAAATGTCTAGTGCTAATACTGGTAATGCTACAGACGACCCACAATTATTTAATATTCCTATGCCTATTGGAGAAACTACTAAAATAACTACTTACTTTGATAAACAAGGAGGTTCTACTATACTAAGTTTAACAGCTTATGAGGAGGGTAGTGATAATAGACCAGTAGAAGTTAATAAAGATAATTTCGGTGCTACTTTATTAGGGAGGTTGGGTTTTGTATATGCTGATTTATTCGCTGAATATGGTTTAGCTTATAATGAATACTCGTCTATAGCTCAAAAAAATTTTAAAGAATATCCTTATCAAGCTTGTAAGCCTATAACAACTAACGCTAATTATCAAAGTAGTATGGCTTATGCTTTTGGGACACAGATATATAGCAATTCTACTACTAATTCTGTTAATAATACTTCAGTCGGTGGGACTGGAATCGCTCCCCAACCATACCAAATAGGTAATTCTTATGATTTAAATTTTAATAATAATATAGCTACTAATATTAATACGACAAGTGTAATAATAAAAGCTACAACTCTCCCTAAAAGGTTGGCTTATCCTTATTGGATTATACAAAGTAATATTATCCCCAGTTCTAATTATGTTGGTAGAAATGGTAATAAAAATAATATAGTAGCAGTTTTAAATCGTGCTTATTTATCTGGTGATTATGCTTACGGTATGGGCGGTGATATGATATTTAAAGTAGAAAATCCAGCTACAATAACTGAAATAACTACTGGTATATTTAATAATGATTTCTCATCTTTATTATTAGGTGATGGTTGTTGTGTAATATATAAAATTACTAAAAATTTTAAAAAGGAAAATGAAATGCTACAAATTATAGCACAAAAAGAGCAACAACAAGCTACTAAGAAGGCTTAACTGAACATTCTTTATTAAAAAATTTTCTATCATTACAGAATAATTTATCAAAAATTCTTTGATCAAATGTTCTATATTTTAACCAACAGCGTCTATGAATTAATTTAATTGTAGCACCCTTAGTTTGTTTAATATTTTTTTTACAAATTCTACACTTTCTATAGTTCATAATATATAATAAGAAATTAAATGCTATAAAATTTTTATGTTATATAATAGTATATGGATAATATAGCAAAAAATAAAGAAGCTAGAAAAGAATATATGAGGAAATATTATATTAAAAGGAAGGAGCAAGGATTTGTAAAGTGTAGCATTAAAAGTAAAAAAAAACAAATGAATAGTTTGACCATAAAAAGAGGAACATTTATCGTGAGATTTGATTAATATAGCAGTATTATATAGCATTATTTTTAGTGAAAAAAAAATAGAAATAAGGTGCGTGAATTTTGAGGGTCGTTTTGAGTGCCGTTTTGAGCCATCTGAGGGATTAGATCATAAGAGGGATTGTGCCACATTTGAGCTCAGCGACCAGCTCCTAAGAAAAAAAAATTTAGAAAATAAAATCACCACCAATCCTCGCCAAGATCGCCGAGGGCTTTTTACGATATAAGGAGGTTGAGGTATTTTTATGCCATATTTTGAGGGTCGTTTTGAGTAAAAAATATAATAAAATTAGATTTATTATGTTTTTAGGAGGATTGTTGCTTAAAATAATATCATTTCTTCATAAACCTCGTCAGCTTTTTCTACGGAGGATTTTATTGATTGTAGGAGGTCGTCTAAAGAGCTTAAATCCGCCTTGATTTTAGAGGTAAAAGCTTCATATTTGTAATTTTTCTTATCCTCCTTGCGTAAATCCCTCCTCATTTTGTTAATATTCATTTTTTTCTCAAGGTCTTTCATAAATTTTTGATTATGTTTTTTTAACCTTGATTGCTCCTTCTTTTCGGCTTGTTTTATTGCGTTTGTGCTCCTTGATAAATCAAGCCTAACTGAGACAATATCTTGATTTTTCATAAAGCTCCTCGTGTCTATGTTAAATTTCTCTAAATTCCATAGGTAAATGCTTATGTTTTTCGTAATAGTTTTCGTATCACTCCAGACGATTTTTCCAGTTTTAACTTTTTTGATTTGCTCTTCTATTGGTCCAGAAAAGTTAGGGCGACCTACAACTTTAACCTCCTTGATAATGGGGAGGTTTTTAGCCCTAAGGTGGTCTTGTATTTTCATATAAAAATCTGTTGAGCTCGTGTCTGTAGGTAATATTAACATAAAAGGCATATCAGCAGTAATGAACCTCCACATTATACGCTCCTTGAGATAAGTGTAGGAGGAGGTTTTTGCGTTTTTTCTGGTCATTTCGTTGTCTGTAAAAGGAGGATTGGTGGTGGCGATTGTATTTCTATTGAGGATTATAGGTGATTTAAAGAAATCTCCGCCAGAAAAAGCACCATTAACAAGCACCTCAAGACCAGTTAATTCATTTAACATTTTAGGGCTCTCAATACTATCGTTAGAACCGAACGCCTCGTATAATTTAAGCTCCTTGTGAGCTCCTATTTGTTTAAAAATCGGCTCAACGACCTCCCATAAGTATTTTTGGGTATAATATTCATTACATTTCTCCTTAAGACTGGTGTTATTTATGAACTTTTTTGAGGAGTATTGCTCCTCAGTTTTATTGATAATTGTGAGATTGATTTGCTGTGAGGTGGGGTTTGTGGGCTGGTTATTCATAATAGTAATGCTCATTTTTATAATATATATTGTTGAGATATCTTTAAGTAAAAACAAACACACATATATATATATAAATAAACCCAATAAACCATTTACCCCTAAACTCAACTAAATTACACACATATTATCTCAGTTCCAAAAATCCAATAAATCATTAATCATTTATTCCAAACTCAGCTAAATTACACACATTTTATCCAATAAATCATTAATCATTTATTTGCCACTTTTGTCCTAACCTCCTAAAAATTATGTTAAAAGTCAAGTCATTTTTAACCTACTTTTCACGAGCAATAATGCCGTTTTTTATATATTTTATATCTAATTCGTCGTCATTTTATTTTATTTTAGTCAAAAAACCTCCTTAGAACCTCCTAAAACACTAAATAACCCCCAAACAC
>TARA_R110001606_G_scaffold139206_1_pt1 | contig 13160 bp, 10 predicted proteins | sample TARA_R110001606 | Tara Oceans TARA_R110001606 (sample SAMEA4398315) | marine metagenome | biome: Polar Biome; feature: [SRF] surface water layer (ENVO:00010504); material: water (ENVO:00002006), including particulate matter (ENVO:01000060) such as... | depth 5 m | reverse complement strand
GAATTCAGCGGTTTGGAAGGCACCGGGCAACAGAAGCCTTCCACTTTACCTAATATGACAGCATAAACTACGGTCTCGTCGATTAGCGGAGGTCGCTGGATATCTGCGTCTTTGTCCGAAGCAGGGCAGCGGATTTGGTGCGGCAATGGCCGACTGGATGATCTAATATTCGGACCCGTAAGTTCTGTGCAGCTCGATCGCCTCGATCATCTTGGCGCCGGCCATGAAAACCGCGCCGGTCGTTGCCAGAAACAGCATTTTCCCACCCCATCCGGGATATTGGGCCAGATAGACCTGACCGCGCGCGACTGCACCGGTGGCAAGCGCATAGGTGATGAGGAAAGCCTCGAACTTGGTCTTGATAATGAACAGGCGTTTGATTTTTCTCCACATGCACTTCTAGTAGCAAGCGCTGTGCCAATCCCAGAAATGCGACGTTTCTTGTGGAGAAATATGGTAAACTGTAAGTTAATCCGACATTTGAACAGCGGCTAGCCAGCCAGTTCGGATAATCCGCAAATCTCGAGCAGTCGGCGTCTTGCCTTGCCAATGGCAGCGGTGAGGTCCGGACCGGACAGCTGATCCGGATGGATAGCTTCCGGCCAATATTCTGCTACCACTTTTTCAATCCGATCCAGCTTCTGCGGCGTTGCCATGAAGCGCTGGTCCACCGTCTCGGGGGATGCCACGACACGCAAGCGCAAACACGCCGGACCACCGCCATTGGCCATCGATTGCCGGACGTCGACCGGGCAGAGCCTGCGGATGGGGCCGTTGCCTGACACGAGCTCGGTCAGATAGTTCCAGACGGCCTCATTCTCGCGCGCTTCGGTGGGCAGTATCAGCGCCATGCCAGCAGCGTCGGGAAGTGTCACCAATTGGGCATTGAAAAGATAGGATTTAATCGCGTCTTCCAGACTGACCTTGTCGGCGGGAACGATGATAATCTCAGCGTCCGGCATTGTGCTCCGTATCGCGTCATAGAGCGCCTCGGGTTGTTCGAAGGCCAGTTCATGGGTGAATAAAACCCGTTCGTTGGCCACTGCCACGACATCATTGTGGAACGCGCCCGCAGCAATTGCGATCTCCGCCTGCTGCGCGAAGATCACGCGCTCCGTGTTCAGGCCGTGTATCCGCGCCACAGCCTTGCTCGCCTCGATATGCTGGCGAGCGGGAAAAGGGCCGCCGCTTTTGCCATAGACAAATATCTCGACGCCGGCAGCATCATGGGTGGAGCATAGCCGCATATGATTGGCGGCTCCTTCGTCACCAAATGGCGACGGCACCGGAGCATGAACCGAGAAATATTCTCCGTTGGCAAAAGCCAGTTTCAACTGTGCCAGCGTTCCCGGCCATTCATGGCTGCGGTGTGGCATGGTCTGCAGATTGGCGACGGTGAGATGGCATTTGCCATCCGGCGCGTTGGGTGCGGGAGAAATGGTCGCGGCATTGGCGGCCCACATCGAGGATGCGGAAAAGGATGCCGCACGGATATGCGCCTCTGCATCATCGACCGTCGTACCCAGGCTCTCCAGCCAGCCGGTATTCGGCCGATCCAGCGGCATGAAGAAACCCTGCGCCAGCCCAAGATCGAGATTGTGGCGCATCTTGGTTATGCCCTGCAAAGCCGCCTCGCGCGGATAGGCGGTTTCTCCGGCATTGGTCGAAGAAGCGATATTGCCGACGCTGAGGCCAGCATAATTGTGGCTCGGCCCGATAATGCCGTCAAAATTGATTTCAACCAGCGTGCTCATCTCGGAATATACCGGATTTCGTCACCGACCGAGAGGCCGATATTGGTCGCCGCTTGTTCGTCAATCGTCACGCCGTCATCATTTTCGTCGAGCATCGCATAGGTCGCCTGAAAGCTGGCCAGATTGCCGTGCGAAATGATCACTTTCGTTTTGCCTTCGGCAAGCGCGGTGATTTTTGCCGACTTTGCATTGCGTATGCTGGTTACGTCATCGGTCTTGGCGATCATCGTCGGACCGCCGTCAAATATATCGACATAGCCGTCATAGGAGAAATTCTCATTCTCCAGCATCCGCATCGCGGCACGGCCATTGGGATGGGGGATGCCAATGGCGGCCCGCGCGGATTCGCTGAGCATGGCGGTATAGATAGGATGTTTGGGCATCAGATCGGCGATGAACTGGTTGCCATGAATGGCATTGAAATAGTCCGCTTCCTGAAAACTCATGCCGAAGAAACGCCCGGCCAGACCATCCCAGAAGGGAGAACCTCCGGCCTCGTCGATGATGCCGCGCAGTTCGGCAAAAATCTTGTCGCCGAACCGGTCGCGATGTTCCTTGATGAACAGGTAGCGGCTGCGGGCCAACAACATGCCGAGACCACCGGCGCGTTCGCCGGGGTGGAGAAAAAGGCCGCCGACTTCGCTTGCGCCTTCAAGGTCGGTTACCAGGCCCAGCATCTGGGCGCTGAACGTCCGGTCCAGTTCCTTGCTGGTTTGCGACAGGGTGCTCAGGCGATAGGAATAGAAGGGCCATGTCTGGCCCACTTTGGTGAACAATTGTGATGTGCCCCGCACCGCTCCGGTTTCGACATTTTCCAGCACCATGACAAACAGATCGTCGCCATGTGCATTGCTGTCGCTCTGATAGGCGCGCTCGGATCGCTCCAGCTTCTGGGTCAGCGAGTCCCGGTCGGCCGGCAGATTGGTAAAGCCGCCGCCGGTCAGTTTCGCCATTTCGTAAAGATGCTGCAGGTCGTCGACCCGCGCTGCGCGTATCCGGAAACTCATAATCCTCCCTTTTCGGCAATCCGCATGATGGTCAGCGCCGATAATTGCGTCCGTTCAACCAGACTTTCCGTTATCAAAAATTCATCCGAACTGTGAATGGCTCCACCGCGAACCCCCATAGTATCCACCACCGGAATGCCACAGGCCGCGATATTATTGCCGTCGCAAACACCGCCGGTACCGCGCCAGTTGATATCGAGGCCAAGTTCGGTGCCACATTGCTTCACAAGGCCAAAAAGCTTCTCTGCCTGCGGATCAATTGGCTTGGGTGGACGGCCAAAGCTGCCGTGGCAATCTACGCCAAGATCGTGCAGCTTCGCCATATCCGCAACTATCTGATCCAGCGCGTGTTGCGCCAATGCCTGATCTTCCAGTGTTTTGGGCCGGAAATTGACGCGCAGGATGGCATGATCTGGAACAGCATTATTCGGGCCACCGCCATCTATTTTGGCCGGATTTACGCTGAGACCGTCGCGATGTAATGCTTTGAGCCGCAAAGCCATGTCTGCTGCCGCGATCAGCGCGTTACGGCCTTCATCCGGGTTACGGCCGGCATGCGCGCTCTTGCCGCTAAATATGATCGAGAAATTCCCGCTGCCGCCGCGCTCTCCGGCTAGCGTGCCGTCGGGCAGGGCGGGTTCATAGGTCAGGGCAGCGGTTTTGCCCTTGGCCAGTTGCTTGATCAGGGACGCGGATGATCCGGAACCGACTTCCTCGTCGCTGTTGATCATCACGTCATAGCCGATCCGGCCGGCATATTCGCTTTGCTCGAGCAATTGTAACGCCCCAAGCATGACCGACAGGCCGCCTTTCATGTCGGCGAGGCCCGGGCCATTCAAAACACCGCTTTCCAGTTCGACGATCTTTTGAAAAGGATGGTCGGCTGCAAATACGGTATCCATATGGCCGGTCAGCAGGATACGAACGGGCGCTTCCGAGCGTACCGATGTTACCAGATGTTGTCCACGCTGGATCTGATCAACCGCACCGTCAGGCCGCACAGCCTCGACCGGTTCGGGATCGATCAGGTTGGTATCACCGGGCAACGCGGAAAAAGCATCCGCCAACATCCCGGCAACGGCTCCCAAGCCATCAAGATTGGTCGTGCCGCTGTTGATTTTTGCCCATTCAAGTGTGCGCGGCAGAAGTGGCAAGCTAACTGCTTTTTCCAGCATCTCTTGTTCGGGGAAGGAATCTGCTTTCATTTGAATTTGATAGCATTTCAGAACGCTAATCGTAACCTGTTTCTCACGGCTCTCCTGCTGCTCAGGTCAGTCGTTTTGCGCTTCCTTGACAAGCGTCTGGAAGCCGGTGCGTATTTCGGCCCAGATCACAAGTTCTTCCTTGCTTGTTTCCGGGACTGTGCCCGAAATGACCGTAATCGCCGCGTCGATTAATCCCGCAAACCATTCGCTTGAAACATTTAATGCATGTTTGTGATGCGGGACTGTGCTTCCGAACATAATCCGGATTTCCTCAGGTCTATCATACCAGTTCATCAAACAGTAAACCACGCTTTCGACCATTTCGGCCTCAAGCTTGACGTTGTTGCCAAGACCATGTTCCTGAAACGAAATTTTTGCCTCGGGATGTCGGGCATAATATTTTGCCATGACAGGCTCTGTCACATCACCCAAAACTGCAGCCGCCCGATCAAGACTGGCTTCGAGAAGATCATTTTTTCGTTTCGTTTGCATATGCCTTGATACTTGAACCTATGCGGTTGCATCTGCAATGACTCAATTCTGCCATTTACAAAATGAATACACAACGTCATATCCCGCCGTAATTCCTCCCCGGACTATCTGCAAATCGGCACCGATACTCGCTTTCAGCATCGAGAAGTGCCTAACCATCGAAGAGGAAATTCCATGTCCGAATATGTCAGCCAGAACGGTATCCAGATCGCGCGGGAACTGTTTGATTTTGTGAATCATCGTGCTCTGCCGGGAACCGGCCTAGATGGCGCCAGGTTCTGGGCCGGATTGGCGGAATTGTTAGGCAATTTTGCTCCGCGAAATGCTGAGCTGCTGGCCAAGCGCGAGACACTGCAAGCGCAGATTGATGCGTGGCATATCGACCACAAGGGTCAACCTATTGATCAGATTGAATATCAAGAATTTCTGAGAAGCATCGGCTATCTGGTTGAAGAACCAGTGGTTTTTTCGATAACCACTGTTAATGTCGACCCCGAGATCGCGACGATGGCCGGGCCGCAACTGGTGGTACCATCGCTCAATGACCGTTTCGTTCTGAACGCCGCGAACGCGCGTTGGGGCAGCCTTTACGATGCTTTCTATGGTACGGATGCGCTGGATGCGCCGCCAGCGAAACCGGGCGGCTATGATCCGCTGCGCGGGGCTGCGGTTATCAAGGCGGCGAAGGCCTTTCTCGACGAAGCATTCCCTCTGTCGACGGGATCATGGACCGATTATACGGGCGGTGAACCAGCCCTTACTGATCCCTCGCAACTGGTTGGCCGCAATGGCCAGTCTCTGCTGCTCAAACATAACGGACTGCACGTCGAAGTCGTGATCGATCCTGCCCACCCCATCGGCAAGGATGACCCCGCCAATATCGCCGATGTTCTGATGGAAGCCGCATTGACCACGATCATCGACATGGAAGATTCTGTGGCAGCGGTGGACGCAGAAGACAAGGTGCTGGCCTATACCAACTGGCTCGGCCTGATGCGCGGCGATCTCGATGCATCCTTTGAAAAGGGCGGCAAGACCATCGAACGCAAGGCGAATCCGGATCGCGACTATGTCGATTTGGACGGCAGCGCTTTCACCCTGCCGGGACGCAGTCTGATGTTTGTCCGCAATGTCGGCCATCTGATGAGCAATCCGGCGGTGTTGCTCGCCGATGGTTCGGAAGCGCCAGAGGGTCTGCTCGACGGCGTGTTCACCAGCCTGATCGCGATGCACGATATCAAGGGACTTGACGCATTGCGCAACAGCCGCGCCGGATCCATCTATATCGTGAAGCCGAAGATGCACGGGCCGGAAGAATGCGGTTTTACCAATGACCTGTTCGATGCGGTCGAAGATTTGCTCGGGCTTGACCGTCACACGATCAAGGTCGGCGTGATGGACGAAGAACGCCGCACGTCGGCAAACCTGGCTGCCTGTATCCATGCGGTGAAGGACCGGGTCGTTTTCATCAATACCGGTTTCCTCGACCGGACCGGCGACGAGATCCACACATCGATGCAGGCTGGTGCGATGCTGGCCAAAGGCGATATCAAGAAGAGCGACTGGATCACCGCTTATGAACAGCGCAATGTCGCCATCGGTCTGGCTTGCGGCATGTCCGGCAAGGCGCAGATCGGCAAGGGCATGTGGGCCGCGCCCGATATGATGGCCGACATGATGGAGCAGAAAATCGGTCATCCGATGACTGGTGCCAATACCGCCTGGGTGCCGAGCCCGACGGCTGCGACATTGCACGCGATCCATTATCACCGAGTCAATGTATTTGACCGGCAGAAAGAAGTGGCGGCTGACGGAATTGCACCGCTCGACAAATTGCTGACCATCCCGTTGGCAGATGGCCACAACTGGTCGGATGCCGAAATCGAGCGCGAACTGGACAATAATGCGCAGGGCATATTGGGCTATGTCGTGCGCTGGATTGATCAGGGCATCGGCTGTTCCAAGGTTCCGGATATCAATGATGTCGGGTTGATGGAAGACCGTGCGACCTTGCGGATTTCATCCCAGCATATGGCCAACTGGATGCTGCACGGGGTCTGTTCGGCTGAGCAGGTCGACGCCGCCTTGTTGCGCATGGCCGCCAAGGTTGACGGACAGAATGAAGGCGATCCACTATATCAGGCAATGGCATCCGATCCGGACGCTAGTCTGGCGTTTCAGGCGGCTCGCGATCTGGTGTTCAAGGGTGTCGAGCAGCCAAGCGGCTACACAGAGCCATTGTTGCACGCTTATCGCCGGAAGCTGAAAGCGGCTGGCTAGGAAAGTAGTCTGGCCAGTTCGACAAATTCGGAAACGGTGAGGGTCTCGGGCCGGCGTTGACTGTCAATACCGGCTTGTTCCAACGCCTCGAGGCCACCGGGAAGCTTCTTGAGGCTTTGGCGCAGCATTTTGCGTCGCTGGCTGAAGGCGGTCTGCGTCAAAATCTCCAGCTTGGCGAAATCAACGCCTTCGGGCTGTGCCTTGGGGACAAGATGGACCACCGCTGACATGACCTTCGGCGGGGGCGTGAAGGCCGAACGGTGGACCGTCATCGCCAGCTTGGCCGTGCTGCGCCACTGGGCGAGGATCGAGAGGCGGCCATAAGCGCTCGACCCGGGCGCTGCGACGATACGGTCGGCGACTTCGCGCTGGAACATCAAGGTCAGAGATGCCCATTGCGGCGGCCATTGCGGTGCAGACAGCCACTGGATCAAGAGCGCCGAGCCGACATTATAGGGCAGGTTGGAGACGATATGAAACGGGCCATCGAACAGGCTGCCATGATCCAGTGCAAGCGCATCGTCGTTGATTAGCGTCAGCCGTTCCGGGAAGAAGTCGGACAATTCCGCCAACGCTGGCAGACAGCGCTCGTCGCGTTCAACAGCGGTTACCGACGCGCCTGCCTGGAGCAAGGCGCGGGTCAATCCGCCGGGCCCGGGCCCCACTTCGAAGACCGATTGCCCGTCGAGTTTACCGGGTACCGCAGCAATCTTGTCGAGAAGCTGCATATCGAACAGGAAATTCTGGCCCAGAGCTTTGCTCGCGGTCAGGCCGTGTTTCTTGATCACCTCCCGGAGCGGGGGCAGGAGGATATGCCGGCTCAATGGCCGTGAATCTGTCGGTTGGTGACCGCAGTCGCGGCCATCTGGATCGCGGCAATCATCGATCGTGGATCAGCGATATCTTGTCCGGCGATATTGAATGCGGTTCCATGATCGGGTGAAGTCCGGACGATAGGCAATCCCAAGGTAATGTTGACTCCATCAAAGAAATGCAGGGTTTTCAAAGCGATTAAGGCCTGATCATGATAGGGACACAGAGCTACATCATATTTGATCCGCGCTTCCTCGTGGAACATCGTATCGGCAGGAAGCGGATCGGTGATGTCCATGCCCTCCTGACGGAGTTCATCGATAGCCGGTTGCATGATCCGCTGTTCTTCATCACCAAGATTGCCATTCTCGCCGGCATGCGGGTTGAGCCCCGCTATTGCGATGCGGGGTTTTTCTATGCCGAAATTGCGGATCAACGCTTTTTCGGCAGCGCGGGCGCGAGCGAGGATCAGTCGTCCGGTGATATGCTCGGGGACATCCTTAAGCGCAATATGAACAGTCATGGGAACAACGCGCAATGATGGTCCAGCCAGCATCATCAGCGCATTCTCCCGTGCTATACCACAGCGCTCCGATACAAATTCTGTCTGGCCGGGATAGTGAAAGCCGATCTTGTAGAGCTGCGACTTTGATATCGGGGCGGTGATGACCGCTCCTGCATCTCCGGAGCGCGCCAGTCCGCAGGCGATCTCGAGTGCGTGAAGCGAGCATTGTGCGCCATCGAGCGATGCCTCTCCCGGCACGGCGGCGGCCGCTTCATGGATGTGGAAGACCGGCAATGCGTCGTCGAACATCTCGCCAGCCTGCATCGGCTGTTCAATTTTCCGGGCCGGAACACCGGAGAGATTCTCGAAATCAGCAAAATTTCCGATAGCAAAAAACGGTTTCAGACCGGCTTCTTTTCGCTGTTTCCAGCTCTTGCCAATGATTTCCGGTCCGACACCAGCAGGATCGCCGCAAGAGACTGCAAACGGCTTGGCATTCCAGTCTGCCATTAATTATATTCGATAATCGCGTCGCGTCTCAGATCGCGCAAATAAATCTGGGCTCGTTTGTTGATGCGGTCATTTTCCAAACGAGACATGATGTCATCAAAGGATGGTGCCGACGCGCTCTGCGGATCATCGCGTCCGCACAGGATAAGCACCCGAACGCCGTCTTCGACTGAACCAAAAGGCTGACTTGCCTGACCAATTTGCAGCTCCGCGATCGTTCCTTGCAAGGCGGCGGGCAGGTCACGAAGTCTCACCTGGTCGTTGTCAACCACGCTGGCACCCAGTCGCGCAGCAACTTCATTGGCCGCTCCGCAGCCCTTGATGCTTTGTGTCGACGTAGCAAATTTTTCGGCCTGGGCCGCAGCTTCTGATTCGGTGATCCCGGCCGGAAAGCTAATCGCCAATTGCTTGAGACTGAGCAAAGCATTGCGGGGATCAGCAGTTAGCACCTGGCGTGAGTCGATCAGATAGAGGATCGAAAACCCGCCGGGTACTTGGATCGGTCCGACAACCTGTCCGACCTGCATTTGTTCGGCCGCATCAGCAAGCGTCTGCGGCAATTGAGCGGGACGGACCCAACCCAGATCGCCACCGGTTGCTGCGGTCGAAGCTTCTGAAAACTGTCGTGCGTAGGCAACAAAGGAACCACCGGAGCGGATCTGCTCCAGGATTTTCTGCATATTTTCGACGACCTGTTCGGCAGTTTCCTGGGATGCCGACATATAAATCTCGCCAATACGAAACTCGCTTGTGCCCTTCGAAGCGTTTAAACGCTCGATGATGGCGTTGACCTCTTCGTCACCGACATTGATAAACGGCTGAATGTTGCGCCTGAGCAGGCGGCTCCAGGCCAGTTCACCCTTGATTTGGCGTTTCAGCGTATCGGTCGAAGAACCTTGTGTCCGCAGATACTGATCGAAAGCTCCAATGTCCTGTTTGAAATTCTGTTGGGCAACTTGGCGGAAGGTGGCCTCAACCTCCTCCGGGGCGATGTTGATTTCATTGGCCTCAGCTTCCTGAATTTGCAGCGTTTCATCGATCAGATTTCTCAACACTTGAAGTCGCAAGCGTTGCATCTCTTCATCAGAAACTTCGCCGCCATTGGCTGCGACAATCAGTGCCAGCCGTTGGCCGACGTCGGTTCCGGTTATGATATCGCCGTTGACTATCGCTGTAGCGCGGCGAACATTCGGGTCATTCTTACCGAATATTGTCAATTCATCGGGAATGTCCAAGCCGGTTTGCGGCAGCGAAGCATCTGCAACGGTCTGACTTACGGATGGAGAGGCGCCTGCAATGGCAAGAGCAGCAATCAAAGTCGCCTTGGTTTTAAAACCCTGAATTTTCATATTCAATAAATTCATTTTTTGTATCTTCTCAACTACTAAGAGTTATTTTCATGCGGCAAATACCAATTGTCTGCTGAACCCAATATGAGCGGGTTACCCCGTTTGAAAGTCCTTTACACGCCCAGATTGCGCAAGGCCAGCCGGAACAGAAAAGTACTGCCGCGCTGGGCATCTCCGGTATCCTCATAGTCATAGCGCCATGTCACGCCCATCGAGAGACAACCGTCGTCATAAGCGACGCCAAGACGATGTCTCACTGGATCATAGCCATCTGCTATCGAAAGAGGGTCTTCGCTATGATCCGTCAGATCGATGATGGCCGAGCCGAAGACGGACCAATATTTGTCGATCTGATAGCGGCCGCCGATTCGGATTTCTTCGCGGTCTCTAAGGTCTTCAAGTTCCGATCCGATATTGCGGTTAAGGCGCAGATATCCGATTTGAGCGTAAGTGCTTTTCGAACCGACAGTCGCGTCGATCTCGTTACGCCGCACAGCAAGATTGTCCTTGTCCAGCCGAAAGCGGTGTGTGAATTTCACGATATCCTTGAACCTGACATTGGTCCGGCCAACAATATCGGAGAATCGATCGGACAGGCCTGTGCCATCCGGGACAATATTATCGTTATTTTCGAGCCGATAGCTCTGGCCGACGATCATGTTCAGTTGCAAGTTGGGACGATTGATTTCCCATTCCGCTCCATAGGTCGCCCGGACATTATCCTCATAACGATCATAACCGGGAAAGCGGTTGAGAGCGAAAAGGTTGCTGTCTTCCAGGTCCACGGCACGGGAATCTTCATTGGGAAGCGAGAGATTGGCCAAGCCCGGTGTCGCGACAATCTGGAAACGCGGTGTGATCGTCTGGGTGCCACCAAAAGCCTCGCCGATGAGCGGCCATTTCACATCAATAGCAGCTGTCGCAATTGCCCTTGTCTGCCAACCGCCGTTACCACGATAGATAGCAGTTTCGTTGAGCGCATTGTCGTCACTATGGTATACATCACCACGCATAAAGCCGGTGAAGGTGATTTCTTGTCCCCAATCGGTGAGTTTTCTCAAATCCCAGCGGGCAGAACCAAAGGCGCGTTGCGTATCCTGACCCTCGCTGCGCCCTATTGCCAGGCTATTTGCCTGTAGCTGCAGCCGGCCACCCAGAATCGGATCATCGAAACGCTTCCGATAATCAATGACAGGCAGAGCAACGGGAACCCGGTTTTGCGGATCGTCCACGCGTAGTGTCTGAAACGCCCAGCCAGCAAACGAAAAATAGCTGCTGTTGCTTATCCGTTCTAGATTGATTGTTGAACGGAGGCTGTCGTCGTCACTAATGTCGTAGCGCCGCAGGAATGTGCGATCTGACACAATGCGGGCCGATTGGGAAACCGTCCATTTGTCGTCGAGCCGGAACCGTCCGTTGGTCGCAAAATAGCCGCGAAAATCATTTTCGGCGTCGGGCGTTAGCGCCGATGCACCTGTCGGAATGCGTGAACCATATGTCGCATAGCCGGTAATCTGGAATGCGCCTTTCTCATCGAGGCTGCGGAACGTCCCGCTGACAAGCGGTGCAACGTCGGTAAATAGCTGCGCTGTGACGGTGGCATCCTGATTGGGAGCTATACTGAAATAATAAGGCACTGTTACGCCAACGCCGTTCACCGAGTCGAATTTGACATCCGGAACCAGAATACCGCTGCGGTTTTCGTCGCTTATGGGGTGCGAGAGGCCGGGCAATGGTATGACGGGCAACCCAAAAATCTCGATACGAGCGCCTTCATATTTTACTCGCTTTTTAATCGGGTCATAATTGACCTGAACCGCCTTGATCTGCCAGCTAGGGTTTTTCGGGCATCCCTCCTCGGTCGTCACGGCGCATGCAGTATAGGCTGCATTGTGGAGCGAAAGCGTACCATCTGCAAAACGTTCGCTTCGTTGCGCTGCCAATCTGCTGCCATCATCCAGAACAAGCAGAAGATTGTCGATCGCCCCGTCTCGCAGGCTATCGGTCAATTCAATCCTGTCGCCATAGGCCACGTCACCATCGGGACTGGTTGACCGGATGTTGCCCTCGGCGACAACGACTCCCGTTTTCCGGTTCCACACAACCTGATCAGCACGCAGCTTATAGCCGTCGCGATTGAGTATTACGTTGCCCTGAGCGGTAACGACATCATTGGTGAAATCGTAATCAAGCGTGTCGGCCTTGAATTCGATCTCGTCTTTTTGTTGATTAGCGGTCGTGGTCGCGTCGATCGGCGTCTGACCGATCGCCGAAGTCGGCGCTATAGTAGCCAAGATTAGAGTGAAAAGGGCGGGTGAAGATTTCATCGACTGGCTCAACCTGCTTTTGGCCCCATTTCGGACAGTATTAAATATCGTGCTGTCCATCTTCTGAACGCCTATTGCACCAGTTTGCTTGGTCTGCAAATTTTCTTTGCCAGATTCTGATGAACAGATGCTTGACCCAAAAACCAAGACGGTGCAGCAACGCCCCACGATAGGATGAATGTCGGCCGGATCAGGAATGAGTCGGTTCGACGAGTGAACCCATAAGGCTTTTCACTCTTCAAAACACAAAAATAAGGACAGTTTCCCGATGAATTTTAACTTTGCCAATGAGCGGCCTGCGGATGCTGATACGATCATATTTGCGATCAACAAAAACGGCTTGAATGATATCGAACTTAAACTGGAGCAAGCAAGCACCGTGAAAGCGGCCGCAGAAGCTGCCCGGTTTGAAGGAAAACTTGGCGAAGTTTGTGAAATTTTCGTGACCGAAGCCGGCAAGGTTTTGCGGATAGTGTTGACAGGCTTGGGCAAAGGCAAGGCGAAGGATGCCGAATCTGCTGGTGGTTCAGCCATAGCCAAAATTCTTGCGTCCGGTGCCAAGCACGCGGTTATCGAACCATCAGGTCTGGACGAGAAACATCTGTCCCGATTGCTCTTCGGTGCAAAATTGCGCAGCTGGCGGCATGATAAATATCGGACGACCATGCCTGAAAAGCAGAAGGTAACATTGAACAAAATCACGGTACTTGACCAAGATATGGCAAGCGCCAAAGCTTGGCAGGATCTTTCTGCTGTGGCGGACGGGGTTGCCCTGACTCGCGAACTGGTCGCGGAACCTGCAAACGCGATCTATCCGGAAAGCTTTGTCGCCCGTTGCGAAGAATTGAAAGAGCTCGGTGTTGAATTTACAGTTCTCGGCTGGGATGAAATGGAAAAACTCGGCATGGGCGCGCTGCT
>TARA_R110001606_G_scaffold26402_9_pt1 | contig 13163 bp, 11 predicted proteins | sample TARA_R110001606 | Tara Oceans TARA_R110001606 (sample SAMEA4398315) | marine metagenome | biome: Polar Biome; feature: [SRF] surface water layer (ENVO:00010504); material: water (ENVO:00002006), including particulate matter (ENVO:01000060) such as... | depth 5 m | reverse complement strand
AATAATAAACACAGCACAGTGTAGGAACTATGATGTTTGATCTTAATTATTGGCCATTAATTGGCATTCCAGTGGTTGTGCTAGGATTTGCCTTGCGCTTTAACCCACTGATTGTAGTAACCGTTGCTGGCCTTGCAACTGGTTGGGCGGTAAATTTAGATATCCTCACCCTTTTGCAAACCTTTGGCGAGAAGTTTATGAACTCTCGTCAACTGGCCAGCTTTATTCTTATTTTACCCGTTATCGCACTGCTAGAGCGCTATGGTTTACAACAGCATGCGAAAAACTGGATTGCACAAATTCAAAGTGCCACCAGCGCACGTATATTAGCCCTGTATTTTATCGTTCGAGAATGCTCAGCAGCCCTTGGGTTATTAAGCCTTGGCGGTCAAGCACAAACTGTTCGTCCATTATTAGCCCCCATGGCATTAGGTGCCGCGACCAATAAACACGGTGAGCTGCCAAAACCCATAAAAGACATGATCAGCGCCCATGCAGCTGCCGTTGATAATATTGCGATGTTCTTTGGAGAAGACATTTTCATTGCTTTTGGTGCTGTACTATTGATGGATGCCTTCTTAAAGGAAAACGGCATTGCCGGTATTGAACCGCTGCATATTGGTTTATGGGCTATTCCGACCGCCATTGCCGCACTCATTATTCATTTATTTAGATTATCTCGTTTAGAAGCAAAAATAGCTCTGGCTGTTGCTCACTACAAACAGCAGGAAGTGTGATGAGTAAAGTACTAACAACCGATGTAACTAACTCAAACGATACAATTATCACCATTGAGAACATTTATTTATTAATCGGTCTCGTTGTGATGTTTTTAGTTGTTCGAACGCTGCAAGACAAAAACCATCCAAAAAGGCTCACCACAGCATTATTTTGGTTGTTATTTGGTAGCAGTTTTTTATTTGGTGATGTATCTATTGCCTTGTTCGGCAAAGCCAACACTTATTTATGGGTTGGTGTGAGCGTAGTATTAATTGCCCTGTTAGCGGGTTTAAACCTAGTAAGCATGGGCAGTTATCAACCACTCACTGAGCAGCAACAAACACAATCGGCCTCTCGCCTAGGCAATAAATTATTTGTTCCCGCATTAATGATACCCGTGATCACGGTATTACTGACTGTTTCTTTTGATGGTATCGCAATTGGTGATTATTACTTACTTGATCAACGTCATTTAACTCTCGCATCGCTCACTATAGCGTGTGTATCTGCGCTACTTATTGGCTGGAAAATTACTGGGGGAAATCCGATTGAAGCTGTCACTGAATCCCGTAGGCTGCTAGATTCTATCGGTTGGGCAGCAATACTGCCACAAATGCTAGCAATGCTTGGTGGCGTGTTTATTGTGGCGCAAACAGGAGACTCAATTAAAGAGTTGGTTACTTTATTTATAGCGCCAGAGAATCGTTTTATGCTGGTGGTGCTGTATTGTGTTGGCATGGCGTTATTTACCATGGTGATGGGAAATGCGTTTGCTGCATTTCCGGTAATGACTGCGGGTATTGCTATGCCTTTTTTAATCGAAGGTCATGGCGCCAGCGCCGCACCACTGGTAGCAATTGGGATGTACAGTGGTTACTGTGGAACGTTAATGACGCCAATGGCAGCAAACTTTAATATCATTCCAGCGGCATTACTCGACCTAAAAGACAAATACCATGTTATAAAGGTGCAAATACCTACTGCGCTGGCCTTATTAACGGTCAATATTATTTTAATGTATATGGTGATTTTTAATGACTAAACTGACATCAAGCATGCCCTGCGTATTGATAACTGGGTTTGCACCATTTGGCGGCGAATCGCTCAATCCGTCGTGGCAAGCGGTAAGCAAACTCGACGAACATTTAATCGCTAAGCACCGAGTAATAGCCCTTGAGCTACCGTGTGAGTTTAATACCTCATTAGAGGTGCTTTATAAAGCCATAGAGCAGCATCATCCGGTTCTAGTATTATGTATCGGCCAAGCCGGTGGCCGCAGTGAAATAAGCATAGAGCGTATCGCGATTAATATTGATGATGCCCGAATTAAAGACAACGCAGGAAAGCAACCCATTGATCACCCCGTAGTCAAAAATGCTCCTGCTGCTTATTTTGCAAAATTACCTATCAAACGCATGTTATTAGCACTGCAACAAAGTGAGATCCCAGCCGCCATTTCTAATACAGCGGGTACATATGTGTGTAATCACGTTATGTATGGTCTATTACATCATATCAATGAGCATGAACCACACATCAAAGGGGGCTTTGTGCATATCCCTTATTTACCAAGCCAAGCTGTGCACCATAATGGCGCACCGAGTATGAGCGAAGAAACCGTGCTAAGCGCGTTAAAAGTAATGATCAACGAAGCTATTGTTGCAAAACAAGATGTAAAAGTCGCGGCTGGCACCACCCACTGACCAATTTGGTGCATCAGCGGCCATGCTGGTGCATAAATTATTCTGAAAATATTGTAAAAGCTATGTGACTTAGTTAATTATTTCTGTTAAAACAAACGTGAATGGTTAGGTATTATGACCTAACTAACACACATGATAGGAATGAGGAGTTACTATGTGTTCAATTTTTGGTGTATTAGATATAAAGTCTGATCCCGCTCCATTGCGTACGCAAGCAATTGAAATGTCAAAATTATTACGTCACCGCGGGCCTGATTGGTCTGGTGTATATTCATCTGAGAAAGCGATTTTAGTGCATGAACGTTTAGCCATTGTTGGTGTATCAAGCGGTGCGCAGCCTTTATACAACCCTGAAAAAACTCATATTCTAGCGGTTAATGGCGAAATTTATAATCACAAAGAACTTGCCGCTAACCTTGAAACCGATTTCACTTTTCAAACTCAATCAGATTGTGAAGTTATCTTAGCGTTATACAAACAGAAAGGGCCTGAATTTTTAGATGATCTGAACGGTATTTTTGCTTTTTGTTTATATGACGAAGAACAAGACGCTTATTTAATTGGCCGTGATCATATTGGTATTATTCCACTTTATACTGGCCACGATGAGCACGGTAACTTTTATGTTGCCTCAGAGCTAAAAGCACTTTCACCAATCTGTAAGCATATTGAAGAATTTCCTCCTGGACATTTTTTATGGAGTAAAGATGGTCAATTGCGCCCATATTATGCCCGTGATTGGCAAAGCTTCGATGCAGTTAAAGATAACAGCGCAAAAGCCGAAGACGTCAAAGATGCACTTGAAGCCGCCGTTAAACGTCAGCTAATGTGTGACGTACCTTATGGCGTGTTGTTGTCAGGCGGTTTAGATTCATCCGTTATTTCAGCTATTACCCAACGTTTTGCAGCAAAACGTATTGAAGATAATGATGAAAGCGATGCATGGTGGCCTAAACTGCACTCTTTCTCGGTTGGCCTTGAGGGCTCCCCAGATCTAGCGGCTGCACAAAAAGTAGCTGATATGATAGGAACTGTTCATCACCCGATTATATTTACGATTCAAGAAGGGATTGATGCCCTGCGTGAAGTTATTTATCACATTGAAACCTACGATGTAACGACGATCCGTGCTTCTACTCCGATGTACTTAATGGCTCGCCAAATCAAAGCGATGGGTATTAAAATGGTGCTCTCTGGTGAAGGCGCTGATGAGCTATTTGGTGGTTACTTGTACTTTCATAAAGCACCAAATGCACAAGAGTTTCATGAAGAATTAAACCGTAAAGTATCTAAACTGCACATGTTTGATTGCTTACGCGCAAATAAATCAATGGCGGCATGGGGTGTAGAAGCCCGCGTTCCCTTCCTTGATAAAGAGTTTGTTGATGTTGCTATGCGTATCAACCCTGAAGCTAAAATGTGTAAAGATGGCAAAATTGAAAAGCATATTTTACGTGAAGGCTTTGACGGATACTTACCTGATGAAGTGTTATGGCGTCAAAAAGAGCAGTTTTCGGATGGTGTAGGCTATAGCTGGATTGATACATTAAAAGAATTTGTAAACGAGCAAGTAACCGATCAAGAGCTTGAAAACGCAAAATTTAAATACCCTATTAACACACCTGATTCAAAAGAAGCGTATTACTACCGTACTATTTTTGAATCTCACTTCCCAGGTGATGCAGCCGCTAAATGTGTACCACACGGTAAGTCAGTCGCCTGTTCAACGCCTGAAGCGTTATTATGGGATGCATCATTTCAAAATAATGCCGATCCATCAGGTCGTGCCGCAGGTATTCATAACGACGCCTATGCACAAAAGAAATAATAAGCCCAGTCGCTTATTAAATCTGGCAATAACTCACAGACTGCACAAAGCCCCGCGCTTTGTGCAGTCTTTTGCTATTGAGCAAGTTTTTAACGATACAGCGAGACGCTGTAAAGGTTCGTCTGCGTTAATTGTTATTTATAAAACTGGGTTAACAACTCGACTAATGCAGCGGATTGCAAAAAACACCGCTCAGCCCGCCACCGTATTTTTAAATCAAGCCAATATCAAAAAAAATCGATGCCCTATTCGTTGGTTTAATCACAGCCACGAGATCAGCCGCTGTGGTCATGGGACACTCGCCGCTGCACTGTTTTTAAAAAAATGGCAAGGGTTTAGCCCAAACACCTTTTATACAAAAACAGGGGAAGTATTTGAAACCAGAATACATCAACGCGCACTGCAACTACAATTAACCACCATTGATAGCACCGAGGTACAAACAGAGGTTCTGCTGCAACAAGCCATTCCAGCCTCAATAGTGCAAAGCTATAAAACAGCAGAAATTAACGGCTACAGTACTTTGATGATTAACAGTGATCAGCCTTTAAAAACACTCGCGATAAATACAGCACAATTACAATACTACCCAAATGCAGTGATTGTATTGCAACAACGCCAAACAGCTTATCAAAACACACAGTGGCATTTTCGATATTTTGCTCCTTATTATGGCGTTGATGAAGATAGCGCTACAGGTTCAGCCATCTGCATTATTGCCCCCATAATCAAACAATACACTGAACAAACACATGGCCAGCTTTTCCAAGATTCAGTTGCCGGAGCAACCATTAATTACCGTTTAAAAAACAGTAATGTCATTATCAGTTAAGCCACTAAATTTGACGGTGTATTTTCCAAGCCCTGCATAGTCAATTTCAGTATCAACATCAGTGTCTAACTCAATAACACCACAATATGAGCCTGTTATGAGAATTTGGCCAGCAGCGAGCGTGATCCCACACTTAGCCAGATAATTTATTGCCCAATAGATTGGTGTTTGTGCCAGACCACATGGGTGCTTGCCAAGATAGCTATGACACTGATTATTTTGTGTTATCGCGATAGTAATATGTGCCGCATCATAAGCTGCTTGCTTATTAATTTTAGGACCAAGTAACACCCCTTGGTTACTTAAACCATCCGCTAACTTTGCAAAGTGATTTGCTTGATACGCTGTAGAGAAACGGTTTTGGATCAGCTCAAGTGCCATATGCGTGTCACTCACCGCGTGGTCAATTTCAGCTTCGCTATAGCTGGCCTGCTTTGGCATATTTTGCGCAAACACAAAAGCAATTTCAGGCTCTATCCGTGCCTTGTTTTGTTCAGTATATAATGTGCAGATTTGTGCAAATGATTGCGGCGGCTTTAATATTGGAGCCAAAATAATCGCACCGTTATCAAGTGGTAATAGGCATTTCCAACCAAATACTTGGCCCTTGTTTAATGCAATCATCAATTGTTGAACAGCTAAACTATCTTCAGTGCTTGTTAATGCTAATTGTGGCGGTAAATCTGATTGTGGCGCTGCACTTGTGCGTTGTGCAAATAAATGTGCTGCAATCGTTTTTAATTTAGTAGAACTGTCCACACTAACCTCTTCGTAATAAGGTTTTATAATGGCTACACCAGCAGCCGTAGGTTTAATGTAGTATTTATACTATTAAAAAATCAATTTGCGCAGCATTTTTAGCTAAGTACAGTTAAATAATAAATTATGGACTGTGCATTGTTTAAATTGGCCTTAATAAACACAATGCAAAATACCCCTGCTCGTCTTGCCACGTTTGCTCTAAACGTAATCCAGCTTGGGCGCTAAGTTGAGTAAATGCCTGTAGTGCGTATTTATGGGAGTTTTCTGTATGGATACTCTCACCTTGAGAAAAGCTAAATGATTCGCCATTGACGGTGACTGTTTGATCACAGTTACTGATCAAATGCATTTCAATACGGCTTAGTTTTTCATTAAACCGTGATTGGTGATTAAACTGGCTAAGATCAAAATCAGCATTTAACTCAGCATTAATACGCTGGAGCAAGTTTTTATTAAATGCCGCGGTGACGCCTTGTTTATCGTCATAAGCATCAAGTAATACTTGACGGTCTTTGAGCAAATCAATGCCAATCAATACATAACCGTTAATACCACATAACCGATGGAAATTTTTCATGATCTCAATGGCTTTTAGCGGTGAAAAATTGCCTATTGTTGAGCCTGGAAAATACACGAGGTTCGTTTGGCTATCCAATTGTGTTTCACGGCTTAACTGCTTTACCATTTGGCTATGAGTAAAATCCCCCAACAACGGCGAAATAGCTAACTCAGGAAATAATGGAGATAAATGGGCCAGTGAGTAATTAAGCATTTCATTAGAGATCTCAAATGGCACAAAACTTTTCACATTCACTAAGTGCGCTAACAAATAAGCAATTTTTTTACCTGAGCCACAGCCCGGCTCTATGATTGATAAGTTATCAGGAAGCAACTTGGCAATTGCTTGACTGTGCTTGGTTAAAATGCTCAGCTCTGTGCGTGTCACGTAGTACTCATCAAGCTCAGTGATCTGCTCAAACAAAGCGGCCCCGTTATCATCATAAAAATATTTACAGGGTAGATTCTTTTGTTGCTGTGACAGTCCCGCAATAACATCGTTTAAAAAGCGGTTATCAATGTCGGTTGTCATTAATGTTGTTACTTGGCTCATGCTCAATCCTTAGCGAGTCTAATACCACTGCGCATCCACGCTTGGTGTGGGTAATAGAAATTGCGATAAGTTAGTCTTAAATGATTTTGCGGGGTAAGTTTACAGCCACCGCGCAGTACCATTTGATTCGCCATAAATTTACCATTGTATTCCCCTGCCACGCCTGCTATTGGCTTAAAGCCTGGATACGGTAAATAGGCACTGTTTGTCCACTGCCAACAGTTGTCGGTCAGCTGGATGATAGTTTGCGCCGCATTACTGTTAGCAACGCTTTCCCATTCAAATTCGGTTGGGAGGCGTGCTTGTGAGTAATGTGCAAAAGCGTTTGCTTCGTAAAAGGTAACATGGCTTAGCGGCTCATTTAGCGCTAAAGGCTGTAAGCCAGCTAATGTAAATTCAAACCACTCATTATTTACTTTTTGCCAATAGAGTGGCGCAGTTTGCCGAGCATTATTTATCTGCGCCCAACCGTCACTGAGCCAATGCTCTGGGTTTTGGTAACCACCATCTTGTATAAACGCTAAATACTCAGCATTGGTAGTTAGCCGGTTAGCAAATTTAAATGGCTGAATAAGCACTTCATGAGTTGGCCGTTCATTGTCGTAGCTGAACGTTTGCTCAGTTGCACCAATATTTGCAGTATGCTTTGAAAATGCCACAAAGCTAAGAGGACTGGCTTGCGTAACAGGATTTTCTATACGGATTTTGTTAGTGTCACAATAAGCAGGAAACAACGGATTAACTGAAAAGTTATATTGAATGTCCATCAGCATTAATTCTTGGTGCTGTTGTTCATGGTTAAGTCCTAATTCAATAACTTGCTTTATTGACTCGCTACACGGTGCACTCAGTAATTCAATCACCGCCCGGTCAACATATTCTCTATAGGTAATCACGTCATCTAAACTAGGCCGCGATAAACTCCCTCTGCAGGCACGCTTAAATTGTTCACCTATACCGTTATAATATGAGTTAAATAAAGTTTTAAAGTTAGGATTAAATACTGTGTAGTGAGAGCTATGTGCAATTAGTAAAAAAGTTTCAAAGAACCACGTTGTGTGCGCAAGGTGCCATTTACTAGGGCTTACATCGGCCATAGCTTGTAATTGGCAATCTTCTGCTGATAACGAGTTTATTAACGTCACGCTTTGGTGTCGAACACGCTGGTAATGATGGACTAATTGATGCTCATCAGCTGTGTTTTTAGTGTTCTCTTTGCCATGGTTACTCATAGTAATGACTAAATTCCTTATCACAACTTAACAATGATATAGCTCACCTAATGTTAAATCATATTCATATTACGCTTTCATTACTGCGACTATAAAACGTCAATCTCGTGCAGCTGCCTTTTACAACTACAAAAAATAATAGTTCAATTAACCACAAAAAACAGCCGCGATTACTTTAACAATCAAACTAATTTTTGACCTTTTGCGAATTATGTAGTTTTATATAAAAACATAAAAATGGTTGCAATGGCCATATAAGCCGCTATTTAACTACAAAATCATTTACATTTGGTATTTAACTCATACACTAGTAGCTGTATGATCATCTTTTAAATTAGTTAGTCTTCAAATAAATTTAAGTATCAATTATTACCTAACCTGAACTTTGCTTTAAAAATTTACTAACGTAGTGATTTATTATCCAAAGCTCAGGTTACTTAGACTAATTAAATTAGGTATGTTGCTGGTAACAAGCAGCTTGTTAGGACAACAAAAGAGGTATTGCATGAGCGAAAATCATGACAAATATAGTATCGACAATACGGATTACACCGTAGGTCAGGATAACGTGCAAAAATGGGGATTTGATATACACAACCCTGTTTTTGGCATCAGCGCGGGCCTGATTGTCATCTTTTTAATCGCCATTCTCGCTACCGATCCACAAACTGCAAAAGCAGCACTTGATGGTGTGAAACTCGATATAATTAATAATTTTGATGCCTTGTTTATGTGGGCTGCAAACTTCTTCGTTATTTTTTGTTTAGCACTGATTGTTTCTCCTTACGGAAAGATCCGTTTAGGAGGCAGTGATGCTAAGCCTTCATATACTCGTGTTTCATGGCTCGCTATGTTATTCGCCGCAGGCATGGGTATTGGCTTAATGTTTTGGGGGGTAGCTGAACCGGTTGCATATTTTACTGGTTGGTATGAAACACCACTGAATGTAACAGCCAACACCCCAGAAGCTGCAAAACTGGCAATGGGGGCAACTATGTTCCATTGGGGCCTGCACCCTTGGGCTATTTATGCTGTAGTTGGCTTATCACTATCATTCTTTACATATAACAAAGGTTTACCACTGTCTATCCGGTCAATTTTTTACCCTATATTGGGCGATAAAGCATGGGGCTGGCCTGGTCATATCATTGATATTTTAGCAGTACTGGCAACTTTATTTGGCTTGGCAACATCATTGGGGTTAGGCGCTCAGCAAGCGTCTGCGGGGATAAACCACGTGTTTGGTCTCGAAGGTGGCATTGGCTCACAAATACTCGTTATTGTTGGCGTTACCCTACTGGCTATTATTTCTGTTGTGCGTGGTATCGATGGCGGTGTAAAACTCCTTAGTAATATCAACATGCTAATTGCTTTTGCCCTTTTGGTATTTGTTTGCTTAGTTGGCTTTGCTGTTGCGATGGGTAATATTCCTACCACCTTTATGGGTTATGTAGAAAATATCATTCCATTAAGTAATCCACATGGCCGTGAAGACGAAACATGGATGCATGGCTGGACTGTATTTTACTGGGCTTGGTGGATTTCGTGGTCACCGTTTGTAGGCATGTTTATCGCTCGCGTATCACGCGGTCGTACTATCCGTGAATTTTTGATTGCGGTATTACTTATTCCAACATTGGTAACAGTATTATGGATGTCAATTTACGGCGGTATTGCAATTGATCAAGTAGTCAATGGTGTTGGCGCACTTGGCCTAAATGGTTTAACCGATGTCCCTATGGCTATGTTTCAAATGCTAGATGAATTACCTATGTCTAATATTTTGTCTGTAATTGCTGTGCTATTAGTTTTAGTGTTTTTTATCACTTCATCTGATTCAGGGTCATTAGTAATAGACTCTATCACTGCTGGCGGGAAAATTGATGCGCCAGTACCACAACGCATATTTTGGGCATCTATTGAAGGTGCTATCGCAGCCGCGCTACTGTGGATTGGTGGTACACAAGCAATCGAAGCACTGCAAGCAGGTGCGGTCTCTACCGGCTTACCATTTACAATCGTCTTGCTGTTTATGTGTTTAAGCCTTATTTTAGGTCTGAGAACTGAGCCGTTACCGGCTAAATAAACGCTATTTAAAACCACAAACGCCGCAAATTTGCGGCGTTTTTTATTTAAGCTTGTTAGCCAAAGTTCAGGTTAAGAAATTTTTAATTCCATAACTGCGAGATCGGTGTATCTTCTCGGTAATGGTGACTCAATTGTGCTTGTAACAGTTCAGCCGTTGCTAAAGCGTCAGTTAAAGCGTTATGGTTTTTATACACAGGTAATGAATAGCGCTGGCGACAATCACCTAATCTAAGCGAACCTAACTTAGAATTAAATAACCAACCTAGCAAACCCTGCCTGGCTTTTAAGGCTTTTCGTTCAATTTCCATGGTATCAACCAAAGCAAAGTTGATCCCCTCGTTAAGCCTAAGTAACAGTGCAGTATTTAAGAAGTGCCGCTCAATCGCGCCATAGTGTACAACAACCACTTTACCACTGAGTGCTTGCAATAATGGCTCAATAATATGATTAAAATCCGGTGCATCGTCAATTTCTGAATGCGTTATGCCATGTATTACAATGGATCCCTCGTTGAAATTACGCCTAGGGCGCACCACCCAATGGCGACTATCTTTGCAATATATACGCTGTAAATTAAAAGGAATTAAACCAACGCTGACAATATCATCACTGGTGCTATCTAAACCGGTTGTTTCAAAGTCCATTGCAACAAATGGCACATCTTTAATTGCTGCGAATTTATCGCTAAAAGCAGCTCCATAAAAACGTTTGATAGTGTCATTTTGAGCGCCAGTTAATAAATTTTTATAGCGTGTTGCCCAGTCAATCATTGCTTGCTTTTTGAAAGCCATAAATTACTTTACCCCAGAGTTTGCTGAGTAACTAAATTTCAAATAGCTTTGTGCTTTTTCTAAAATTGCAAAAGCTTCTTTTAAGTTACGCTGCTCAAAAGGCGATAATAAATGAGGGTCTAAATCGTTGTCGGGTTCTTCCCCTTGTTCAATTTGCCATGCTTGGTGACGGAACCGCATCATGGCAATATATTCTAGCGCATCTCGCAAATCTTGTGCTTTGCCTTGCGGTAGGAGCTTGGCTTCAATAATATCTTCTAAGCGTTCGAACGAGTTTTGCTTACGTGATCCAACCGCCAATGCGTGAACACGAATAACATCTGAAAGCGGCGCTGTGCCTCTGCGCTTTAAATTCATAGAACGTTTATGCTGACCGTTGTGCTCCATAACAAAGCCTTTAAAAAACCCCAATGGTGGGGTTCTGTTGCGAGCATTTGCAGCCATATTAGCTAAAAATACGCGATTAACTTTGCTTTGTTTGGCAATAAATATTTTAAGCTCATCGGCCCATTTGGTTTTACCCCACACCCCGTCTAAATCAAAAAATATGGAGCTATTTAGTAAGGCTTGCGGTTTAGGCAGCTCTATCCACTGAGCAAATTGCTCAAACCATTGTGCACGTGTTTTTCGCCATTTTTTAAATGACGCCATTATTTCGCCATCACAATAGGTATAACCGCATTGAGCTAAACCATCACAAACAAAATCGGCAATATTTTGAAAATACGTATCATGAAGTTCATCATCATAATCATCATCTAGAATGAGCGCGTTATCTTGATCAGTAACAATGAGTTGCTCATCCCGCGCCATTGAACCTAATGCGATAAAACAGTATGCAACCGGCGGCGGCCCATACTTTTCTTCGGCTAATACCAGTAACCTTTGTTTAAAAGTGCGGCCAATCACAGCCATTGCCGTGCCAATCATATGCGAGTTTGCATCTTCATTTACCATGCGTACAAACACATTCGGCAGCTGGCGTGCATAGTGGGTTAAATCTTCAATCGATTGCTGCGCAAGTATTCCACGTACCAATAGCAAGCTGCTTTGTGATTCATAGCGTAAAATATCAGAAAGAGAAATAACCCCAATTGGACGGCGTTTTTGCACCACCGGTAAGTGATGTAAGTTATCACGTAGCATCGCAAGTACAGCTTCGAAAACATAGGCATTGGCATCTAATAAAACCAAGTTTGTAGACATTATTGTATGCGCGGGTGTGTCAAATGCCAGCCCATGAGCAATGACTTTGGTACGTAAATCTTTGTCTGTGATAATACCAACAACTTGACCATCATCTTCCTCTGGGTCGTCGTTAATAGGTTTGGTACTATCAGTAACTAAAACCGATGACACCGATTCATCAGTCATAAGCTGGGCAACTTGTTGCACCGTTGAATCAGTATTAACTGTTACCACATCACGGTGGATCAGCGATTTTACTTTTGCCGTGGTTAAATCATTACCATCGGCTTGTTCAACAATTGCCTGATGTAAACGAACATTACCATCCGTTTCAAAATAGTCAGCAAATGAATCAAATTCGTCGCAATAGCGGTTAAATAGTTCAACATTAATGCAATACACTAGCGTATCTTCAAGTGCTTTAGCTGGAAAGCGAACCTTGCGATTCATCAGTAAACCCATCTGCCCAAATATACCGGCAGTGGTTAAACGATTATCCAGTTCCCCATTACGTCGATACATTTCAACAGAGCCGCTTCTGATCACATAAAGATCGGCTATATCTTGACCAAATAATAAAATATCGGTGTGCGCTCTAAAGTAGGCGACTTCAACCTGTTGCGCGAGCTCATTGATTGCTTTACTCGGTAGGCTGTCAAAAGGCGGGTGTTGTGCTAAAAACTGCGCGATTTCTACTTGTTCGGCTTGCATAAAAAAAACCTGTTGGGGATAGCTTTCCCAAGTGTGAGCCTAATTAACTTATTTTTCAAAGATAAATAGTTAATTAGGCTATTTTAATTGTGATTTACTCTACCTTATCAAGCTCCTGCGCAAGTTGCTTACTTTCATCACCACGAGGGCTAGTAAAGCGTGCTAAGCCCAAGTAAATTACCGGTGTTAAGTACAAC
>TARA_R110001606_G_scaffold23985_2_pt1 | contig 13167 bp, 13 predicted proteins | sample TARA_R110001606 | Tara Oceans TARA_R110001606 (sample SAMEA4398315) | marine metagenome | biome: Polar Biome; feature: [SRF] surface water layer (ENVO:00010504); material: water (ENVO:00002006), including particulate matter (ENVO:01000060) such as... | depth 5 m | reverse complement strand
GCATCTAAAATTGAAAGAGAATTAGGTTGGAAAGCAAATGAGAATTTTGAATCAGGAATTGAAAAGACAATTGACTGGTATCTAAAAAAATTAAACTTATGAAAGGCATTGTTTTAGCAGGTGGCTCAGGAACAAGATTGCATCCTCTTACATTGTCTGTAAGTAAGCAGTTAATGCCTGTTTATGATAAGCCAATGATTTATTATCCAATATCAACTTTAATTTCGGCAGGAATTAGAGAGATATTGATCATTTCTACGCCACAAGATTTACCATTATTCAAAAATTTATTAGGAAATGGAAATCAATTAGGTTGTAGTTTTGAATATGAAGTACAAGAAACGCCAAATGGTTTAGCAGAAGCTTTTTTAATTGGAGAAAAATTTATCGGTAATGATAAAGTTGCTCTTATTTTAGGAGATAATATATTTTATGGTTCAGGATTAGCCGAATTATTAAAAGACAATACAAACCCAACAGGAGGTATTATTTATGCTTATCATGTAGAAGATCCAGAAAGATATGGAGTTGTTGAGTTTAATAAGGAAGAAAAAGTAATTTCTATTGAAGAAAAGCCTAAAAAACCTAAATCTAATTACGCAGTTCCTGGAATTTATTTTTATGATAATAAAGTTATACAAATTGCCAAGGATATTTTGCCTAGTAAAAGAGGGGAATTAGAAATAACAGATGTAAATAACGCGTATTTAAAAGCGGGTAATTTATCTGTTAGAATACTAGATAGGGGAACAGCTTGGTTAGATACAGGTACTTTTAACAGCTTAATGCAAGCAAGCCAATTTGTGCAGGTTATTGAAGAAAGACAGGGTTTAAAAATTGGTGCAATTGAAGAAGCTGCTTATAGAAGTGGTTTTATTACAAAGAAAGAGTTGCAAAAATTAGCAAAACCATTATTAAAAAGTGGTTATGGTAAAAATTTATTAAAAAATTAATGATAGTAATAAAAACACCTTTAAAAGACTGTTTTATAATTAAGCCAAAATTTATTAAAGATATAAGAGGCAGCTTTTTGTTAAATTATAATAAAGAGGAATTTAATAAGAATACAGGTTTAAATATAGATTTTGTTTTAGAAAACGAATCTGTTTCACAGTTTGGAGTAATTAGAGGTTTGCACTTGCAGAAAGGTGAGTTTGCACAAGCAAAATTGGTAAGAGTAATTAAAGGAAAAATTTTAGATGTTGTTGTAGATGTAAGGCCAAATTCAGAAACCTTTGGGGAGTCTTTTTCAATAGAATTATCGGAATTTGAAAATACGCAGCTTTTTGTGCCAAGAGATTTTTTACATGGTTTTGTAGTTTTAGAAAATGATACTATCGTAAATTATAAGTGTGATAATTACTACAATCCAGATGCTGAAGATGGTGTTATGTATAATGATAAAGATTTAAATATTGATTGGAAATTGAATGAAGTTGAAATTATATTGTCTGAAAAGGATAAGAAATTATTATCATTTAAAAATTTTGAAGAAAATAATTTTGGCAAAGAATAGTTTTATCAAAATATAAATTGATCAATTAAGATGCTTCTTAATTTATTTATAGTGTAGGATTAGCAATTTTAAAAATAGGCTTTTTAAATTGAAAGAAAAATTAATAAAAGTATTTGAGAAGTTAGGAGTTAAAAGCTCAAGAACTAAAAACATCGTTAAACATGTAGCTGTATCTTTTTTCTATAAAGCAGGTGCAATTTTAGCAAGTTTTTTATTGGTGCCACTTGCTATAGATTATTTAAACACAGAAAATTATGGAATTTGGTTAACCATAAGTTCTTTTATTGCATGGTTTACTTTTCTTGATATTGGGTTAGGAAATGGTTTGCGAAACAAACTTGCAGAAGCTATTGCAAATAACGATTTAAAGTTGGCAAGAGCTTATGTAAGTTCTGCATATTTTACTATTTTTTTAATTAGCATCACATTATTTTTATCACTATTTATTATTAATTTTTTTGTTGATTGGAATGCAGTTTTTAATACAAGTGAAGCTTTAGAAACAAATTTAAGTTTATTAATGCTTGTTGTATTTGGTACTTTTTGTTTGCAGTTAATTGTAAATTTAATAAGTACAGTTTATCTGGCAAATCAAGTTCATTCTATACAGGTTAAGATTCATTTTGCTACACAAGCATCCTTTTTATTAATAGTTTGGTTGCTTACCAAAACCTCTCAAGGTTCTTTGATGATTTTTGCAATCATATTTTCTTCATTGCCAGTTTTAGTTCTTTTAGTATTAAATGTCATTGGTTTTTCTTCTAGGTATAAATTTCTAAAACCAAGTATTATCCTTTGGAAAAAAAGATACTTAAAAGATATTATGGGTGTAGGTTTTAATTTTTTCTTCATTCAAATTGCAGGTATTATTTTATACGCTACAGATAATTTTATAATTAGTAAACTTTTTAGCCCAGAAGAAGTTGTGCCTTATAATATTTCGTTTAAATATTTTTCTATATTAACAATGGTTTTTACAATTGTTGTAACACCATATTGGTCTTCTTTTACAGAAGCTATCGTAAAAAAAGATTTTAGGTGGATAAAAATATCAGTTAAAAATATTATGAAAATATGGTTATTAATTCCAGTTTTATTAATTTTTTTATATTTAATATCAGACTGGTTTTATAACATTTGGATTGGAGATAAAGTAATAATTACTGCAGGTTTGTCTTTATCTATGGCACTTTTTGTTTTGCTGTTTACATTTAACGCAGTATTTGTTTTTTTTATAAACGGAACAGGTAAAATAAAATTACAGTTGTATTTAAGTTTATTTACAGCTTTATTAAATATTCCTCTTTCAATATATTTAGCGAAAGAGTTAAATTTAGGAATAAAAGGAGTTATTTTAGCCACTATTTTATGTTACTTGCCTGGCATAATATTAATGCCAGTTCAATATTATAAATTAGTAAATAATAAGGCAACTGGAATTTGGAATAAATAAAAAGATGAAAAAAGCTATAAAAGAAATTTTAAATAAAATTTTCGGTAAAGAAAATAAACAATTACGTAAAATAAGTAAAAAACCAAGATATACTAACTTTGTAACAAACATTGCTGGTTTAACTATAGAAGCAGTAGATCCACCATCTTTCATTGCACAGTATAAAGAGTTTTTAGGCAGAAATGTGTATCAATTTAAAACGGATGCAAAAAAACCATATATTATAGATTGTGGTACTAATATTGGCTTGAGTATTATAAGTTATAAGAAAATGTATCCTGATGCAAGAATTATTGGTTTTGAACCAGATCCTAATATTTTTAATATTGCTAATAAAAATATTAAAAATGAAAATTATACTGATATCCAAATAATAAATAAAGCAGTATGGACAGAAGAAACTACTTTAATGTTTCATCAAGAAGGTTCTGCAGGTGGCAGACTAGTAGATAAAAAAGATACCAATACAATTAGTGTTGCAACTTTTGATTTAAAAAAGTTATTAGTAGAACAAGTAGATTTTTTAAAAATTGATATTGAAGGTGCAGAATATGATATTTTAAGAGACATTGATGCTTCTTTAAAGTATGTAAAAAATATTTTTGTTGAATATCATTCAACGTGCAATAATGAACAACATTTAGGAGAAATATTGAATATTTTAAAGAAAAATGGATTTAGGTATTTTTTAGAATCTGGTTATGAAAGTCCAAAACAACCATTAGTATCTAAAAATATTGTAGATAATTTTGATAATTTGATTAATATTTATGGTTATAGATTTTAAACTGCAATGAAAATTTTAATTGTTAATTTTTCCGATACAACAGGTGGTGCTGCTAGAGCTGCATATAGATTAAATACTCTTTTAGTTAATGAAGGTGTAGATTCTAAAATGTTGGTTAATGAAAAAAATAGTGACAATTATAATGTTTTATCTCCAGAAACTAATACAAAAAAGATTTTAGCTAAATTTCAGGCAATATTAAATCCCTTTCCATTAAAAAAATATAAAAATACTTCACCTTTTTCAACTTCTTTTGTCCCAAGTTTTAATCTTGTTAAAAAAATAAATGATTTAGAACCAGATATAGTGCATTTACATTGGATTAATGCAGGAATGTTGAATGTAAAAGATATCTCAAAAATTAAAGCGCCAATTGTTTGGTCTTTACATGATATGTGGGCCTTTACAGGTGGTTGTCATTATTCAGATGGCTGTGAGAAATTCAAGAATAAATGTGGGAATTGCCCAATTTTAAGTTTAACAAAAGAAAATGATTTAAGCCGAAATCAATTTTTAAAAAAATCAAACTCTTATAATAAAAAAGAGAATTTTACAGTTGTTGCTTTAAGTAGTTGGTTAAAAAAAGAAGCAGAGAATAGTATGCTTTTTAAAAATAGAACGATCGTTAATTTACCAAACCCAATTGATACTAATATTTATAAACCATTCGATAAAAATAAAGCAAGAGAATTGTGGGGTTTATCAAATGAAAAAAAATATATTCTGTTTGGTGCAATGAGCAATGCAAGTTATAATAGAAAGGGCTTTAAACAATTAAAAGAATCTTTAAAATATTTAAAAGATGATGATAATAATATTGAACTAATAATTTTTGGAGCAAGCAAACCAGAAAAATCGCTTCATTTTGGTTTTCCAGAACATTATTTAGGGCAAATAAATGATGATGTAGCTTTAAAAACACTTTATAATTTAGCAGATGTTACTGTAGTACCTAGTCTTCAAGAAAATTTATCTAATGTTATAATGGAAAGTTTATCTTGTGGTACACCAGTTGTTGGTTTTAATATTGGTGGTAATAAAGATTTAATTAATCACAAACAAAACGGATATTTAGCAGAACCTTTTAAAGTTGAAGATTTGTCTAAAGGAATTCAATGGGTTTTAGACCATAATAATGTTGAGAAATTAAGAGAAAATGCTAGAGAAAAAGTAGTGAATACTTTTGATAATAAAATTGTTTTAGAGCAATATCTTAATTTATATAACAGCATATTAAATAAAGAAAAAACGTCTTCATTAAAAACAATCTAATTTTATGTTTGTAACACAAAAAAGATTATTAAAATGGGGATTATGTCTTAACGTAATTTATCTATTTTTTCATTTTTTATTTATTCCTGATGGATTTACGTTATTAAATATATCAATTACCAGTCTTTTATTATTATCTGTATTTTGTATTGGTACATTGTGTATTATTAAGTTTAAGCAACTTAAGAAAATTCCGATAACAATTAGAACTATTATTTATCTCTTGTTTTTCTGGAGTATAATTACCATAATTAGAGGTTTTTCTTTAAACCTACAAGATTGGGTTACTAATTTTGGGAATGTATTTATGGGGCTTGCTTGGCTTACTCCTTTCACATTAATCCTAGGGTTTAAAATCGAAAATTGGAATATATTATTTAAAACAATTTCTCTTGGTTTTGCACTAACCATTTTTGCTTGTTTTTTAATTCCTTTTACTTATGTTAATGAAGAATGGATCTGGCTTTTAAGACCAATAAATTTTATATTGTTAGTTGCATTTTATAAATATAATTCCAAACAAAAATTCTATTTCTATTTAGCTTTAATGGCCTATTTAATTATTTCTTTTCTAGGTGAAAGAAGGTTAGAATTTTTATATTTAATAATTACTTTATCTTTTATTTTGATGGATAAAATTATAAAACTAAATTTTAAAAAGGTAATTATTAGATACATTTTTTTGGTTTTTTTATTATTAGTTTTTGTAATTTTTACTTTTGGTTATGAGTATATTTCTATAATTATTTCTACTGTAGTAGAATTTCAAGATACTAGAACCTTTTTGTTTGCAGATTTTTTTTTAGATCTTAATTTTTCTGAAAAACTATTTGGTAAAGGTTCTTTAGGTACTTATTTTAGTGAGTTTATAGAGCACACAAGAAATTATACCATAAACAACTTAAAAAAAAGATGGTGGGGAGATGAGCCTACAAGAATTACCATAGAAGTTGGGTACTTGCAAATGATACTAAAAGGTGGTTTCATTATGTTTTTTTTACACATCTCAATTTACATTTATGCAGCTTATGTGGCAATTTTTAAATCAAAAAATAAATTTATAAAACGTTTAGGATATTATATTTTAATTATTACAATTATAAGTTTAGTAGAATTTAGACCTGCTTTTACACCAACTTTTATTTTACTTTGGATGGCAATTGGAACTGTTTTAAGTAAAAAATATAGAGAAATGGATAATAGCCAAATTAAAAATATTATTAAAATTTAGATGAAAAAAAATCCATTAATTAGTGTAATTACTGTTGTTTATAATGGAGAAAAGTATTTGCAACAAACAATAGATAGTGTTTATAATCAAACTTACAAAAACATAGAATATATTATTATTGATGGTAAATCTACAGACAATACAATTGCCATTATTAAAGATAACGAAAGCAAAATAACAACATGGATTAGTGAAAAAGATAATGGACTTTATGATGCTATGAATAAAGGAATTAGTCTTGCAAATGGAGTATTGATTGGTACAATCAATAGTGATGATTGGTATGAACCAAATGCTGTAGAATTAGTTGTAGAAAATTTTTTAAAGAACCCAGATGCTAAGCTTATTCATGCTAATAGATTTGATATATATCAAAATAAATCGAAAAAAGAATATAAATTTAATACTTCTGCTTTTAAGTTTAAATATTTTGGGATGACTTTTTCTCATCCAACAGTTTTTGTAGCCAAAGAAATTTATGGTAATTATAAGTATAATACTTCTTTAAAATCACTGTCAGATTATCAATTTATATTGCAAGTTTATTTAAAACACGAAAAAAACTTTATATTTATACCAAAACCTTTAGTTAATTTTAGATTGGGTGGAATAAGTGCACAAATTGGTTTTTTTGAAGAATTAAAAGAAGCTTACAAAGCTAGAAAATATGCTGGTTTGAGCTTTTTAGAACGCATATTAGCAGCAGTATTAAAGTGTATTTTACAACCAATAGTTTACATTAAAAATAGAATTTAAACAAATAGCAAATTATAAAATTTTGAATTTATTTGAAAATATATTGTTAGATATCAAAAACAATAAAAATACTAAAGGTAGATTAATTGTAGTTTCTTTTACAATTGTCTCTTTTTTTAGAACAAGAGCAAAAAATAAATTTATCCTAATTTTAATAGCTCCAATAATATTATTTTATAAATTTATTACAGACTTTTTATTAGGTTGTGAAATACCAGCGTCTACAAAAATTGGGACAGGACTAGTAATTCATCATGGTAGATGTTTGGTATTAAATAAAAATGTTGTTTTAGGTAAAAATGTAACCCTAAAACATAACACAACACTTGGCAATAAAGAAAGTTTAAATGGTGATGATTTAGGTTCACCAATTTTAAAAGACAACGTTATTGTTGGTCCAAATTCTGTAGTATTAGGACCAATAATCGTGGGTAAAAACGCTATAATTGGTGCAGGTTCTGTTGTCGTTAAAAGTGTTGAAGATGATAGTATTGTTGCAGGTAATCCTGCAAAATTGATAAAAAAAATAAAGTAATTTATACTAAAAACTATAATAAAAGGTTTTCTTTGTGACATCAACTATGCAACAAGAAAAACTTTTACTAATTCTTCATTATTCTCCACCAGTTCATGGTGCTGCTAAAGTGGGTGATACTATTTTGAATAGTAGTATTTTAGGTGCTAATTTTAAGCGAAAATATATTAAATTAGAATCTTCTAAAAATATAAAAACAATTGGTAAATTTCAATTCAAAAAAATCCTACTTTTAATACAATTATTCTCTAAAGTGCTTTATAATTTATTTTTTTTTAGACCAAAAAAAATTTATTTTACAGCTTCACCAAAAGGATTTGCATTTTACAGAGATTTAATAGTAATGATGCCTATTAAATGCTATGCGAAAATAACAAATTGTGAAATATTTTTACATTATCACGCAATTGGTATTAATGATTTTTGCAACCAATCTTCATTTAAAAGAAAGTTAGCAAATTTTTTTGTTTCAAAAACTAATATTATTTTAATTTCTAAGAAAATTAAAGCTGAAATCTCTCAACTTGATAGCTATAAAAAAGAGTTTTTTTTAGAAAATGGTGTTAAAAACCATCTTACAGAAAAGCAATTTTCAGTAATTTTAGAAGAAAGAAAAAAATCTAAAAAATACAATGTTCTCTTTTTATCAAACATGATAAAAACAAAAGGATATGATGATGTTTTAGAACTCGCAAATCAATTAAAAAATAAAAATTATAATGATATTAACTTTCACTTTGCTGGGAGTTGGTCTAGTGATAATGATGAGCTTTTTTTTAAAAATTTTATTAAAGATAATAATTTAGAAGATTGTGTAAAATTTCATGGTTTTGTAGCTAAAAAAGCAAAAGAAAAGTTAATATCAGAAGCTAATATTTTTATCTTTCCCACAAGATACGATAAAGAAGTTTTTCCATTATCAATATTAGAAGCATTATCTTATGGTTTACCAATTTTAGCTTATAATAAAGGTGCAGTTTCAGATATTGTTGATGATAAAGTGGGTATTATAACAAACAAAACTTCTTTTTTTGATGATTTTTTAATCCTCAAAAATAAAAACATAAATAATGATGTATATTTAGCGTCCAGAGAAAAATATTTAAAAAATTATACATTAGCCAGCTTTGAGAAAAAGCTACTTTCTATTTTAAAAAATGAGTGTTAAAATTCAAGCTTTTACTATATTTAATGAAGGGTTAGAGACTATTATATCTAGTCCTAAAAAAGCGGTAATAAATACAATAAATGCACATTCTTATATTATTAGCAAAACCGACTTACAATTTAGAGAAGCACTTATAGACAGTGATTATTTATTGCCAGATGGAGAAGGTATTGTTTTAATGGCTAAAAAATTACAAGGAGAAAAAATAAGAAAAATTGCAGGTGCTGATATTCATTTAAAATTATTAGAATTAGCAGATAAAAAACATTTAAAATGTTTCTATTTAGGCTCAAGTGAGCAAACGCTAAATTTGATGAAAAGTAAATTAGTTAAGAAATATAAAAATATAAATTTCGGATTCTTTTCACCACCTTTTAAAAGTGAATTTTCTGCAGAAGAAACAGAAAATATGATTGCTAAAGTAAACGAATTTAATCCAGATTTTTTGTTTATTGGCATGACAGCTCCAAAGCAAGAGAAATGGTTACATCAAAATAAAAACAAACTAAATGCAAATAAAATTTGTTCTATTGGAGCCGTTTTCGATTTTGTAGCAGAAACTAAAAAAAGAGCACCTCAATGGATTATTGATCGTAGGTTTGAGTGGTTGTATCGAAGCTTTACAGAATGGAGATTAACAAAGCGTTATTTATATTCAACACCATTATTTTTGATAGAGGTTTATAAACTTAAGTATTTTAAGAAGAAAAAAAGATGAGTTTGAATCTTACTTTTTTTGATACTTTAAGCAGTGTTTATAAAGCCAAAGATTTTTCTTTCTTTATGTTGGCTTTAAGTTTGTTTTTATTACCACTTTCAGTAAATTTAAGTTCTATTGCATTAGTAACGTCTTTAGCTATAAAATTTGTACAGGTAATATTTTTTAAACATAAATGGTATGCTCAAACATCTCTTAAATATTCTAGCTTAATTGGTTTTATATTTCTTTTTTATGTTTTTTTTAATGCAATTTTACAGACTAATTTTACATATACAATAACAGTTTTCGAAAAAGAATTTTCTCATTTTGGACTTCTCTTTTTAGCGCCAATGTTGTTAAGAAATAAATTGGACAATAAATTACTGATCTATACTTTAGCTTTAGGACTAATTACAGCAGTACTATTTGTTTTTTTTAAATCGTATGTTCTTCAAATAGATTTTGATAAATTTGCTTTCATAAAAATTCTAGACATACATCACACCTATTTATCAATATTTATTCTCTTTTTTGTAAATATTCTACTCACCTCAATTCCAAATAAAGTAGCTCCCAATTTTAAAACTAGTTTAATAATTGCATTAAGTTTTCTTTTAGTAGCTTTTACAATCTTGTTTATTTTAGGAAGTAAAGTGTCTATGATAATTTATTTAATTTTTATTTTAGTTTCTGTTTTTCTATATTTTTTTAGAAACAGAAGTATAAAAATTCTTGTAATTTTACCTGTATTAATAATTTGCTTTTTTGTTTTTAATAAAAAGATTGATACAACTTATAAGGCTGCTTTAAATTTTAGAGTAGAAATTTGGCAAGAATCAATAAATTCTATTCAAGAAAAACCTTTTTTTGGAAATTTACAAATGATTGAAAGGGATTTGTTAAATTTTAACCATTATAAAAGTGGGAAATACTATTTAATGGATAGTGATTTGAATAGTCACAATCAATTTTTATCAATTTTGATGAAATTTGGGTTTGTTGGAGCTCTCATTTTATCTTTGTTAATTGTTAATTTATTTATGTTTAAACATAAAAATGTTTCTAAAAAAACGTTACAAAATAGTATGGGTTTTTTTGTGATTGTTTTTTTTACGTTTTATATAGAAAATGTATTAGATCGTCATCATGGAATTGTTTTCTTTTCTCTTTTTTTTAATTATTATTTAGTTTCCATATCTGATGAAAAAAGTTAATATTTTTCTGTGGCTTGCATTTGCATCAATATATATAAATGCTCAAGAAACTATTGTACATGGAGATTTTACTATTAGAGATTTCTTTGTAGATAATGAGGCTATATTTTATATTGAAAAAAGAGATATTAAATATTTAAATACAGCTGATAAAAATAAGGAATTTGAAACCTATTTTATTGGAGGATATGGGTTGGAAATATTTAATAATTTTACTGAAATAATATCAATTTCAAACGAATTTGAACAGAATGTATCTAGCTTACGTTTTTACAATAAAAAGTCTAAAACTGTAGAAGAAGTTTTTTATTATAAAAAAGGGAAAGCTATTACTGCACTTCAAATTCCAGAATCTAATTGTATGGTTATCAGTATGAACGATAATAACATAATAATTATAGATTATTCAAAAAAGCCAGTTTTTAAAGAAGTTCATAAAATTCAAGTAAAATCATTAGCTAGAGCAATTTATTATCATAATAAAACCCTATTTTATGCAACCGATTTTGGTAGTGTTTTTAAGTATAATTTCGTGACAAAAAAAAGTGAGTTAATTTATTCTTGTGAAGAAAAAATAACAACTTTAAATTTTTATAATGACGATATTATTTTTACAACAATGCAAGGAAATATTTTTATTTATAACAATATACAAGGAGTTGCTAAAAAAATAAATATTAAAAATAATTTTGTTTTAAACACAATTATAAACGACGATCAGTTGTTATGTGGTACTTTTAATGGCGCAATTATAGTTGTAAATTTAAAAAGTAGACAAATCCAAAAGCAATTAAATTATCATAATAGAAGTGTGTTGTCAATAGTAAAAGGAAGAGGGAATCAATTTTATTCTAGTAGCATTGATAGAACTCTTAAAAAATGGAAATTAAATTAAAATATAAACTTTATAATTTAGTTATATTTTAAATCATAGTGTTTAATGAATAAAGTAAATAAAAAAAAATCAATATTTATACAGCCTATTATTGCTATAATAGATATACTTTTTATAAATATAATTGTATATTTTGTAGCAAATCCAGAGTATTTTACAATCTCATTTTTATCATATTTAACTTTTTTCTGGCTTTTAGTATCTTATTATACAAGGTTTTATAGTGTTTATAGATATACGCATATAACTAAGTTATTAAGTCGTTTAATCTCACAGTTTTTTGTTTTTACATTAGCTTTTTTCTCATATTTTACAATTTTTAAAGAAGGTAAAATTATAGATGATCAGTTTGTAACCATTACTGCTATTTTTGTAAGTATTACAACTTTTAAGTTTTTCTATTTTTTATTACTGAAAAGATACAGATTACAAGGAAAGAATTTTAGAAAGGTAATTGTATTTGGCGAAAGTAAAAGTGCACAAAATGTAGCCAATATGTTTGGTAAAAAACAAGATTTAGGTTATAGGTTTTCTGGTTTCTTTTCAGATAAAATAACAAAATCTAAAAATCATTTGGGCTTTATTAAAGAAGGTTTTAAATATGCTTTAGATAATGATATTGATGAAGTATATTGTGAAGCTAGCACAATTGCACAAAATAAACTTAAAGAAATAAGACAATTTTGTATACAAAATAACATTGAATTTAGATTAATACCAGAAAACAAAGCGATTTATAGTAAAGATTTTATTTTAGAATATTATGGTACAACACCAATTTTAAAACCAAAAGATTTACCTTTTGAAAGATTAGAAACGCATGTCTTAAAAAGGGCTTTTGATATACTGTTCTCTTTAATTATTTTTATATTTATACTTTCTTGGCTTTTGCCAATTTTATGGATTTTTGTAAAATTAGATTCTAAAGGACCTTTCTTTTTTAAACAAATTAGAGATGGCATAAATGGGAAACAGTTTTATTGTTATAAAATAAGATCTATGAAAATTAATGAAAATTCAGATATTATTTCCACAACAATAAATGATAAGAGAGTTACAAAAATTGGCTCTTTTTTAAGAAGAACAAGTTTAGATGAATTACCACAGTTTTTTAATGTTTTAAAAGGAGATATGAGTATTGTTGGTCCTAGGCCACACATGAATATACAAACTGAAAAATATTTAAAAGAAATAGAAAATTACATTATAAGAAACTCAGTAAAACCAGGAATTACAGGATTAGCTCAGATATCAGGTTTTAGAGGTGAAGTAAAAAAGAAATCAGATATTGAAAATAGAGTAAGATTAGATATATTTTATATAGAAAATTGGTCTTTTATTTTAGATTTAAAAATAGTTTTTCAAACCATGTTTAATGTGGTAAAAGGACAAGAACAAGCATATTAATTAAAATGAAAGACAAGTTAAACATAACAGCATCGATTGTTCTTTATAATGAAGATTTAGAAGAGCTTACAAATACAATTAATTGTTTTTTGAGTTACCCTTTATCAAAAAAACTTTTTTTAATTGATAATACTCCAGATAAACACTTTAAAAATGTGTTTAATCATAAAGATGTAGAATATATTGGCGTTGGAAAAAATATCGGTTTTGGAGCTGGTCATAATATAATTATC
>TARA_R110001606_G_scaffold2619_1_pt1 | contig 13169 bp, 25 predicted proteins | sample TARA_R110001606 | Tara Oceans TARA_R110001606 (sample SAMEA4398315) | marine metagenome | biome: Polar Biome; feature: [SRF] surface water layer (ENVO:00010504); material: water (ENVO:00002006), including particulate matter (ENVO:01000060) such as... | depth 5 m | reverse complement strand
GGGATGCGGAAGTTTCGGCTGACGCAACCTTTTTACTTCCACCCGTTCTTTGCTTACTTCCAAGTTTATGAGGAAACTCTTCCACAAGTCTTTTATCAAGTTCAGAATAATACTCCTCTGACTGCGGGTCAAATTGTTCATCCTCAACTAAACGTCGATGCACGCCAAAAGCGGCGTATGTCATAACTTCATCAGTGCCAAACCACTCATTTTTAGCGGCCCAGTCTTCTGCTTTAGGGTCAGGTTTTACTGGTTGTTGCTGGCGCACAGGTTGCGGAGCGGGTTGCTGTACCGTTTCTTCCACTTGCTCCTTTTCTGGTTTCCGCAATTTTCCTTTTTCAATAGCAAGTTCTGACAGAGCTTCCTGAACGTCAACTATCTTATCAATATCGCCTGTTTCATGGGCTTCTTTAAGAAGTTGCTTTGCAGACTGTATTTGAGTAGCTACTCTAGTGCCAAATTCTTCTTGAAAACCTTGATCCAAGGAGTTTAAACGTTTCTTAAGATCTTCGTTCTCGTTCCGAACATTTTCAGCGTATTGAACGGCGGATTGTTTTTGGCGTTCTTCTTCCCGCATACGCTTTGTAAGCTTATCTATGCGGGTTTTGACACCAGAACTGTATTCTTCTAGTTCCTCCGAATCGGCGGGTTCCTCCGCCTTAACTTGAGGGGCCGACTCCTCCGAATCCTCTTGAATATCCACATCCACAGAAGACTCTTCTAAGTCTCCCACTTCTATGTCTTTTTCTTCACTTACACTCATAGCGTGATCTCCACGGGTTATTTCTATACATGTTTAATGTCATCAGGATCTTTAATAGTGGCAATGACTTCGTCATCATTGATAATACGTACTTCTCCACCGTCGATCTTAAATCGAGCACCGGCATATCTGCCAATACACACCCAATCACCTTTCTCGCACCACGGCGAGCCATCTTCTCCAAACTTGTGAGAGTCTTGGTACGCCAAGGGTCCAACCTTTAAGACATACGCCACAACAGTAGCTAATGCTTCACGGTCTCGTACTTGATCTGGGATTAGGATTCCACCGTCACTGGTTGCTTTGCCTGCATAAGGCATTACTAAAATGCGCCAGCCTGTGGGTTGAGGTAGTCTTTCGCTTAACGATACATCTAGCAAAGAAGGATCGAGAACTCTTTCGTCGTTCTTGACGTAAGCTGTCTTTAATTTCTCTTTCTCAGCTATATGTTCGGGAACATATAGGGTCTTATTCATTCTAACTCCTGTTTCTCTAAGTGGTCCTTAATTTCTTGCTCTGCATATTCAAGTCCTTTTAACTCACCTACAAGTTCTCTGTAAGTCTCTAAGTCTCGAGGTCTTCCGTGAAGGATAGCGTCCTTAGTTAGTTCTGCACGGCCTTGAATTGATTTGAGGATGTTGTACGCAAAAGTAGTAGGGTCGCTCATTAATAGACGCCCTTGAAATTCCTACCTTTGATTGCTGCTCCACCCATATTCATCTTTTTAACTTTTCCGTGCATTCCACCATGCACGTAACCCATTTCATCGTCCATTGTTCCGCCCATGTTTCTTTCAACAGGTGGCTTAAACGTACCTTCACTAAGGGCATCCCTAAAATCCATTGGCTTAGGGACTACCACAAAGGTGCCGTCACCATTCGGGTTCGGCATTACGTCACCGTCCATCGATTGAGCGTAAGCATCAGCCTCCGCCTTTTTTACATATGAGACACCTTGGGGCATTAGAATATCCTCGTTTTACTGGCGATACCGCCATCGTTGCGTTGTATGTACTGTTGTGTAGAAGATTTAGGCATAGTGTAAGACTTCTTCGTTGCGCTGCCTCCGTAGGCGTATTTCTTTTTAGGCTTTATAGCGTCAATTTCGTCATTGTAAACCGTTACATCACCGTCCACATATACTTTAGGCTTAACCATTTCGCCTTCTCTGTTTTCAACTTGAGGAAGCTTTATCGATTTCTTTTCTTTTTGTGGTGGTTTTCTTCCAGGTTTTACCCCTTCTAACTTTTTAGTCGTCTTTGGTTTGTCCGCCGCTTTTGCTGATGATACTACATCTTTCGGTTTTTCTTTATCCTTCCCAGCTAGATAACCAATCGCGCCTCCACCCAATGCCGAACCAACCGCAATCTTCTTTACTACCTTACCAACCCCTTTTTGAGACATAGATAGAGGCGTGATTTTATCACCGCCTAAAAGCTTATTGGCCTTTGCTTTAGTAAGTTTTGCGACTTCTTTCTTAGAGGGTAGTTTTTTAACAGCTTTACCTACACCTTCTTTTAAAAGTTTCTTAACCAAAGGTGCCGCAGCCTTATATACTTTTCCGCCTATGCTAATAACGGTGGCTAGTCCTGAAACTATGACTGGCGCTACCATTAGAACGTTCCTTTACCATCGTTGTCGTTATAGGTAAAACCTTTAACCTGGACGGGAGGGGTGCCCTTAATACGCGCCATGCCACCGTCTGCATAGCCCATGCCTCTAAAAGAATCTTCTTGAGGCTGCATTGGACTGGCGCTTCCGCCACCCTGGTATTTATTCATCTTTTTCGCTTTTTTCATGAGAGTTTTTGCCTTTCCATTAGAAATACCCATTTGCTCAGACATCTGCTTAATACCAGCCATTACGACCTCTTCCTTTTCTTAGCAGTTTTAGCGGATTGTCTAAACGCTTTGTTTGTTGGTGCGCCTTTAGAACCCTTATCACGCATTTTTTCTCCGGAGCCTCCAGCTATACGTTTGCGTTTGGCGGCTATTTTAGCGTACAGGCCTTCTTTACTCATGATTACAATTCCCACAAGAACATTCAGAACAATTAATAACATCACAATGGCAGTTATGTCCACAGTCAATGCATTGGACCTCTTCGGTTTCCGTTTGTTTTAACATTTCCATCTCTTCCTTGCTTGACGTAATCTGCTTTTTGGGTTGCTTGCCGCTTTAGGAAACTGTTTCATCTGTCCAGCAGATCTAGCGCAATAAGATTTTCGTCGCTTTGCTGACTTACTTCCTGGCTTTACTTTTCCCGTAACTGCCGTCTTTAACTTAGATCCCGGGTTCTTACTGCGGTATTCTTTGACACCCTTAGCTGTCATTCCTGCTCCACTTTTGGTGGAACGATAGTTCGCTCTTTTTCCTGTAGTGGTTCTTTTAATGGGAGTTTCTTTTGATCTTGCCATAACTGTATCGGGTGCCCCCATTTGTTCCACGTGAAACAATCAAAAAATAAACCGAACGAAAACACTAGTTGCCGCGACCAGCCGTTCCTTGATTAATCCTCTCCAGGTTAACATCCGCCCTCAATAGAGCGATATCCTCTTGAGAATCAATCTTGTCGCGAGCTAGTTCCAATCGTTCTTCTTCCCTACCTTCTTCAAACTCTTGCTTAACAGCAAACTCTTGAGCTTTTCGCTGAACATCCATTGTCTTAATGTCTAGCTCCTTTGAGCGTAGTTCAACTAGCGGATCTACAGGGCCTTCAGAAGGAGGCATAATAGCGGCCATAACTTCTTGAGTGTACTGAGCTATCAATTGAGCTACTTTTGCTTCCACATCCATCGGAGGAGGTTGTTGACCCATTTGCTGGGCTTGTTGACCCATTATAGTCATTTCGGCCATAGCAACACCTCTAGCTTTAAGTGCTATGTGTTCGCACAGGTGAGCTTGCAGTAACCCAAATATAGGTGGGGTAGTGGATGGTATAGGTGTCATCATAAAGGCTATGTGCGCCTGTATATGAGCGTCATGATCCTGTGTTGGAAAGGCCTGAAGCATCTCTTGGATGACCGCTCTGGCATTCTCTATACCAGGGTCCATGGGTTGAGGCGTTGGGGGTGGAGGTAAAATAGCATCTATGTTCTGAACCCCTATTGCCTCATATATACGCTTATACGCTTCGTATAAGTTGTGCATTTGCGGATTAGTCTGGGCAAGCTCTAACTGAGTCTGCGCCAAGGCTAATCTTTGCGACATTGAAAAGATATTAGGGTCGGATACAGGTACAACGTCTATACGATCATCAAAATCAGCCTGCTTTATACTCGCATCGGCCCCATGTATGTTATAGGGGTAAACAGGAGGCAAGGATTCAGAAAAAATCTTAGCCAACATCTTGAACTCAAGCTTTTGAGCGTAATGTAGTCGTTTATGTATAGCGGACATGACCTTAGAGCCGCGCTCAAGCAGAGCAACAGTCGTTCCAACTGCCGCTGATTGATTTCCATCGCCTACCTGTAGGTCTGCAATAGCCGCAAAGCGTCTTCCAGCTTCTACAACAAAACCTAGCAGTTGCATTAAGGTCTGACTTGGTTCCTTGTACGGAAGCGGCATGATGCTGTCTCTAAGAGCACCACCGGGGACATCAATATCACGAAACTCGCCAGGAGAAAGAGGTTCGTCAGCATCACGAATCCGAATACCGCGAGCTTTAAAACCAGCAGGAAGGTTAGCCAAAGTGCCTGCATCGATTAATTGCCTCAAAATAGCTGTTGCAGAGCGACCTAGCCCTCCAATCATGTGTAAAAGCCCAAATCCGTAAAAACCTAGGCCGGGAAGGAACTTGTAGTGGGTAAAATAGGGTACTTTCTTATAATACTCATCGTTTTCTACCCAGTTACGGCGAATTGACAGTACAGTAGAACTTCCCTCATCTATCGTAACGATATAAGGGAGCTTAATACCTGTTACTTCGTTGTCTATAGGGCTTCGGTGCTCGAAACCCTCCAAATCTAGGTCTACGTGCATCTCTAATAAGGTGCAATCGTCACTTTCGGAGGTTTTAGAGATACCCATAAGGCTTCGCTCTTTATCACGAAGCTCATCGTCACCCTCATAAGGGTCTAAGTCTACATCTCTATAGAACCCAGCCGCTTGAAACTTGCGTACAGAGTTCTCTGACATACGAGTTATGTGTGTTATGCGGGATGCTGACTGTAAATCTGTTGCGTTATACGGAACTACAAGGTCATCCGCAGCCACAAACCGCGAAACGGCACGATCTAGGATGTCGTCAAAGTATGTTTTCTTAAAAGCACTGCCTGCCAGCGGGAGATAGAACAATAAACGGTCCATTTCGGGATCGTACTCTTCCATAACATTAGTTATCTGGTAATTCATGAAGTTTGAAACACGCTGAGACTGGGCCTCAACGTCTGGAGAAACCGCACCCAGAATCAAAGTCTTAACAGGGCCTGAACTTGGTAGTAGTTCTTTATAAGCCTGCGCCTGAAACTGAGTAACCGCTTCTGCTATAACAGGATGCGTAACACCACTGGAACCACGGAAAGGCTCCTCTCTGTCTTCATACTTAATGCCTAGTAAATCTAATCCGTTACGATACGTATCTTCCCAATCGTCGCGGCTTGTCTTGTCATCTTCGTAAAAACTTATTAACTCTGATGAGATATCCATTAAAAGGCGCTCATCAAGAAGTTCAGCTAGGTTTGCGTCCTGGTCAGCGAGTAACTCTTCTTGTATAGCGTCCTCAAAGTTTAATGTAACAGACCCATCTTCTTCTTCTATAATTTCTGACGGTTCTTCAATAACCTCAATCTCTATATCATCCTCACCGTCTTGAAAAAACTCTTCAAGGGGACCCTGCGCCGGTATTGCGCCGTCCATGAGGGAACCAGGTGTGTCAGCCATTATTTAGATACCTTCTGAGAGCCAAAGAATGATCCTGTAACAGGTAAGCTTACGGGGTGCTGGTAACAAGCCTCTGGGTTTCCTTGTCCCGCTTCTGTCAAAAATGTTGTCGCCGCTGGAACTTGACCCATCGGACAACGGCAGATCGCTATATCGTTTAGACCAATCTCGCAGTTAAAGCTAAAACAGTTACTCGCATTATACCCCTGGTTCAAGGTCGAATCGCACTTTTGAACGACTGCGCCCATATCTTTTGGCCGGGTACTAAAATCGCTTGCCTCCTGGGGGTAGTGCGTCTTCGGTGCAAACAAACTCCATACATGTTTATCGTCGGTCGGATCGCAAGATCCCTGCATATTGCCCATGGTTGTGTCTGCGATAGCCGCGCCTTCTAAGATAGGGCACTTGCAAACAACTTCAGGGTATGTGTTGCCATCGGCAGTAGTAATTGTTTTTCCAGTTGGCTGACAGGTTGATGCCGCGCAAAGGGCGTACTTACCTTGGCATGTTGTTATATCAGCCTTCGCCTGTACAGGGAAAATCGCCAGCGCAATAAAAATAACCAAACCCTTTACAAACATTATTTAGCCACCCCTTTAAACTTTTCAAAACTACGGAGACCACCCAAGCCTAACATTCCCATTAAAACAGGCATCATTTCCCCTAAGTCCATTCGAGGAAGATCAGTAAGATATCCAGCTTGAGCTAATATAAAAACTAGTATTGGCTGCAGGACGTATGAGTACGCTAAGGCCACTCCGCATGTCCAGCCAATAAAGGGTCTCCAACCCGCAACGAAGGTACTTCTGTGAGACGCTTCTTGTTTATTAATGCCTAGCTGGGCTAGATCAATCTGGGCTAAACTCTTTGTAAGTTCGGCCTCAATGTCGCGCTTGGCCTTTGCTGCCGCTTCCTTATCCTCTGGAAGAAACCTGTTAATAACATTTCCAATAACGGGTAATAATTGAGGTATTAGTGCAGCTATCATTTCTTAGTACTCATGTATGCTGTCATTCCCATATAGGCACCAACAACTCCGGCTTGACCAATATAAAAAAGACCAAATAAATCAGATAAAGCCTTTATACGTGTATCTGGGAAAAAAGGCAAGAAAACAGCAGACGTAAAAATTAACATGGACCACATAGCAACCCAAGCCATCTTTTTTTGAGCATCAGCTTTCTCATGTTTCTCTAGCGCATCGCTAACAGCTAGTTCAGCATCCGTCACAACTCCATCGCCATCCAGGTCTAGCGCGTTGTGCTTACTGTCTCTCTCTAACTTTTTCTGCACCATAGTCTTACGATCACTCAAAAAGTACGGGCTTTTCTACGCTGTCTATAACGAAGCCTAGTGAAGAAGGAAATTTATGAGCGGCTTTTCTCCGCACTTCCGACTCTGAATCGGCTGTCATTTCTTCGTAGCTGATATCTTCCCAGTCAGGTGAAAGATCGTAAGGAGGTTCCTCCCCCTGCCGAACGGCCTCGCGAACAAATTTATTGTATATGCCAACTTCAAAAATCATATGCACCCCGCCCCTTGGCAACGGTTAATCCAAACTGTATATGCCATACCAATTCCAAGTAATACTACAAAGACGATCTTTAAAAACTCTAAAGCATAGCGATAAATTCGTTGGTGAGTTTCCTCATCGTCTAGTGCTTTTTGCTTCGCTGCTTTTTTATCTTTTGCCTTTTGAACTTTACGCTCTGCTAACTTCTGTTCTCTTATGTCAGTGATTTCTTCCCAGGTGCCTGATCCAAACTTGTTGTTTATACGTATAGATAGGTTAAGTATTTCCCGGTCTAATTTCTTTTGTTCAATGACCATGGCCGCTACGGCACCCACGGATAAGTCGTCGTCATCGTCCTCCTGCGTAGTTCTGGTGAACATCTGGCGAAGCTTGCTTTTAGGCTTTACCTGCTTTTTCTTTTCCGCTATAGCTCGAGAGGCGGCATCTCGATGTTTGAAAAGTTGATCTAAGCCACTATAGATCCCTTTTACATCTTCAGCCGTGTCAAGAGCGTTTTTGCAAAGCTCAACAGCCCCCTTGACCAGGGAGAAGGCGATCATGGTTTCTGCGACGACCATCTTTAAATAGTTTCCGTTAAAAATCAGCTAGTAGTATAGGAGTAGTACTTTAAAGTTACTTTTTGCCTTTTTCCTTAAGAAAAAAACCTCCGCCTGATATCACGATACCAACGATAGCAATTGTCGGTATATTTGATAAGGCTCCAATGCCCACTAACGCTACGCCAACCGCAACCCACGTGGAAGGTTCCACTAAGCGATTCTTAATCCACTCTATAGCCATGAGTTTCTCCTAATAATATTGTCTCGAGAAAGAGATATTGCTACTGTCGTCATCTTCCTCATCTGAGTCAAGTCTTACAAATCCACCTTTACGGTATCTAATAAGCGCCATCGTCATGCTGTCACAAAAATCGTCATTGTCACCATGAGGGAATGCCGCGCACTCATCTATCACCTCTTCTGCAAACCTGCGCTCCGGTGCCCAGACCAATCCTGACTCAAATATTGGAGCCACCATGTGCATCCTGGTATGTTTATCACGGCCCTTGGACGGGGTGTAATTAACCACAGGAATACCCGTTGCGCGTAATTCGTCCGTGAGCGGTGTACCACTGGCCTTGGCCTCCACAATCACCATGTCCGGTTCCCAGTAGTTGTATTCTTGCAACGCTTTCGCTTTTAATTCAGGAAAGTCCCACCGTCCACGTTGCGCGTCCATAAGTATAAGAGCTTCCGGCTCCCCTTCCTTTGGCTTAAACACCCCCCATGTTGTGATGGCAGAGTAATCCGCAGTCTCCTTCTTTGAAAAGGCCGTATCGTAACTCTGCATAATATAACTCGTAGGAGGTATTTCTTTCTTCTCCCACTTTTTCCACCACTCCTTCTTTATAATCGCACCCTCTTCCGCAACAGGGTTCTGCTGCCATTGTGCATTCCACTTGCCCAAGGACAACGAAGCCTTGACCCTTAACAATTCATCCTTCTTCCAGAACTCCGGCCACAGGACGTTGTCGCTGGGTAAGATTGCCGGAAACTCCACAACGTCCCACTGATCAGACATAACATCCGAACCTTGGGCCTTGAGCAGTTTTCCAGTAAGATCCTTAAGTGACCAGCGCGTCATTACCACAACTATCGAACCGCCAGGCTGTAATCTCTGCCGTGGACCAGAAGTATACCACTCGTATGCATTCTCCATGGCCGACTCTGAAAGTGCGTCTTGCTCAGAATGAGGATCGTCAATAATGAGCAAATCAGCACCACGACCCGTAATCGCACCGCCAACACCCGCCGCATAGTACTCCCCACCTTGGGCCGTTTCCCAGCGACCAGCAGCCTTGGAATCAATCCTTAATTCCACATCAGGGAAAATATCCTTATAAATTTGCAGCTCCATAAGGTTCCTGACCTTTCTTCCAAAACGAACCGCTAGTTCCGCAGTGTGAGTGGTCTGGATTATTTTGAGCTTGGGATTTTTTCCAATCAACCATGCCGGTAACAAATAAGATGCAAACTCCGATTTTGTATGACGGGGGGGCATGTTGACAATGATCCGTGAACCAGGGGTCGTTGAAAGCTTTTCAAATAGTGTAGCAATTTTTTTGTGATGGGTCCCCTCTATGAAATTCTCATAAACATATTTTACAAAAACCATAAAATCTTTCTGAGCTTTTTCACGGATAAATAATTTTTGTTGTTGCTCCTCAAGAGCAAGGATCTCACGGATGACATCCTCAGACGCATTAAGCATTGTAATACCTCAATGGTTAGTGGACCAATAGTCCTCAGACCGGCTGTGTACCATCGTGCCAACACTAATGCACACACCATGTATAGAAATAACCGGGATAACACCACCAACAAAATCCTTTATGATAACAGAAGAACGCTGTCGGCATTCCGGTAACGTCTCATAAGGACCAGCCTCATCCGATAATAGAAAAGCTTCCGGAAACGATAAACTAAATACAATAATAATAGACGCAAACATCCATAGACCCTTTTTCTTTTTAGGGGGGTGCCGCTTAACGTACACCGGATCACGGCCAAATGACAAGTATTTCAAATGATTTATATTCAACACTATCTTCCGCCCTCCGTCCGGAAGGGGCGCGGCGCTCGCGAGCGATCGCGAGAGTGGGGAGGCGGCGCGAGTTAGTTGATCGGGTGCCTAAGTACCTAGGCACCCGATAGGCAATTAGATAGGATAGGCGAACAGCGTAACGGTGTCATAAGCTTCTGAGTAATACCCATTTCTTTTTAAGAAGTTTTCGAAAACTCTGAGCGTTCCCATTTGATATTTAGAGTCATGCCGTGAATATTCCATTAATTGATTGCCGTTATGAGATCCTGTTTCTGACATTCTAATCCATATGCCCGTGGTAGGATCACCAAAAAAATGAGAGTTTGGAACGGCGGAAGCTTCAGGAAAGCGCTTATTTATTTTCTTAATCATAAGATTAATGTCTACTTCTTTAAAAGCTTTTTTAATGTTATCCTGTAATGTTATCATTTTTATATTTCCCTTAATAATGGGAGAGCGTGATTGCTCTCCCATATTTGTTTATTGGATGGTGATGCGAGTGGTTGCGCTAGTAGTGGCGCAATCTTTTATTTCTGCATCGGTAGCGCCATGCTTTCTAGCTAAAGCTTCTAATGCATCTGCATCGCGGCGGGTGGAATTAACAAGCTTGGCAATAATCCCATGAGTAAACCACTTTAAGCCAGAGTTTAGTTTAATATGCTTTTTAATATGGTCTGCATTTGCTTTCGCGTCTTTAGCGATCGCGTCAAACTCTTTTAACATTTTGGCTTGCGCTGCCATTGTTGTTAACTCTGAACCATCTATCATTATTAAGTTTGTCATTTTTTAACTCTCCGTTTTGTTTACGCTGTAACATTGTTGTTACAACTAAACATAGTTGTAAACTAATTCTATCCCATGGTCAATGGGATAATGTAGATTAATTCAATTTAATTTTACCAGCTTCCATTGGTATATTTAAGAGCCATTTCAGTTATTGAATTAGTGCCCAATAAAACAGCCCTCCAAAAAATACCAAAATGAGATTACGCTGCTCCTTCGATATCTGTTATATACGACCACTATCATAGGGCGGCGGCGCGGCGGCAGTCTTTAATAGGCTCCCGACCCGACCCGACCCGGTAAAAAAAACCCCCCGACTTTCGAAGGGGGGTATCAAGTTTGGGAGGGTTAAACTTTAACGTTAATTCTTTTGAACCATTGCCAATATAATTCTTGCTTATATGCTACCACCTCAGGCCTGGGTTTCATCACAGTAAACTTTTCCGGGGCCTTAGGCAATGGGAGTTGAGCAGCTAGTTTTAATTCTAAGTAATTCATTGCATGGCCACCATTAGAACGGCCAGTGGTAGCATGGCCGCGAGATAAACCATCGCGCAGAATCGCAGATGTCTAAACCTGCGATCCCACTTCTGTTCATCTAGCCATTGCTGTCTGACGTCAGTAAAATCTTTCATGATACCACCTCAATATCAAAAGCGTCTTTATAATCAGCGAGAAGGCCTTCCTCACTTTCATAAAGAGTTTCAAAAGTTTCATGCCAGCCCTTAGTCTCGCATTCCCAACAATCAACTATTACATCGGAACCTTGGCGGCACTCCTCAAGATAACCTTCTCCGTTGCAATCATCACAAAGTATTCTAAATTTAAAATCCATAATCTATCTCCTTTAAGTTATTGACTACTATAATATGATGGTATAACATGGCACTGTCAACAATTAAATGGAAGGTTATACAATGACAAAAGAACAGGCAGAACAAAAGGGCTGGGTTTTCACGGATGAATGTGATGGCCTTAACGGGTATACTACAGCCGAAAAAGGTCAACTTATCAACATGGGTAAATTGTCTTTTGTTTTACTGAGTATTAGCATGGTTGAGGAGAGAGAATAATGTATAAAGTATTGTTTGAGAAAACACCGGGAGCGGTAAAAGGTTATTCACATGTTAAGTGGACGGTCTCCCATGAGCACGCTGCTCATAAGTATGACATTGGAGTATTGGAATCTCCGGCAATGTCGGAGTCGGAGATTGTAGACAATAATCACTTTTACGAAAATAACGGCTACACTATTGAGAGGGTAAAATAATGTATGAAATAGAAACTATCGAAGGTCCTGAAATAGATAGTGTTATCGAGTATGCTATCGTTTCTGAAACGTGCCATCCCATGGGTCCTTTGCGAGTGGCGACAGTCCCGGCACGTGATATCGGGGACCTTAATATGGCTAGGGCAATTAGTAAACTACCTGATATAATAGATAGTCTTAAGTGGGTTCAAACTACCTATGGCCATGACTGGCCTAAGGACTGCCATTTAAACGAACTAATAAACAGCCTAGATTAATTAATAAAGGAGCAGCGCGATCACTGCTCCTTTATTTTGTCTTATTATCGCGAGCCTATGCCCTTCCTATACGGCTCCCCCCTAGTGGCCGCGACCATGTCCAACTGTTCCCGACCCGACCCGACCCGACCCGACCAGTTGGGAGTCCGGCAGCCGACCAGCAGCGCGACCCGACCCGACCCGACCCGACCAGTTGGGCATAAAAAAAGGTCCCGACTAAGGGACCTCTTCTATTATTAATTTATTGTTAGTCGTCGCTAATATTTAAAAATCCTGGACCGTTATGTTCGGGATCCATTAAAATCCAAGCGATTTTCTTTTTTTTGCCTTTGGTAAACACAAGGGCAAAATAGGCTTCGCCCTCAATAGTGGCTGTATCCGTTGCTATTTCCTTGACCGTATAACCTTTTAGTTGGCTATAGTGATTTGCAAATGCATTGCCATTATTAAACATTGTTTAACGCTCCTTTTATTTCTGTTCTAGCTTCGCGTAATTGGATGATCTCTTCCAGCTGTTCTTTTTCGTAATCGTCGGAATATCCTGCATGAGATAATAATTCTTTGATCTCACTAATCGGGGAACTAGAACATCTGTGAAAGATAAAGTCACTATTGCCCTCAATATTCTCTAAAATCCTATCAATAGATTCAAGGGCGGTTTTTAAGGTTGATGTTTGCATTGTTTGTTTTTCCTTTGTTTGTTGTTGACTATTTTAGTCTACTCCCATATATTACCATGGTCAATAACTTTTAACAATTTGGAGTTTTAAAATGGTACAGTTCAAACGTTTTTTTTCTACTGATTCCGCTAAGGCAATCAAGGCGGATAAATACGGATATCTAAACGGTATTAATTACATGGCGCCCCATACCACGGGCGGTGATTTTGATTTGTGTGGGAAATCTTCCGCTGGTTGTCGGTCGTTATGTTTAGGTTTTTATTCTGGTCAAGCGGGGATGGTTAAAGATCTCGAAAACGGAACTAATAGCGTTCGTGATTCCCGTGTTCGTAAAGCTCAATATTTTATGAACGACCGCCACGCATTTATGGCAGAAATGGTCGGGCATGTATCTAAGCTTATTAAAACCGCCGAACGTAA
>TARA_R110001606_G_scaffold88551_1_pt1 | contig 13180 bp, 13 predicted proteins | sample TARA_R110001606 | Tara Oceans TARA_R110001606 (sample SAMEA4398315) | marine metagenome | biome: Polar Biome; feature: [SRF] surface water layer (ENVO:00010504); material: water (ENVO:00002006), including particulate matter (ENVO:01000060) such as... | depth 5 m | reverse complement strand
GTACCTGATGGGTCTAAACTTACACCTCTCTCAAATGCTTCTTCGTAAATTGATATTAAATCATCTACAATTGGGTCTCTATGATTTTTAAGTAAAGTAATAGAACACATTTTTTTAATTTTACGTGCGGCTGTATATAAAAATCTAAATCCTGAATCGCGTTTTGATTTTAAATCAACTTGATAGTCATCTCCACATACAATCATTTTACTTCTTAAACCTATACGGGTAGCAATCATTTCCATTTGCTCGTGAGTAACGTTTTGGGCTTCATCTACAATTATACATGAATCTAAAAAGGTTCTACCTCTCATGAATGCTAAAGGTACAATTTCTACTTTACCATCTTCAATCAATTTTTCTATTTTTTCTTTATCATAGAGAGCATACATATTTTGATAAATTGGTTGAATCCAAGGATCCATTTTTTCCCTTAAATCCCCGGGTAAAAATCCAATTTCCTCTTTTGAAACTGTAGGTCGGGTAATGATTATTTTCTCATATTGTCTCCTAAACACACCATCTAATGCTACCTGGCAAGCTAATAATGTCTTTCCAGATCCAGCCTTACCTGCTAGTATTGTTAAAGTATTGTTAAGAATTTGTTCTTTTGCTAATTTTTGCTCTTCATTGAGTTGCAATTTAAATTTTATTGGGTTTTTGACTACACGTTTTGGTTTAAAGACTTCATCCTTATGATGATTTGATGACATATTTAATTGTTTTTAGTTAATAAATAGGTGAATGTAGAATTTACAATAAGAAATTTGTTTGGATGCATTGTGTTAGTATTATAGTTGAATTGCATTTTAACGTTAAAACATCATAATATAACTATATTAACCATTTATTAATACATATTGGATAAAAAAAGGGACGCAAAATGCGTCCCTTCTTATTGTTTAACCTTTTATGGTTAGTAAATATTATAGAGTGTTTAACCCACTTACAATAATTTTACCATAAAATTCTGGCCTAACCACTTTCTTCGCGTAACGAGTCAATAGACCTTTACGTGGAGTGAAAGTATCCGGATCATAAACCATTGGAGTCATGATAAGTGGAATATATGGAGCAAAAACTGCACCTGCTTCCAAGAATTGACCACCTCTGAATCCCATCAAAATGGTATTTTCAGTCATGTATGGGTTTTTATAAACTGTATATCTTGAGTTTATAGCACCTGCTTTCTGAACACCAAATGCGTAAGAAGCTTTAGATACATCACCATCAGAGTTACTAGCATATCCTGGGATTGACTCCAAAATAGTAGCTACGGTTGGAGAACATACTAAGAAATTAGCACCGCCTCTAAGCGTTTTCTGGTGAATGATATTACTTAACTTTTGCATTTTAGTTCCTAATGTTTGGAACCATTGTCCTTGCGTGTTATAAAAACCTGCAGTGTTTGTGAATGCAGTTGCTGTAGCATTAATTTGCTCGTTATTAACAGCAGACCAATATTCAGTTCCAGCAGCAGCAGAATCAATTAACATTTCAAGAATTTCTAAGTCGATTTCTAATGAAATATACTCACTCATAATTGAAGTTAATTCAGCCTCAGCATCTAGAGAATGATAAGCGTTAAGATCTTGAGCAAACTCAGGAGTCCAAACAGCTTTCAATTTACGTGTTTTAGCAACAATTGCTTCACTACGCATTTGAACATTTACTTCAGGGATAGTAATTGAAGGAGAGTTAGTTCCGTTTGGAATTGGATTTCCATCTTCGAAATCACCTCTATCATTATCTGTTGTTTGTAAAGTAAATTCTATAGTAACAGCTGATTTTGCAGCATCAGCAGCAAGCACAACTGGAGCTAATGATCCAGTAACGATAAACTTAATAGTTGCACCACCATCATAAGTTGTAAATGCAGATTCTTGAATACCGGCCGCACCAGTAGCGAAAGAACCTGAATGCATTTGAAATCCTCTAATAGCTACGGTATCCATAAATGCTAAAGAAGATGTCTGTACAAGACAAATTTCAAATTCACCATTAGCAGCAGAAGCTGAGTAAGCAGAATCGAAATTTAAATCGGCCCAAGTAGCTGCAGCAGCACCTGTTGGAGCGTTTGTTAAAGAAGCAGTATCAGCGATTGAATAACCAAATCTACCTGCACCATAAAGACCACCTGTATTAGTGTTCCCGAATGGGCCTGCATTTCCTTGGTCTCCATACATTGAAGTACCTGATGTAAATGGTGATTTAGAAGTACCATACTGAAAATCTAGATAAAATACTAGACCTGAAGGCAAGTTCATTGGTTGTACCGAAACAAATTCTTTTGCAGCGATTTGACCAAATACTTTTCTTACCAATGGTAAAGCAACACCTGCCCATTGTGCACCTGTACCTGGAGTAAAAGTTCCAGAACCAGCTCCACCGCCTGTGTTTGAGTTTTCCATAACTAATTGCTTAGCTTGGTTTTCAAGGATCATAGACATATTGTTTTTATCGGTTTCGCTTCCTACACCTTCTAACAATCCTGTCTTGTTCCATTTGTTGGCTAATTTTACGGCATCACTCTGTAGTGATTTGTAAGGATTAGCACTATCCAAAAGGGAATTTAATTGTGACATTTTTTTTCTTTTTTTAGTTTTAAGTTAATTATTTAATTATTCCAGCTAATTTTTGAAATCTATTAACCATTTCATCTGATTCCACAATTGGCTTTTTCTTAGTTACTTTTGGAGATATCACTGATTTTGAAGCTGATCCTAATCTACTTTCGTTTACTGTTTTTTTCTTGAAAGTGAAATTTTCATTAATAGTATTAAATACTATTTTTACTTCTTTAACCGTTGACGCTTTATCAAAAGCACCTAAAACTTTTGCCTTTTGAGACTCATTTAAGTTTTTGGTTTTATAAATTTTGTTTACATAAAGAAGCTTAGCGTTAAGTAAATTGATTTCATTAAGTTCAGTTTTTAAGGTAACAACAGTATTCATTGCTTCTTTTAAATCTTTTCTTAAATTCTCATTTACTACTTCCTCATTACGTTTTGATACATCCTCATCAACCGTTACTTCTACTTCATCTTCAACTTCGATGTCTTCTTCATCTTCAACTTCAACTTCAACTTCTTCGTCTTCATCTTCGTCTTCAACTTCAAAATCATCACCAGCTTCTAATTCACCAGCAGTAACCATATCTGCGATTACATCCTCGATAAAATCTTTTAGATCGTCTTCTGACATCTCTTCGAGATCGATTTCTTCATCGTCCTCACCTTCAACATCTTCTTTCTCATCTTCCATACCATCTAAGTAACCTTCTTCTTCAGCATCTTCATCAGATTCTTCTTCTTTAAGGGTTTCTCTTTTAGGGGTTGATTCCTCTAATTCATTTTCGAGTTCTGCTAAGATTTCATCTAAATCCATATCTTCATCCACTTCACGATCATATTCGGTTTCCTTTTCGGCTTTATTATCACCTTTAAGACCCGTACGCATTATTGGGTTTGACATTTCTCCTTCGACCTTAGCCTCATCTTTTGCTTCTTCCATCTCGTCGTAGCCTTCTTCCATTTCCATATTATCCATTTCTTCTATTTTACTAGCAAACATGGATTGTAATTGTGGGGAAAAAGCCTCTTCGAGTGCGACTTTAGCGTTTGCAATCGCCGATTCTTTCATAGTTTTGGCATCAGAGATTGCTTCTTTTAAAAATTCTCTATTCATTTTCCTAAAATTTGTTTTGGGAACTACGTTTATTAAGTGAAACGTAATGGGGGGTTATATATAAAATATAAATGCCATATAGAAAATGGCATATTTGCAGTAATACATATGTGGGGGGGTATTAAAAATGCAGGGAAAAAAAGACCCGCAATCAGTTCTTATGGTATGATTGAGGGTACATTTATTGCCTAGGGTAGCAGACTAGTTAAATACTATTAAATTGGACATTGACCTTTTGAACAAAGTATTTCTGATACTATTGAGTTTACTTTTGTGTAATTCTTTTGGTTTGATAAATCTAAACCTTCTTTTACTAAATGCATAAATGAATCGGGGTTGGATGGAGTAGAAACAAAATCCCAACATAGCAATTCAAAATCATCTTGTACTTCTAATATACCACCTTTATCTTCTAATGAACCCATACCACGAGATGATACACCTACTGTAATATTTGATTCAATCAAGGCTTTTAGTATATTTCCGTTAGGTGTAGGTAATATTTCTATTTTACCCATCACATTATCACCATCCCACCACATATCTGAAATGTTGTGAGATACATTTTGCAAATTTATTACTGATGATTCGGGGTGATCTAATTCACCCATTGCTCTATGCTCTTTAACGAGGACATTATATTTATCTATTTCCCGTTCCCATAATTCTCTAGAATAATAACGACCATTACCGTTTTTAATTTCAGCCGTAGCTAAAATACCTTCTACAATGGGATTACCACGGTCAGAAAGTTTTCCTTCTGTAAGGGATACAGGGTTGGATTTAAAAAGCTGTGTTTCAATAAGGATCTTTTTCATATTAATCTTCTATTTATTACCTTCTTCCATAGAAGAGTCTGGGGATTTTCTTAAAAATGATTTAGGGTTTGCATCGGAGTCAATGTTTCCACCTTCAGCAATTTTCTTACTGTAAGACATACCGCACATTTTTTCATATATTTTTTCCATACCCGATTTTCTCTTTTCAAGGAGTTTTATTTCTCGTTGCATTTCCTTCATCTTTTTTTTATCTACCAATTCTGATAGACTATCATCTTCAGTGACCATAGAAATTCTTTCATTTTTACTTGAAATTATTTCTTCTAAGGCTTCGATTTGAATTTCTAAAGTAGCAATTCTACCATTCTTTTCAATTTCTGATAATTTAGAATCTGTTGTTTCCTTTTTAACTTTCTTGGTTTTTGTTTTTACAGGTGCTTTTTCACCTAATGGAAGTGATTCCAATAAATCTACTAATGATTTCATTTTATTTTCTTTAATTTCTAAATAACCAGTACCAATATCTCCTTCAGGAAAATCTTTTTTAGTAGCTTCTCCATATCCACCACCTTTGCCAGCATCTTTAACCATTTTACCTTTACCTAAACCCGGAGCATCTTCACTATACCCAATTCCCTTAATTCCAAATTGAGCTTCCTCAACATAGTATTGTGGGTTTTTGGACATATTTTTAATAACTAAATCAATCAATTCTTGTTTAGTTTTATCAGCATTTGCTTCATCAGTAAGTTCGGTGTAATATCCTTGACGAAATTGCTCCCCAGCTACATTATTAAGCATTTTATCATCTTTATAATCATACCCTCTATCTGGTGCTTGAAGATCTGTTACTTCTTTAGATGTTTTTTTCTCAATGGCTTTAGCTTCTTCCTCAGAAATAAGATCCATATTCTCATCAAATATTTTAAACCAATCAGGTTTTGATGTTTTTTGATTAGCTATACCCCAAATATTTTCCGATATAATATGACCATGTTTTAGGCTAGCTATAGTTTCATTTAATGAAGCTGCGTTACGAACCATATTAGGAAATTGTGTTTTGGCAGCTTTTTGAAATATTTCGCTATTACCTTTTCCCTTTTTAATAAGGTTGTATTGTTCTTGTAGGGTTTTTTGTTTCATGTTATTTTCCTGTTAGTAGATTTTTTATGTCTTTGATATAATCTAAAATTAAATCTGTTGGTTTAAGTACATTATACGATGATTTATTATTATTGTAATAATCCGCAGTTTCATTTTTAGCGTTACTCAACATTTTATAAATATCATTCATTTCTTGTTCGATTTGATCAAATGCTCCAATTCTTTGATCTTGGAATTCTTTAGCACTTTCAACTTCAAACAATTGTTTTACTTCTAGACCAGAACCTTTCTGTACATAGTTACCTTGTTTATCTTTAGGCACTAACTTGTATTTAAATTGTTTTACGTATGCATTATCTTTAACTCCATCTTCGGAAGCATTTGGTCCGGGTCCTAAATGTGCTCCGATTCCTTCTTTTACTTCTTCATATCCTAATTCTTTATATGCCTTGTCATTTGGTTTAGATCCTTTTAATCTAAATGCAAAAGGAGTTTGGTATGCACCTGCGCCCCCTGAGGTTGAAGTCTCATCGATTTCAATTTCTCTCAATTGATTTTTTATCTGCCTATATTGGTCTGGGTAGCTTGTTCGAAGATGTGTTCTATATTTATTAAATACTTCTTTAAAATCAACTAAGATGCTTTGAATTGTATTATCGTTGCGAGCCTCATCTTTACCTAATAGCTGTTTTAGGGATTTTAAAGCCGTATGCATTTTTTGCAATGAATTCCCAAAACTAGCTAATTTAATAATTTTCTGACCTGAACTGTTTGTTTCTTTATTTACCTCTACGGTTTTGTAGTAAGTATCTAAATTATCAGTAAAGAAGTCATTCTCAACATCAATAGGCCCATAATTATCCTCAAGTCGTTTGAGTAAAGCGGGGTCTACATCTTTGGCTTTTAGATTTTCTATTATATTATCCATTTGATGATGTAAGTTCTTCTAAAAGACTATGATATTGGAGTAAGTCAACTAAATGGTTATTTTTAATACCTTGTCTTTTGTCTAATTCTTGAATTAATTTAGAAACTTCTTGTAACTTAATCTTAATAGTTAATGAAGGTGTTTTTTCAATTTCAACTATTAATTTTTCTTGAATGTATCGTATTTCAGAATTATAAAATTCTTTTAATTGTGGGGTAGAATCCACTGACTCAATAAATTCTTTAAGAATATGTTTTTGTTTAGAGTTTAAGTCTGAGTATTTGTCATTGAATTTCTCCAACATAACTCTATAAGTTAATGTGCGAAGATCTTTGTCATAAGATTTAAATTCTTCAATTACGTCATCTTTAACTTCCCCCCTCTCAACTTGAGATTGGGTTAAATGTTCTAGTAAAGTAACTTTATTATCAATAATTTGATTTGGGTCAGTTGATTTTTCAGAAGCATATATCTCAAACAGGGTAAAAAGTGAAGCTTGTGCTTTATAATCATAAAGTTTGGTTCTAAACAAATCTTCAACATTATAATGCTTTTTAAGTTCTTTAATAAGATTATATTTTTCTTTTCTTAACCTAGTACGATTTAGTTTCTTAGATGCTTCAACTACCGTTGTTAATACTACATTAGCTTTACCTTCGCTTATATTTTTGGTCTTAAAAACCGCCTCATATAATTTGTATTCTTTACCTAATTCGGTGTTTACAAAATATTCTTTTAAAATTGAAATTGCGGCTGAAGTTTTACCCGATAAGGTGTCTGCTGTAATTCGTTTAACCATCACCTCAAATAGGATACCGGTGTTTTTGAATTTGGAATGTTTTATATACATCAATACTTATTTTTTTATAAATATACTAAAATATCTGTTACTTAATATTAGATTCATCAAGAAGAGAGCTATCACCTTTATCTTCTTCAAATACCAATTGTTTCTTACCAAAAGGAATTGATTTTAACATATCTTTATGTTTAAGAGCTGTTAGATTTTCTAAAGCAAGGGCAGAATTACCTTTTTGATTATAATCTTTTTTCATACCACTTGCACCTAATCTATCTTTCCCAAAATTATCATCTTGAGTGTTTCGATTTGATATTTTTTCTTTTGGGCGCCCTAAATTAGCATCACTATCATACCCTTTAGGAACATTAGCCGGGTCTGAATCTGAGCGGCCTTGACCATATAATGAAGCTAAATCATGAGGTGTACCATAAGATTTACCTGTGTCTACAGGATCATTACCTTCGGCTTCAATTTGACCTAAACGGAATTTACGTTTAGCATCTTCTCTAATTAAATCTCTAAACTCATCGTACTGATCTTCACTTAGGTGGAAAATATTATCATAAATCCAATCTGTTGGAAATAGGTTACTATCAGTCATTTCTTTAGCTAGAGTCATTTTCTCTTGCATCAATGCAACTCTTTCTTGATCATAAATGATTGAAGGGTTTGTTAACGATAGTGTGAAGTTAGCTAATTGCTCATCTCTATAACCTTGAGTATATAGGTGAACCAAAGCAATTTTAGTTAATTCGGACACCATTATTCTTTGAATACGTTCAATTGTACGAGCAAATCTAATATCCTGAGCTGCTAGTGTAGCTTTACCATCAGTATTTTCATCGTAACCCATAAAGGCTTTTGGAACTTTAAGAGCTGCAAATAACTTATCTCTTAAATACTCAACATCTTGAATACCATCCCACTGTAAACCATTAGCTGTATCAATTTTTGTAGATTGATCATTCCCGCGAACTGGAATGTAATAATCTTCAAGTAAATTTTGCATGTTGTACTTTAAGTTATATTCACCTGTATTTTGGTCGATATAAGGGGTACGTTTTAGTTTACTTAATGTTTTTTCCATAAAAGCATCTACTTCGTTTGGAGGTATTGAACCTACATTCATGTAAAATATACGTTTTTCAGGCGCACGAACTATTCTATGGATTAACATTGCGTCTTCCATCAGTGTGTATTGTTTAAACAGTTTACGTGCGGGTTCAATGTAACTTCTACCATATGGTAAAAAATTCATATCCGTTAGTAAACGGAAGTGAGCCATTTCATAGTTGTCAAATATAATACTTCTAGCATCTTGGTTTTGATTTGGAACACTAGCATAACCATAATCTGAAGCATCTACTCCATCGGGTTGGAATCTATATTTTACTTCAGTTGCTCCTTCACTTTCCCCACCTTCTAATCTTTCGATGTGAAACGCAGTGTAAGGGATAACATTATAAACACCAAATTTTTCTGCTATTTCTAATTTAAGAAAGAAATCACCATACTTACACATATTACGAATCCAAGGCCAAAGGTTGAATTCAATGTTTAATACATCGTAAAACAAGTTATATAGTATTTTTTGAATATCTTCATCTGAAGAACGAATGGCTAATACTTCACCCATATCGTTTTTAAGTGTAGATTCATCAGCTACAATGTCAAGTGCAGATGCTATAATTGCATCTGTATCCATAGCATCGTAATCTGAATAAAGTTGTGGTCTTAGATATTGGTAATTAAAATTAACTTGTTGACCATACATCGAAGTTGATGAATTGGTGTAAATTTTATTGAATCTATCTACTAAAGCATTAGTCTCAAATTCACCGGTCTGTTGGATTTGATTTACATCAAATACTTTAAGTTGGTTACCACCAACATTGCGAATAACCACATCTGTGGAAAATAATCTTTGTAGTCGTGAAAATAAACCTTTGTCCGCCATTTTTGTTTTGTTATAAATATATTATAAAAGCCATTTAATGCTTTCGTGTTTTCCCCCAATTTCTTGTGTGTATGGGTTGTCTGATGTATTTGATGAGTAGCCACCACTCCAATTAACTGTATTTGTTTTTACACTACCTAATGCTGCGCGAGTCATATCTAAGCTTTGTTGTTGAAATTTTAATGATGTATCTCGCAGGAACATACCAACACCAAATGGCATAACCAAGTCATCATTGTAGCCACTTTGAGCTTCTGGTCTTCCATTCTTCCAAATGAATACTTTCATTTCCTCCAATAGTCGTTTCGAACGGATTGTTACCGATCTATCACCAATAAATTCTCGCATTTTATTAATACAAAGTGGTCTTGTTCTCATTGACATTGTAAACCCAGGAACCATTTCGCTGTTACCTTCATAAACACGAAGGTAGGATTCGGCAGTCATTTGATCGGATTTTGTTGAATGGTATAAATTTTTATATCCTCTTTCTTGTATTGCGTCCAAAGTTGCCCATCCAATATTAGCATTTTCTACTACCAACATTGCGTTGTTATATTCTGTAGCTAAACCTGTTAAGAAGTAGCCAAAATCCTTTGGTGGTAATTGGCCTTTATATTCTGCTACTTGAGTGTTAGTTGTAATATCCAGTACGTGACAGCCTGAGTAATCTTTACCATCACCACGAGCAACATCAGCTACAACCATATATTCTCTTGAATAGTCAGCTGGTTCCCAAACCCACAAATTTTGGTCAACACCTCTACGTTCAATTGGGTCTTGGATCGTGGTTGATTTTATAAATTCTATCCACTCAGCATGAAATACTGTATCTCCTGAGGTGCTGAAATCACAATCACATTCTTGTGATGCTAATCTTGGGTCACCTAATAATTCATCTTGCCTTTTCCTCCAAGCATCATCTCGTTCGGGGTGAACATACCAAGGTAATTTAATTGGGATAAAATCATTTTCATTATTTTCTGCGGATACCCATGTTTTGTGAAACCAGTTACCTGTACCATAAGGAGTACTTAATACAATAGCACCTCCACCAGTTGCTAATGTTTGTTGAGCAGATGCCCAAATTTCACCAATATTATCAATAAATGCTGCTTCATCAATTAATAGCAATGAAACGGCTTCTGATCTACCTGCATCACTACTTGCTGATGTTGCTTTTATTATAGATCCATTATTTAACCTAAGTGATAATTTGTTATTTTCTTCTGCTGGTATTTTAAGCCATGAAGGTAAATTTTCATACATGAATTTTACCTTTGTAACCATATTACGAGCTGTTTCTTGCTTGGTTGCAATACAAAGAATATTTTTATCCTTATGAAATATCATTAACCACAAGGAATACCCACCTGCTAAGGTTGATATACCTAATTGTCTAGATTTTAAAATAACAGAATATGGGTTTTCTCTTAATAGACCTAATGTTTTTTCTTGGAATGGGTATAAATTAAATAATACTCTGCCTCTTTGTGGGTGTTGTATGTGACAGTACTTTTTCATAAAGTGAGATGGGTCTGTCGCACATTTAAGGTATTCTTGTCTAATTATTTGTTTTAAATCTTTACTCATTTTCCAATTTTCCAGTACATACGGCCCGATAGAACTGGTTGGAAATCTTGATTAATTCCTATTCCAAAACCGTATACTTGATGTTTTTTACTTTTAAATAATAATTCACCACCTAAGTAGTTAAGTTGTTTTGTGCTACCAGCTAAACCTAAACCCCAATAAAATTCTCTATTATTAATATAAAATGTGTTTGTAACTGTTTTATTTGGTATTAAAAAATTAGATTTAATATCCCGCGATATAATTGAGTTCTGTGAGATTGTATCGTTAATAACCGCATAACCCAATGTATCTATGTATATTGTATCAACATAAAAATACTTAGCATAGTAATCCTTTAAAATTGCTACTGTATCAATGTTAGATGGTATTGTATCAGTTTTAGTTATATATTTGGTTTTCCATTGAGGAATATAACTAGTTTTTTCAATGATAATAGTATCATACGATATTATAGTATCTGTTATTAAAGGAGATTCTACTACAACACTATTTTTCCCACCCCCACTACAATTGCGCATGATTAGGATGATTACAACTAACACTACAATAAGTAGTGATTGGATATTTTTAAAGGAGACCTTCAAGTTCTTTTTTAATTTTAGTAAGTTCTTTTAAACGAGATAATAATTTACCTTTTTCGGGTTCTTTAGAATCCTTATACTTTTTAACTACAGATTTCATTTCTTTAGTAGTTTCACCCAATTTATTGGCAATTTTAGAAACAGAATCTCCTTTTTTAGCGGCAGATGAGGCTTTTTTATCCATTTCAACATCATCCATATCTTCATTTTCATTCACACCATCAGAATCTCTTTGCTTCATAGCAGCTTTAATAGCAAATACAGCGTCTCTTTCTGAATAGCCATATCGTTTAGCCATTGCTTTAATAAAACGATCTAATGCTCTTAATATTTCAGGATTTAAACTTTCAGTTACTTTAATAATATCATCATCATCTGCTGTGGATTTAACTTTTTCTAAATTTTCAGGTGAAGTTTCTATTGTTGCTTCGGATAGTATTTCAAAAATTTCTTCCTTTATGGATTTAGCTAATTCTGATTTTCTCATTGTATAGTTGTTTCGTTATAAATATCATGAGAATATTGTTTGTTTAACTAATTCTATACGTTCTATAGTTGAACCTTTAATTTCTATTAAATTTTTAATCATATGTCTATATTTCATATTTATTAATTGGATTTCTTCGTCAACTAATTTTCTATACTCAGCATTAGTTTCCCGTACTCCATTATTTTCTATTTCAACCCCTTCAGGTGAAACATAAAAAATATAATCATACTCATCTAACATATTACTAGAAAATAAGCAAAAATCTGTGGCTTCCAAATAATTCATTGATTTTGAACAATTAGCAAACGCCATCACATCAATAATAGTTCTATCAGTAATAATATTATCTTGCATTAGTTCACTAGCTCTTTCAGCTAAAAATACTGTTTGACCTTTTAATGTAGAGTCTGTATTTAGGGGAATACCCATCTCCATAAGATGCTTAGAACGCTCAGTTCTAAATTTATAATCTTTAAATTCAGGTAAATCTGCTAAAGCGTTAACTAAAGTTGTTTTACCTACTGACATTGTACCACAAAAACCTATTTTCATAACTTAAATTTAATTACTAAATCTCTCATTTCCAAGCATATATTTTAAAACCGGTTCAGGAATACCTGAATGGGTGTATTGTTCTAATTTAGCTAGTGCTTGTGATACATCATAAGCTATGATTGGGACTATTTTAATTGTTTTCCCCTCAACATAAGTACACTCATAAATTAAATTATCTTTTACTTTGGAAGTACTTACTAGTTTAATTTCTAATATGGCTGTATTTCTCCCCATATTTGATAGTGAATCTAATAATTCTTTATTATCCTTTTTATATTTATTTTTAATCATAACTAAAATGGTAAATTACTACAATTAATTTCTATAAGTTGTTCCCTTAGGTGCTGATTGCTTATACCAAGGTAATCCTTCTCTCTCAGCCATTAATTCAGCATATTCTTCAGCCCCATACTCAATCCCACCTAAGTAAAATGATTTTTTCCACTTAGAATCTTTATTTATAGGAACAATAGCAGGACCATCATATCTATGATGTTTAAAATGTTCACTTCCTTTTGTTTTAATTAAATAGTGCCTAGCACCTTGATATTTAATTACTTTTTCTTCATATAACTTTTCGCTCATAATTTTTTTCTTATGGTTATTAATTTAATTCTGTGTTCTTGAAAATCAAGATAATCCTGATTTTGTTCTAATATATAATCGGTAACGTAAATCCCTTGTGCTCCTGATACTGTAAT
>TARA_R110001606_G_scaffold78213_6_pt1 | contig 13185 bp, 17 predicted proteins | sample TARA_R110001606 | Tara Oceans TARA_R110001606 (sample SAMEA4398315) | marine metagenome | biome: Polar Biome; feature: [SRF] surface water layer (ENVO:00010504); material: water (ENVO:00002006), including particulate matter (ENVO:01000060) such as... | depth 5 m | reverse complement strand
CGCACTACTGTTGATGGTGTTATTCACCCAGGCCTGGAAAATACTAAGAAAAGGGCGTCAGAATTAACAACGCTATTAATGATGGATGAAAGGTGCGCGCCTGGTCTTCTGTTTGATCTGCGAAATCGAGATGTATCAAAGATTCAGCACACACCCAAACGACATCTTTGATACTGTGCTCACGGCTTTCATCGTGAGGTTCATGCTGCTCGATCACGCAGCCGTTGTGTTCACAAAGATAAAGGGCAGTCTCTGGCTTCCCTTGATGCCACTTGATACCAAAGCCAGTATCGGGGCCGCCCCACTTGAGGATATGCTCTTCTCCGCAGAGCGGGCATGGAACATGGAAGTTCAGTTTGTGCGGCGACTCTTCGGCGGCTGCCTCAATCTGACATTGACCACGTACTTTGTGAGCCGCGCGCAGGCCCACGAACACTAGTCCGCCAACGCTCACCACATCAGCCGTCACCACGTGAACGCCTTCCATCTCAATCAGCGGCATATTCAACAGTGACACCATATCATTCGGCGTGGGCGAAATATCTAGGTCAGCCGGGCTAGCCTTCGATGCCAGAGACGCAACGGACACGCCGCTGCCACCGGCGTAATCAATTACACGTTCAGCAGCAAATTTCATAAGCAGCTCTGAATTTTGGAATAGGAAGATATTGAATTTGCAAAAAAAACCTCACTGCATAAGCAGCGAGGTCTCTTGTTAACGAGTGTGACTTAGGTAATGGGCGTTACCCCTTTGTGCCTACGATGCGGGTTATGGGTTCAGGCGCGTACATTACTACCGCCACGAATAAAAACCACCCCCATCCTTCAGTACCATTAAAAGCCAGCACCCCTGAAATAATTAATGCAATGATGCTTGCCATTTGGACAAGAAGTAACTTGGTTAGCATATCTGCACTCCCTTTTGAAAACCCGATTATATCGCATATGTTGTACCAATGCGAAAATAAACCACCATATATGGATTTTTTCTGTATACCGGCTACTCTTCCTTTTCCGCAACGTCCACAGGTAGGAAACTGGCTTGTTAGCACCATCTCAAGCCGCTCGCCCAAATCTTCCGGCAAGCGTGGATGGCGTCATGGATCAAAGCAAGCGCTTTGCACTGGCGGATAAGGTGAACAGCGCCTAGGTCTTGGCTAGCAGGCGTGAAGTCAGGAAGATGGGACCGCTCGACCAAGTCATCCCATGTACGTATTAGGAACTGGTAGCGCCCTGCTGCGCTTGAATGGATCTCATAAGCAGGTAGCCAAACAAGTTGTCGCGGATGATCGTTGTAGTTGCTGAACGTCTTGCCGCCGACGATCACATTGAAGCCGTCCTGATGGCCAAAGCGTGGCGTACCTTCGGGCAAAAGCCAACGTATCGAGGAAAGCGGCCACATTGCCCGCTCGAGCATCGGTGGGAGGCTCTGGCTCAACGCGCAGCAGTTCCGCCTCCTCAAGCCAATGAGTAGGAGAATGAGCAGACATAGCCGAACCTCAATTACTGGAACGACAGAAACGCAAAATCCCCACCGGGTGTCCGGCAGGGCTTCAAGAAGTGATGGCTAATCGCGCAGCTAGCGCATCCTAGATAGAATAGTGCCTCAATCACGACACTGAAGCAAATAATTTATTTTCCCTGTTCTTTCGATGAAAGCAGTGATGAATTTGAGCTTCCCAAGACGTCGTATGATGCCTATATTAAGTGAATTAAGAGTCTTTTACCGGCCCTAAGCGGCCTTTACGGCAGAAGCGACATGCTGGTTCAGCCGTGTTATGCAGAAGGCACGATACTCTATGCCATGCAGCCTATTTATACATATTTCACTTTACTTTCAATGGGATAGATGATGAATAAAAGGCAGTATAACCTGAATGAACGCGGCGCAAGGTTCATTCAGGTTATGTAGAGGGGTGTATAATCACTGTTAGGCTCCAAAGAGACATATGAACAAATTCAACCTGATAGAGAATGCAAGCGACTCTTTAGAGCATGCGCTGAAGCATATGGGCCCTATCGAAGAAAAAGGTCTAGGGAACTGGAAACGTATCATCGTTGATCTTGCGCATGTTGTTGAGCTTCTTTTTAAGGAAAAGCTCCGTCAAATTCATCCAGCTTTTGTGTTTACCAAAATCGATAGCTACCCGGCTCAAGGACTTCACACTGTAAGTAGTGATCTCGCATGTCAAAGGCTCCAGAAAATTGGAGGCATAAAGTTTACTAAAGCCGATCTAAATGCGATTCAAACCGCCCGAGAAAAACGGAATGAGATTGAACACTTCGAGTTTTCCATATCAGACCGAGAAGCTAAGGCTTTAGTTGGACAGGTCTTGTTGTTTATCTTCCATTTTTCTGATGAACATCTAAATCTAGATTGGAAATCGACTCATCTTAAAGAAAATAAGTTTGCCGTCCTTTACAGTTATACAGAGTTTTATAACAACTACCTGAAAGCAGCATACAAAAAGATAGAAGAAGAGGAACTGGCCGTAATAAAATGTACCTCATGTCATAATTTGACCTTTGATATAGATGATCAGAGATGCCTGGTGTGCAGTCACGAAGAAGAGGTATTAGATTGCAAGTGGTGCAAAGGGCCCTACATATACTCGTCGTGTGAATACGATGAAATGGCGGAGCTATGTCCTGATTGTGAATATAAAGATGGATACGCAGCGGCCCATCATGAAAAGTACTAAATGCCTATCACGGCGACGGCTACTACATCGCGGCTTCGCCTTCATTCAGTGGCCGCGCGTGCTGAGCGACGTTAGGTTCTTCCACATAAACACTATCGAGAATTTATGTACATTCGAACATTATATGAATTAAGAGATAAAATGCATGAGCTAGAACCGAGGCTAAAAAGTCTTGGTTTTACCGACACCCTTACAGATACAAACCTTAATGATCACCCAGAACTATTTAACTTTGCTCAAGATAACGGAAAAATAACTCGCATACTAAGCCTTTTATTTTCATTTAGGGAAGGAGGCAAAATAAGTTTGAATGATATTAGCAACTACTTAAAATCACTTTTAAGTCATAAAACACACTATGGCTTTTTATGTGAGTTGCTTACACTTTCATATCTTCACCGAAACCATGTAGAATTCGACGTGGAGGTTGAAGTTTCTCCTAAAGACAATCTATCTAAAAATGTAATATCGTTAGATGGGATGACCAAATCTGGAGTATTTTTTGACGTGAAAGGGTTTGGTCTTCAGGAGCATGCGAAAGCTCAATTTTCACGTTTAGTTGAAAAAGAATTTCCAGGTTACTCCGTTTTGATCAATGGAAAGTATGATGTTTCATATAACGATATTGAAAAGTATGCCTTTCCAAGCACTCAGAGAGTAATTTCTGAACTGAAGGAATCAAATCGTAGTCAAATTGATGAGCTATATTGGGATATTAGAATTAGCAATGAACGGGTACGATTTAGTGTTGGAGAAAGTAGCCCATATACTGAAGCCGAGAACAATAAAAACTTTGTTTTTAGAAAGTGTTCTCAATTCACCATAAAAAATCCGTTCATACTAATCTGTACCTTTGACAACCAATTCAATAATAACCTAGTAATTAATTTCTCATCTCACACAGACATAATGACTCGTTCTCTTTCGAGACGAGCTTTTATGGAATTTAAAAACGCTGAGGAAGATGCGACCTGCTTAGATAAAAAGTGTAGGAGTGATGTTAAGTTGTCAACTGCTTCAAAATATTTATCGGGCATATTATTCTATGATATTCATAACAATAAATCTTGGCTATATTTAAATCCCAATGCCGAACATAAACTAGATCGACATAAGATAGACCGCATGTTTAACTTCGAAATTCCAGAAGATATGTTCATCGACGATTTTTCTAATGACAACTATTAAGTCGCAACAAGAACCTAACAAGTGCATCTAAGGGGACGCCTTCGGCGCCCCTGATGCAAGCGTTATATTTCAACATCTAATTTCAGAGCCAGATGGATATGAATAGCAAAAATAAATGGTTTATACCAAAAATTTCTTCTGAAAAGTTTCACCCTCAATTTAAATGGCTTCTTGATCCTGGTTATCAATCAGAACGAGAATTACTAGAAAACTGGATTGATGAATTTATTATAAAAGATGGCCTAGATAAAACCATTAAAGAATTTCAGTCAACATTTAGATCTACTTTTTGGGAGATATATTTAAACAAAGTCATCATATCATCTGATTGGGAAGTTTTACTGGCCATAAATCTCCGGATTTTATAATCCAGAAAAATAATAAAATTTATTCTGTAGAAGCTGTCGTTGCAAACTTCTCTCAAAACTCAAAACCTGAGGAAGAAAGAAACTTTGAAGATGTTTATGGCGAAAATGACATATACCAGATAATTGATGCCTCAATATTTAGAACACTAAATGCAATAACCTATAAGTCAAATAAATTTTTAACAACGTACTCAACTAAAGAGTGCGTGGCTTCTAATCCGTATATCATTGCTTTAGCTGATTATGGTCAAATCAACTATGGACAAGCTGCATTCTATTCAATGATGTCTGTTCTATACAATGCAGCCTATGATCCTGAAGGTAAATTAGATTTAAAAATACTTTGCGATGACAGCTTTGGGAACGAGTATAAATATATAGAATCCTGTAAAAATCACAACGGAGAAAAATTACCTCTCGGGTTATTTTCAAATTATGAAAACAAGCATATTTCAGCAATATTATTCACTTGTACATTAACACTAGGGAAATTAACTAGTTTAACAAAAAATCACACACCGAGCCGGTTTGTATACTTAGAAAGACAACATATAAAACAAATTAGATATAGTGGTTCAGAAACAGACGAAAGCTTACTTGACGGTTTATTTTTATTCTTGAATCCTTATGCTGAACACTCTGTTGAATTAGAAAGCTTTCAAGGCAAAGGGTTAACAGTAATCACCGGAGATTTAGAGAATGAAAATGAGTTTCAAATTCATTGTAAAAACAGCAGCACTCTAATCAGAAGAAAAGTTGGAATGAGGGGGGAAGAGAGGCGTTTACTGAAAGATATAGATAAATTTATATTCCACCCTGTAGTTAAACAATAATAATGCGACACTATACCCTTAGAGGATAAAGAGGACAAAATGAACTTTAGTGATCCAAAAATACAGGCTGCGTTGATTGCCGCTGCAGTCTCAGTCTTTGTATTAATATTAAAGGGGATTTCTAGACCCCTCTGGGAAAGATATTTCCATACATACAAGTTAGAAAGTGACTATAGATTTGAACAAAAGAAACAAGTGAGAGAGGCTATCTCTAAGCATAAAATAGCTTTGTTAAACGCAGCTGAATCACTGAACCATCGAATGTGGAACTTTTCTGAGAATGCTCCTGAAGGTTGGCACAAAATTGATAGCTATCCTGTTGTTGAAAAATACTACTTAATTTCTTTTTGCTATAGGTTCCTTTTGTTTTTTGCCATTTGCAGGGACATTGAAAGGGAAACGATATATTTAGATAGCACAGTATCAACAGACACCGACTTGACTTTTTTAAAGTATATTAAGTTATTTCCGCAGCTATTTTGTGACGTAAGTATCTTCAAGGGATTCGAGTATGATAAATCATCAGACTCTGACCACTTTTATCGAGATGATTTCAATGCAATGCTAAAAAAAATAAACTCTAACACTCAACTACTGGATTTTAACGAGTTCAAGAAACTTGATTTTGATAACGACTTCCCAAAAATCATTAAGTATTTTTCAGGCGTATCGTTGCAAAGAGATTGTATGAGGTGGCAAGCTTTAAACTCATTTCACTTTGTCTTGATGGCGTTTATTAATGAGTATGGCTATGACTTCCAAGTTACTAGCACAAAGCAGTTCAAAAAGCTTACCGATGATTTGCCTACAAATATCATTACGCAAAATGTTGATACGTTTGTGAAGCGCTCAGGTTTAGAAAAAAGCAAGCAATTGAAAGCTGCACTTAATTGTTTAAAACGGGTATAAAAAAGAATTTAAGAGTAATTCCCAAAGCTTGGCATTTTCAGCCCAAGGTTGGGTTTTGTGTTTACGTTGATATGGATTAGATTAGGTGGCAGCGTTGCTCACACCTTGATGCGGCATTAGGCCTTTCCTATTGAATCGGGTCGTGGTGACCTAAACAAGAATGATAATCTGGAGATAAAAGTGATCAATCGCGGTTCTGAATGGCATAGATGGGAGCCGCATATCCATGCGCCCGGCACTATCCTCAACAATCAGTTCGGTGTATCCGACCCCTGGAGCTCCTACCTCTCGACGCTCGAAGCTCTGACGCCGAAGGTCGAGGCGGTCGCGGTCACTGACTACTACGTTACCGACACATACGAGGAATTCCTTCAATATAAGGACGCAGGCCGATTGCCCGACGTGTCGCTAATCTTCCCTAACATCGAGCTTCGCCTCGACGTGGCAGCGAAAACGGGCTTCGTGAACGTCCATTTGTTGGTCAGCCCTGAAGACCCTGAACACCTCTCAGAGGTGAAGCGCATCCTGAAGCGCCTTCAATTCCATGCTTTTGGCGACCGCTTCGACTGCACGCGGGAGGAACTGATAAAGCTGGGCAAACATTCAGACACTACCATCACTGACGACGGCGCTGCGCTCCGACACGGCGCCACACAGTTCAAAGTCAACTTCGATCAATTGCGAAAGGTTATCGCCGAGAGCGAATGGGCGAAAAAGAACATTTTGATCGCTGTTGCTGGTGGTTCCAGTGACGGCACTTCCGGCGTCCGTCAGGCCGCAGACGCGACCGTGCGCCAGGAGATAGAGAAATTCGTCCACATCGTCTTCTCCAGCAACCCCGCACAGCGTGAATTCTGGATCGGCCAACGGAACGTCAGCGTCGAAGAACTGCGCTCGCGCTATGATGGGTGCAAGCCGTGTCTCCATGGCAGCGATTCCCACAACCAGGAGTCCGTTGGTCAGCCAGTCGACAATCGCTTCTCTTGGATCAAGGGTGCACTGACATTCGATGCCCTACGACAGGCCTGCATCGACCCGGAAGGCCGTGCCTATGTCGGCGAGAAACCGCCAAGCTCGGCCATGCCGTCGCAGGTCATCTCGCATGTTCACTTTGAGGACGCAGATTGGGCGACCACGCCCGATATTTCGCTCAATCCCGGGCTAGTCGCCATCATTGGCGCGCGGGGATCGGGCAAGACGGCGCTGGCCGATGTGATCGCCACCGGTTGCGATGCAATAACTCCAGCTGGCTGGGAGGCTGACGAGAACGTCAGCCCATCGTTCCTCACACGCGCACGCAAACTGATCGGGGACGCCTCCGCGACACTGACTTGGGGCGGCGGCGCGACGGAGACGCGTGCGCTTGATGGCCGTGACGCGAACGGCCATATGTCGTTCCCTCGTGCGAGATATCTTTCTCAGCAATTCGTTGAGGAGCTGTGCTCGGCCAAGGGTGTCTCCGATGGTCTCGTCGATGAGATCGAGCGGGTTATCTTCGATTCCCACTCGCAGGACGACCGCGAGTGGGCGCTTGACTTCACCGAGCTCCGCGAGCAACGAACCGCTCGCTTCCAGCAAGCCCGCGAGCGTGAGGCGGAGGCGATCGCCGACATCTCCGAAAGCATCGGTACCGAGCTCGAGAAAGAGAGCCTCGTTGCCAGCCTGAGCAAGCAGGTTGAGCAAAAGAAGAAGCTGATCGCCGGCTATACGGCTGATCAGGCTAAGCTGGTGGTCAAGGGTACCGAAGCACAGGTCGCAAGGCACACCCAGCTCAGCGAGGCGGCGCAGAAGCTAAGAACCAAAATACAAGCCTACAACAATCAGCGCCGAACCTACGTCGCTCTGCAGGACGAGGTTCGCAGTATGCGCGCCACCGGCGCGCCTGAAATGCTCCGTCAGATCCAGGCGCGACACAACAACAGTGGCCTAGCTGCCAATCAGTGGGACGAGTTCCTGCTGATCTACAAGGGCGATGTCGACACGAGCCTCACGGCCTACACCGCATGGGCCGACGGCGAGGTTCGCAAGCTCAACGGTGATCCGCCATCGACCGGCGATCCCAAAGTTGCCCTGATTGCCGATGACGCAGATCTCGCGATGCTTCCGCTTGCGCCGATCGTAGCGGAGATGGCACGACTTGAAGCGCTATTCGGCGCGGACAAGCTAGTTCGTGAGCAATACGCAGCGCTTACTAAGCGGATTGCGCAAGAGAATTCGGCGCTTCAGACCTTGGAAGCACGTCTCACTGACGCCAAGGGCGCTGCAGCGCGACGAAAGGACTTGCAGACTGAACGCGACGCCACCTATGGCCGCGTGTTCGAGGCCATAATAAACGAGCAAAACGAGCTGGCTGGCCTGTATGCACCGCTCATGGAGCGCCTTTCCTCATCATCGGGCACGCTCAAAAAGCTGAGTTTTTCAGTCCGCAGGATTGCCGATGTCCAGACCTGGGGCGCGTTTGCCGAAGAGGAACTCCTCGACCGGCGTAAGGCGGGCCCTTTTTACGGGCGCGGCTCGTTGATCGCGGCCGCGACGGAATCGCTCAAATCTGCATGGGAAACCGGCTCTGCCGCTGAGGTTCAGGCTGCAATGACGGCCTTTATGGGAAAATACCTGAAAGACCTCTTATCGCACGCGCCATTTTCCCCAGCGCAGCAAACTGAATTCCGCCCGTGGTCGAAGCGGTTCGCCCACTGGCTTTTCGGAACCGAACACATTGCCGTTCGCTACGAGATTTCCTACGACGGTGTCGACATCCGCAAGTTGTCCCCAGGCACGCGAGGGATCGTCCTGTTGCTGCTCTACCTCGCGCTCGACGATCCCGACGACAGACCGCTGATTATCGACCAGCCAGAGGAAAATCTTGATCCAAAGTCGGTCTTCGACGAGCTGGTGGCGCTGTTCATCGCGGCGAAGGCGAAACGCCAGGTGATCATGGTGACACACAACGCCAATCTCGTGATCAACACCGATGCGGATCAGATCATCGTTGCCGAAGCTGGCCCGCATCTCTCAGGTGGTCTGCCTCCGATCAGCTATGTATCTGGTGGGCTAGAGGACGCTGCGATCCGCAAGGTGGTTTGTGACATCCTTGAAGGTGGCGAAGCCGCTTTCCGGGAACGAGCGAGGCGGCTTCGCGTCCGTCTCGATCGATAGGTTGGACTATGATCGCAAGCCCGTCCGCGACAGATACAACATCGCGACTGTTCTTGGGGGCATGCAGCTTTTGGCCGAAAGCAGTACCTAATGCCCACTCCTCTAGAGCATTGAGATAGCTAAGCGCGTTGGTCATCATTTTTGGCCAACGCAATACAATCTATTCCTGCCCTACCTCCCCCACCGCCAACACCTGCAACAACCGCTTACGCGCACGCTTACCCGCCACCTGCAACGCCTCAACACTCTCAAAATGCCTCACTCTCTCGTTCATTCCCAACGCCCTGAGCAACACCTCCTGCCGCTCCACCATCTGCCTGGCAGTTACCATCCAAATGCTATGGCCCATCTTCTCCGGACGGATGCGGGCGGCCTGCATCAGCATCGCCGCAGCCTGGCGTTTGGGTAGTTGATCGAGCAGCACGCCGCAGGCTTTATGCCACTCGCTTTGGGGGTGGTACCGCAACGCGGCCGGCATGGCCTGGTCACTACGACCACCGCCTCCAGGTACTTCACCCGCCAAAGCCGTCACACTGAACGGCTGGTATCCAGGGTTCTCATGACGGTAATCAAGCTGCAGCTCCAGCATGGTGTCAATGATGCGGGACACGGCAGCATCACGCGCTCGTTCATCACTCTTCGCCGCCTCAACGACACGCCAGGGGTTTGCGACTCGTTTCCAATCATCAAACTGCATGCTGCTCCCCTTCTGCTGTGTCATTGCCCCTTCCTCCACTCCGTACCGCTTTCCAGCGCCAGCCGTTCGCCGGCTATTTGCGTGCGGGGCCAACTGGCGTATTCCCTGAGTACTGCTTTGGCCTCCTCGAGGCCCAGCGCCAGCACCGCGCAATAGCCTTCGTACTCGGTATCTTCCAACCACTTGAATTGGCTATCGGCTAACGGCGCATCCTTTGGCGGGGTGGCCTTGAATTCCAGGTACAGGCCAAACCAACCGCCGCGGGCCTGACGCACGGGAAGATCGCTAACACCTGCCTGTACGCCCTGGCGTTTGAGGTCGCTCGCAGTTTTCTTATTGCGATGGCCACCGTTGGGCACATGGAAGGTGGCGTCGAACAGCTCGCCGACCGGATGACCGCGCATTTTCTCGCAATACAGCCAACGGATCAGAACGGCTTGCTCCTGCCCTTCCCAATCAACGGGCTTTGCCCGGGGCGCGCCGCTTTTGGTCAGTGCGAGGACGGCGTAGCTTTTTGGCAGTGGTTTGCTGGCGCCAGCTCATACCAACACCTCCCGGGCATTGATCAACGTCAACCGGCCCGTATGAAAAGCACCGGTGTCGATATAGAACACATTACCTAGCCAAGTAGGTTGCTCAAGGATGGTGTGCCCGACCACTACGGCATCAATGCCAACTACTGGCGTCGTGTCCCTACTCTTTATGCGAGTCCGGCCCCATATCATTGCCACCTTGCCTACATCATTCGCCATCTCAACCTGCGACCAGTCCGCAGGCGGCTCGGCATGAACGATGCCAACCTGCTGCCCCAAAACATCTATCTGGCGGGCGTAAGGCAGATACTTCAGCGCCTCACGAAGAATTTGCCGGACTTCGATCATATTCTCAGTTATCGCCCAGGTGCCGCCGTTGATCATCCAAAGGTCTTCGGCGCTTCCCCCATTCTCAAGCGCATCAATGGCCAACATCTCGTGATTGCCACGCACGCCAAAAAACCAAGGCTCAAAGGCTAGCGATAAGCACTCGAAAGAATCCATCCCCCGGTCGATCAAGTCACCTACACAAAATAACCGATCCTTTGACTTATCGAAGTCAACGCGCGCCATGGACTCAAGCAGCAGGTCGTACTGCCCATGAATATCACCAATGATAAAATCTCTTCCATCCATGTTCTGGCCGTGCTTTTGAATCAAGCTCATAGCCCTAGCTCCTGATCGAGTTCCCAATCCATAGAACGGTGATAAATCACCTCCCAAACCCTTCCGCCTCTGAACTCTTCACGCCCTCCCCCCAGCGATCTGGTCGAGCATTCGTTGCTGGCGCTCCCAACGCTGGTAGTCAGCGACGACCCGTTCCAGCATGGCCCGCGCCGTGTCGTTATGATCCAGCTCGGCGCGGCTTTGGATGCGACACGAATGACGGATGAAATCAGCGCAATCCTCCAGGCTGTGGGTACCATCGGGCAATTGCCGATATTCAAGCGCTTTTGCCTGACGGCGGCGGCAATCGAGGTACAAACCAAATCGCACGTTTTGGCACAATAACGCGGCACGACGCGCCTGCTGCCCACCTTTCTCGGTCATGGAGTACCTCCGGCCACAAACATTAGGCGGTTTTTTAAAACCAGTCCTAAACTAGAAATGATCACTCCCTCCTTAACATTCTGTAACGGAGAGACACGATGAAATTTCAAAAAAGATGCCAAGCAGGAGAATGGGATCCACCGGGCCAAATCCCATGTGTTCCACCGATCAGGATTCCCAGACCAGAACCTCGTTTTCCTGATGATCCAGACTTTCCTGAAGACGAAGTCTGCATACGCTTCAAGTAGGGATTTAATGACATGAAAGATGTAAGCCTTCCCAGTATTCCTGAAAGGCACGACCCAATGTCGTTCGAGGAGGCTATTGATGGCACCTGTTACATGGTTAGGTATATGCAACTACAGCAAAGGCTTTTTAGCAGGATGGCCAACGTGTTCACGTTCACCAGTCTTTTTGGCGGTAGTGCTGCTTTTGCAGGAGTGATCACTGAGCACACGGTTTTGACCGCTACCAGTGGTGTCATTGTTGCAGTAAGTACCATGCTGGATTTTGTAATAGATCCCAAAAAGCACGCAGCTCAATGTCGCAAGGCAAGGAGACGCTTTCAGAGGCTCTACATGAAGAAAGCTGCTTACAGCTTTGAAGAATACGAATGTGAAACGTGCAGGATCGCTTTGATCGACTTCCCCGATATAGAAGGCCTTCGTAGGCCTGCTTTTAACGATACCTGTGTGCAGCTCGGGCGCACAAAAGGAGTGGTTGTTCTCAACAAGTGGGAACGCTTATTGAAGCTGATCACTTAGAGCTTGATTTAAAACGAACATTATCCTCCATCGCTTGGGGAGCATTGCATTACTTCCCATGTGATATTGGTGAATAGGCGGAGCCTTTATCATAGCAATTCCCAGAAATAGAAAGCCCAGCCTCAGGCCAAAGAAGAATTGAGCAAAGCCACCCAATATCGCTATATTGGTGGCTTCTAAACTAGGGATAAGGGGAAAGCGTTGGACAAGGCCGCCTACCACAAGCGTTGGGATCAGCTCGAGCAGATGCAGCGGGAATACAGCAACCTGCCAGAGTCGGGCGTCGAAAACCTCGAAGCACTGCACAAAATGCTGGTTAACACTTTCCGAGAGTTTGTCGTTGCTTGTTATTGCGACCACTGGCGTGACGCCTACCGGGGCGCTGCGTTTCCCCTCGACTCCGATCGAGATGTACTAATAGCCCGCGCCATCAAAGCTCACCACTGGACACCGGGGATTGCCACCAGCCTCTCCAGCTACGACCTTGCCCTTTCTCTCATTGATGAGCTGGCGACATTCACACTGACAGAAATGGCCGTTCACGTGTCGTATATGAACCTGCAGGCACTGCCCAAGGCAGATTACCAAGCACTCATTCAACCGCATGAATGACAGTTGATCTGCATCAGCCCCTCGGACGCTTGCTCGGGAATAGGAAGCCACGCCAGTGCCCGTTACAGTGGTAATTGCCGCACCACCCACCCATAGAAAAACATCGACATATGCTGATCAACGGCAACTGTCGGGTCATTGATTAGCTCCACCTCTTCAAAATACCAAAGCCTAGACATTGGTCTTAATCCCATTGATTCGTTTTCAAATAGAGAATAGCTTTATAAATGTTGACGTCAACATAAAGGATTTCAGTCCACTAGGCATGCGCCTTGGAGATGAACCAGAGACGAGTAAGCACAAAAGTAGACCGTGCTCATCAGATACACCTCGGGATCATTCACAAGCCACTCCAGAAACCAAACGGCCTCGT
>TARA_R110001606_G_scaffold7787_5_pt1 | contig 13201 bp, 17 predicted proteins | sample TARA_R110001606 | Tara Oceans TARA_R110001606 (sample SAMEA4398315) | marine metagenome | biome: Polar Biome; feature: [SRF] surface water layer (ENVO:00010504); material: water (ENVO:00002006), including particulate matter (ENVO:01000060) such as... | depth 5 m | reverse complement strand
TTCTAGTGCAGCAATGCGTGGAGGTTCAAGTCCTCTTACTCGTACCAATATATAAGAATTTTCAGCCTTTAGCGGGGCTTGGAAAGATAGTGCAAGGAAATGTCGTTTCGTAAGGACGATAACTTGGCTAGTAGCTGTAGTGGCATTGCGTGACTGTGGAGACACAGAGACGTAGATTCAAACGTAACTGTTTAATACTAGGCGCAACTGAACGTATGAATACTTACTAGGTTGTTGGAGGTAGAATGCAATCCTCCCTATCATATTAACAAAGAGTTTTGTTCCTCTTGTAAAACAATTGAGCAAATGGTGCCCAGAAGACTGGCCGTCCTAGTAAGACGAAAAACTACTAAGGGGAATTAGCTCATCTGGGAGAGCGCCTGCTTTGCAAGCAGGAAGTGATCGGTTCGAGCCCGATATTCTCCACCATTTTCTTTATATACCTTATAATAATCTAACATTGGTTGTCATTTAATACTTGACAAGCGATGTTATTTGGTGTATGGTATGTATATCAACCATATATGAAGAATCGCAAAAGGTATACTAATTTTATGGCATATAAAAAATCAATACTAAAATGGGCTGGCAACAAAATTCGGGTAATGGATAAATTACAAGGACATATTGGAAATCCAAATACTTTTGTTGAACCATTTGGTGGTTCTTTTGTTGTGGCGCTTAACACCTCTGCGAATGAATATAGAATAGGAGATATAAATTCTGATATTATAGATTTGTATAATTTAGTTTTGAACGATGCTAATTTTATTGAAACTGCGAAGACGTATTATGTGAACGGTATTGACCGAGAAACATTCAACAATAATAGAATTAAGTTTAACGAGACACGCTTGCCTTACTTGTTTTTGTATTTGAATAGGCATTGTTTTAATGGATTGACTAGGTATAATAAAAGTGGAAACTACAATGTTCCATTTGGTTCTTATGAAAAAGTTCATTTTCCGGAAGAAGAAATAAAAAACTTTAAATCTAAGTTTTCTGATGTTACATTTAAGAATACGTCATTCAACGATCCTTCATATTATACCGGTTTAGGAGAAGGTGATGTTGTTTATTTTGATCCACCGTATCTTCCTGCGAGTGACACTGCTAACTTCACTGCTTATACGGCTGAAGGTTTCAGTATGGAACAACAAGAAGAGTTAGCAAATATCTGTATAGACTTAGCTGGGCGTGGTGTAAAAGTTATTGTTTCTAATCATGATGTTCCTATTGCGAGAACATTATATGCGGGTGCAAAGTTCTATGAGATTTCTGTATCTAGGAGTATATCTGCATCTGGTGGTTCTAGGAAACGTGCATCTGAGATATTTGCAGTATGGAATGGTGATGATAATTCATTGTTTGATTTTTAATTTTATTTTTGATAAATACAATTATGAATAATGATGGAGACTCCAATGAGATATAGTGAACTATTAGAATCTGGCGCTGTAAACAAGGGAAAAAAATTCGAAGATGACATCGTTACTCTTGCATTGCTAAATGGCGAATCGCCAAATGAGGATTTAGAAAAACTTTATGATTCTAATTCTAGCAAGTTTTTGAGTCCATCATTGAAATCACAAACTATTGCCACCGTTACTGGACTCAATAAACGTTTTCCTGAAGAAAAATGGACAAAAGGTTTTAACTCAAATCAGTATCAATCTAGTATGTCTCCTAACTATGGACAGCCATCTGCTAAATCAGACATTGTTCTAAATAATATTTCATTTTCAGTAAAAATGAGTGGTTCTTTTGTTGTACTGAGTGCGCAGAGTAAAACAGAGTTTGGCGGTTGCTTTCAGTATGCGATGAATAGATATGCACAGGACAAATCATTGGATATAGATTTAGATGAGCAAGTTCAACGATTACAAAAAACAATAGTAGATGTACGTGATAATTATATTGGCGAAGTATTTGAACAAGTAAAAGACAAAAAGAGGCAGTTGTCTGTTGTAGATAAGTTTTCTGATACGAAAGACCTTTATTCTGAACTTCAAAATTATATGAACAAGATGGAAGGCAAGATTGTTGACAAGTACAAAGAAGCGATTGATGATCTAAAAAAAGACGTTCTGGTACAACTAAAAACTAATTTGGACGAAAATCAAGAACTGAAAGAATATATTACGTGGGAAGCATTAAGTGCAACATTAAAATATGATGGGAAGTTTCCAGATGCACCGTATGTATTATCTCCAAAAGGGGTGGCTGATATATCACGTCCAGATACCCCTTATGTAAAAGCATGTGCTTCAGAATCTAAGTTTAGTATTAGAGGTCTTCCTACTGGCGGGATGCGCAGCGGCTCAAGTACATATGCTAAGCAGCAGAAGACAGCATATTCAAAGGGAAATGTTGATATTGCAAGCATATTTTCTGGTATTGGCGCAATGGCACTTAATCTAAAGATTGATATTAGTGACCTAACGTCTAAAAATTTGCCGGTAGATGAAGCAATTGATTTGAAAGCTTTGTGGAATAGATTTGTTTCAACTATGAAAAACTTTATTTCTATGATAAAGAAAAAGTTTGATGCTATTTTAGCAAAAACAAAAGATTTATCTAAAGCAACAATTGGCGATTGGTTGGCAGGAATTGGTGCAGAACCAGTGGGCCAAATCAGAATGGTTTAAATTATTAAATAACAAACTATATCAATGCAGGTTTGCTAACAGTGACAGATATTACAGGCGTCATATCAATACTGTGGTAAGGTTCGAGTCCTTAGTTGATACCAAGATAAGCGGGTGTAGCTCAGCGGTAGAGCATTTCGTTGCCAACGAAAATGTCGTGAGTTCGATCCTGATCACCCGCTCCATAATATTAAATATATATATATTATAAATAGTAGTGTAGACTAGTACCTATATCGATAATGATAATAGATAAACTATGTAAGGAAAACAAAAATGGCATATAAATTTAGTATTACAATAGACTATCCGCAACCGAAGTCACGCAGTGAATATCGGGCGTGGTTAGAAGAAACAATTGGTTCAACTGCATTCGGTAATCTAGAAATTCTTCTAAGTGATGATGATAACCTCGATGATGGGAAAAGAACCAGAGTAGATAACGGTTTAAATATCACTGCAACTAATTACTACCTAAAAAAGGATCGCGCGAATGATATGCATCTTGCTATATCAACGTTATTAGAACCATTGGGTGAATTATTACTAGCAAGTGATATAGAGACTATGACAGTGGCAGAATACAATGCAATAGTATCGTAAATGAATTATTACGAATTAGAACCAGAAAATAATACATTTAGTAACATTGTAGTTGATCTAACTCATCAATGTAACATGGAGTGTGCTAACTGCTATATCCCAAATCGTGATGTTCCAGATATTGACAAAGATAAATTGTTTGATTTTATCAAACGATTGCCTACTCGTACCTATATCAGATTAATAGGGGCAGAACCTACTATGAGAGCGGATATATGCGAGATTATTTCAACTACAAAAAGATTGGGACATCGTCCTAGTCTGACTACTAATGGACTAAAGTTAGCAAATAAGAGTTACACATCTAACCTAAAAGATGCAGGACTTAGATTACTACTACTTAGTATGAACGGCGCGGATGATAATGGTGTATACAAAGTATTAGATGAAGGCAATTGGGCAACGGTAAAAGTCAGAGCATTGAAAAATATTTTTGATGCGAGACTACCAGTGAATACTGGTACAATTATTGCAAAAAATGTAAATGAACATACATTAAAAAGACAAATAGAATTATTTGGTGAACTAGCACATACTAGTGGAATAGATTTTAATACTACTCCGCCATATAATAAAATTCGTCCTGTACTTAGAATGAAAAGTGTGGGACAAATTGGTAGATACATGGAAAATTCTTCTTACAGTATACAAGAACTTAAAGATATAGTAACCTCACAGCTAGATATTAATGAAAAAGATATATATCAGACTGCAGCCGGAGTTGTTGCGGCAGGACCACAAAGCGGTGAAACTCTTTCATCCTGGATGTTTGAGTATGAAACACAAGCAGGACCAATATATGTAAGATTAATTGATTGGGAAATTGATGACGAAGGTGTTATTGATCATGATAACACTAGTAGGGGACGGTTGACTCAGAATTGGACAATTGCGCCATTCTTTGAACACGTTAAGCAAAATGAATTTAACTATTAAAACAATAAATTCTGCCGACAATAATTGGGAACCGTATATTGAAACCATAAAACAGTTTATTATACAATCAAATTTTGAAGACAATCTAAAATATAATTATACAATGAAGCGGTTGCACATTGATGATTGGGTTGGAGCATCAACATATGAAACACAATCTGGCAAAATCTTGGGTTTTTCTTCTGTTATACATAGAAAACAATTTTATGGAAATGGATGTAGAGTTCTAAATAGATTTATTAAATCTGCGGATTATAGATTTGCGGTTAACGACATTAAATATACAAAACAAATGATTGAACAACAGGTAGCATTAGTTGCCAATCTTAAATTTGATTATGCATTTATGAGTAGAGAAGGTAAGTTCGGTATTAATGGATTTAAACACTTCTTGTACAACAAAATGCAATGGCCAGAGTGGATCATGGAAACAGACCAGTTTTATGTATGTAACGGAGATAGTAGTTGTGAACAAAATATAACTTGGCTCCCAATGACGAAAGACTGTATAAATATAGGTTTAGAAAGAGTGAAAGATGATTGTAGAAAAAAATAAATTTGCAGCGATTGTGACTGAATGCGATTATGAAAATGACACAGATAAAATTAGAGAACTAATAGGTGATTGCCGTGTAGTGGTAGTGAGAAATAATAATCCAGTACCACCAGAAACTCTAGTATCATTTTATAAAACAATTGGTGAGGTGGTATCACAAAATACAAAAGTCAAAGGCAATGTCGCGGGCCATGGTGAACTTATTAAAGTTAGAAAAAATGGATTGTTTAGCGGCGAAGAAGACGGCGAATTAGAGTGGCATAGTGCTGGAATGAATCGTAAGGGACACGATGATGTTGTGGTTATGTACATGCATCAAAATGCAGAGAGTGGTGGAAATACGTTCTTCTCTGATAGTCAGACGGCTTTTACAGATTTGGATGATGATACGAAAGACATTCTTCGTAACATAAAGTCTAAAATTGTAACATATAATGCTAAGTTGAAACTTGAGCAAATGTATTACAAGAGAATTTTTAGTGATGAACAAACTATGATGGAGTTCAAAGATATAGATGGACAAAACAGTTTCGAAAAACAAACACCAAGAAAAGATTTAGTCACAGCCCACCCTATCAATAATAAGGAAGGCCTATATTTTCCTTGGACTGTTATCCGAGGATTTAGTGGAATTTCTAAAGATGCACAGCATAACTTATATTATAAACTGAAAAATCATACACAAGATGAAAAATATGTGTATGAACACGAATGGAATAATTATGATATCTGTTTTAGTGACCAACATCACAGTCTGCATAAAAGAGAAGCATATACTGGCGACCGTGAATTATGGAGAGCAGGTATTTGGTATAGAGACGAGGAAGTAAAGGAAAAGGCAGATGAAACAATTGAATATAGAGACCATCAAGCAGGATCTTATGATGAATGGTCTTGTGAAAGTCTCATTAAATAGTTCAATAACATTAACAGATTTCGAGTATATTGTCAGTGAATTAGGAAAACCATTAATCACAGACAAGCATGTAATTAATGACAATCGTACGGTGCAAGAGTTAAGTAATAATGGATTGTTCAATACTGGCGATGTAGATTGGCATAATGATTGGAGTTATGGCAGAGGAAACTACTTTGGTACAATATTGTACAATGTAAAAAATGCTCACCTTTCACCAACTTGGTTCTGTAATATGAGTAATGCGCCACTTGAACTTAGAGAACTATATAAAGATTCTATAGGCGAATACTACCCTCCTATACATTTACATGGCGAATGCTTTACTGATAGACAACTACGATTGCTAGAGAAACAAAAAATAAAGCGACCATTTAATATTAAACATCATATCACCGGTGAAGATATACTATATTGTAGTATAAACACATTGCGCAATAATGAAATAGACTTACGTCCTATTGAGGAATGGGTAGAAGCAAATGCATATATGCATGAATGGCAGGACAACGAGATATTAATTTGGGACAATCTAAAAATGATCCATAAAAGAGTAGCATTCGAGGGTGAACGTATGTTATGGCGAACACAGTTTATAATATAATAAATATGAATATAGTTTTTTGAATACATATAATTATTATGGAGATAGAGAATTTGGATAAATCACCGCATGGATGATCGTGAAGTACTAGTCATAGATTTAGATTATGATGCGGGAGTATTAACTTCTTATTATAACTCCCTGCAGTCATATGATATTGATGATGTTGATATTAATCACAAAGATGAATTCTGTAAAAATACAGGGATAAATGTAATCGGTAATACTATTAAAGATTTGAAGAAATCTATTACAAAAAAAGTACACAAGCGTACTGATTTCGTTTCAAAGTGTGACACTACTCATCCTATAATTGCAAATATAATAAAACAGATATCAGAAAAAATTGACAATGATATAGTTATTGGTGATGTCTCATTTTTCTTTCAACATGCAGGAGAAGATGTGCCTACGCACTCAGATTTTCCATATAGAAAAAATACGGTTCTAATAATACCTCTGTGCGGTGTTACATCATCAATCACGTATTACGAAGATGGCGGAGAGTATCAGATAACTTCTCCGACATTTCTAAACATTACAAAACGGCACGGCGTTAAAAATGTCACGGAAAATAGATTGTGCTTGCATTTTGAAATTCCGAATCTACCACTTAAAGATATAAGATTATGCAAAAAAAGGTAAATATCTAATGGAAAATATTTTATATGCGGGCGGCTGTTCTCATACGCAAGGATTTGGAATGGATGACGTGGGCAATACATTAGTCAATAATTTCAAAACCAGCAAATTTTCATGGCCTGCATTGTTAGGAGAACAGATGGGTCTATCAGTTATTAACGATTCTAGACCGGGAGCATCGAACAATTTAATCACACGAAAAGCAATAATCGGCATAAAAAACTTAATCCAACAAAACAAGAAACCCAACGCAGTGTTTATGATGACATATTCACATAGGCGTGAATTGTTTTTAAAACCACTTAATAACCCAGTTACACTATCTTTATGGTATGAAAAATTAAATCAGGGTAGAGGTTTCAATGCAGCAGCACTTGGGTATTTTGAATATATACAAAATTCAATACAAGATAAGACAGATTTACTACAACATATAATATTATTAAAATCATTCTGTGATAATGCAGGCATACCATGCAAGTTTATGTTTTCAGACATAGAAGATGCCATGCTTACTGAAGAAGAAAAAAGTCATTCGTTGAGTTCAAATTGGAATGATTTGTCTTGGATTCTAGAATCTAAAAGCATATTAAAACTTAATGGCATACCATTTGCGTATACTAATTACGCGAAGGATAACAATTTTTCTACTAAGCATACGTTTCATTACGGAGAAGATTTTTCAAAATATGCAGTGGATTCTTTTATTTTAAACAAAGTATCACCGGAAAACGTATGATATGACAAACACTGTTTATAATATAGCGGTAATCAGTTTTCCAAGAACTGCAAGTCGCAGTTTAGCAAAACATTATTCGACATTATTAAATAAACCAACCGCTATGGGGGTATTACATACCTCTGAATTTTTACATGGCAATGAGTATAATATACGAGAAGTAGTCTTAAATAAAAAACATATTCTTCATGGCCATTGGCATACATTGAATTTACTAGATGCGGACATACTAGAATTTATTAAAAATAACTATAAAATTGTTAGCAGCGTCCGAGAACAAAAATATGCCAAATCTTCTTTAGAAAAAATTGCTGGATCAACGGTAGACTTCAATAGTCTGGTACTACAAACTATCAATGAGAAACAAAAATGGGCAGTTTACAAAACACACCAGATGTGCGGAGATACAGTAAAAGACATCATTGATATGCCGAAGGATTGGATTTGATGAAATCAATTACACATAACACTCAATATAGTATTAGTGACTATATTATTCCGTTGAATATTGATACTACTGCCACAAAACATATATTTGATAAACACTATGATAAAAAGAAACAAGTGTTTTTAAATAGTGAACCAATGACAGATTCCGCACTTTCTTTAATACCAAAGGAACTACATGAATATCTAGTAACAGACCAAGTGTGGATTGGATATTTTCATGATCAACGCAGAAGTAAACAATTTATTCCTATCCATCGTGACAATCATTCTGATGATATTAAGTTTCCATGCAGTATAAACATTCCTGTCTTCGGATGTAATGATAAAATTACTACTAGTTTCTGGGAACCTATAGATGAAGTTATAGGCGAGAAAATGAAAAAAAGCGAAGCATATAGTAGCGGAGAACTAGCACATGCATATGAATTTGCATTAACTGATATTCCCGTGTTGTTTAATAATCAAAAATGGCACAGTGTTTTTAATCCATTATCACAATCGCATCAACGAGCAATAATGATTTTTAAATTTAATAATAAAAAAACAGATTGGGAGTTCTTTAAGGAACTTACTCAGCACTTAGTTTAAAGGATTACTAATGTTATATAGATATTGTCCAGATATTCCACCGATACCAGGCAGAATTATCAATAAGTATACAGAAGAAGAAATAAGAAAAATACCTAGAAACTTCAGTGGGATTACACCTCCAACCAATGTAGTACCGAAATATTCTTTACACACTGTGCCGCCTGAAATAAAAACATTTTTATCGCCATATTTTGATGATGGCGTGAATATGTCATTTCAGTTGATAACACAAGACTTGCCAATACATAAAGATTATGGTAGAACAAATTGTTACAATTACATTATTAGCACTGGGGGCAACGTCAACACAGTATGGTATGATGACAATTTAAATGAAACTCAAAGAATAAGTTTTTCTGATAATTCATGGCATAATATTACGGTTAATGCATATCATAATATTACAAACTTAACTAGTACAAGAATAGCAATTACAGTACACACTCCAGATACGAGTGCAATAGGCGACATACAAAGGATATAAAAATGAAATGGTTTGAAATTAAAAACGTTCCATCTATTCGTCCCGACGATATAGAATGGATAACTCATATAAGTAACAATCCAACTAATTCACTTTATGCATCATGGACAATAATACCACATCTTATGACACAACAGGAAATGAGCAAATTGTCATACATTTTTGATGCACTGCCAATATCTCCTAGTTATGCTGCAATTATTACAGTGCCGAAAAATAGTGTATGTGCAACACACGTCGATGATAAAGCAGATGCAAGCGGTATAAGACAACGCATCACTGCAATTAATATTCCTGTCTATGTGCATGAAACTAGTGTATTTCAGTACATGGAGTCTATGGAAAGTAACAATGTTTTAGAAACTGTAGATTTGCAAACTCCAAAATGCTGGAGAGTAGACATTCCACATAGGGTAGATAATTCTAAAAGTCCACACAACAGAATAGTAATAAGTATGTCTTACGTAGAAACAATTAATGAGTTACATCAATCTAACTCAAGAACTTTTTAGATTTTTTGACACAAATCTAATGGTTTCATCGCATACTTTTGCATTAATTACTAACCAGATACTATCGTCACTACTAGTATTAAACAAGGTGTGTTCTTTGGTTGTGTTTACTGCATACATTCTACCCTCTTCCCAGTATAATGATCTATCTTCTATCATAAATCGTGCATGAGGTGGATTGCATGTCTTAATGGGAACAATTAATCTAAATGTAGATTGCTCTTTCCCAATATGATCTCGGTGTGGTGGGAAAAATCCTCCTTGTCCTAATCTTAAAAAATGTGTTCTAACACAATATGGAAGAATTTCTCCAAGCATAGATTGTAGTTGTACACTATCATTATATACTTCAGTGGGCTTATTAAAATCAGATTCAGAAAAAGTAGTATTGTATTTTTTATTCCATTCCCTAAGAGAGTTAAGTGCAGGGCCAGAGCCAACATTCCCTCGTTCATTTAATACGCATAATCCTTGTCGCCTAATAGTTGGCTTTAATATATTATACTGTGACCATTCATTATCAAACTGACTTAATTCTTGTAACAAATGATTACAGTCTAGGTTTAATTTTAGTGCTACTTGATCACCATATTGATGAATATACTGTATCATGATTTTTCTTTCTGTTGAGAGACATATGGCATATATATATTTATACTTAACAAATATAAGAATCTAAATAAATACACTATAACAACAGTAAGGAGACATACTATGAAATTTTTATATGTGGATGTCAAAAAAGGTAAATTAGTTGGCGTATTCAACAATGTAGCTGGTAATATAAAATATCTCTCAGAGAAAGAGATAGGTGATCATAGAAGTAAGCATGAAGCGTTGAACCGACTAAACACAGTCAAGGAATTTGATGACGCTATTACGGCAATTGAAAACCATGACAAGCCAAAGAAATTCTTGAGAATGCGTAATCTATTCAGTGGGCTATTTAAAAAGAAGTAACTAAAATACGCAGAATTCAATGAAAGGCTCTAGTATAATACTAGGGCTTTTTTATTACTGGTCCAAAGTGATAAATACACATAACAATTTATAACGGGAAATACGAAATGAGACTTTTTGATTTAACAGAAAATGAAAATACCAACTTGCTAGTTGTTTATCCAGGACGTTTTCACCCATTCCATATTGGTCATGGTAAAGTATTTAAGTACTTGAAGCAAAAGTATAAAGGTGCTAAAGTTTATATAGCAAGTTCAGGCAAAACTGATGCACACAAGTCTCCTTTCTCGTTTGATGAAAAGAAGAAAATGATGATGCTAGCAGGGGTAGACCCTAATGCGATTGTGCAGGCTAGAATTCCGTATGTAGCATCAGAAATCACAGATCGCTATGATCCAGACAACACAGTTGTAGTATATGCAGTATCAGAAAAAGATATGGCAGAAGACCCAAGATTTGATTTCCCGCCAACTGGACTTAAAACAAAAAAGAACGGCGAACCTGCACATGTACAAAAATGGAGAGGTATGGATGAGGCTAAGCCACTAAGAGATCATTCATATATCGTAACTGTTCCTACGTTCACATTTAAAATTCGCGGTGAACCAGTCAATAGTGCTACACAAATTCGTAACATGATTAGTAATGCGGATGAAACAGAATTAAAACAAATTTTACAAGACTTATATGGACGCACTGATATTCCACAGAATGTAATCGAAATATTCAAACGAAAATTAGGAGGCGAATCCCTCAATGAGAATTGGGAAGAAGATTCACTATTCGAAAGTCTATTAGAAGTAGACATCATGTGGGATATAAAGACTACACTTACGGAAACTAAAAAAACATATACTGTATCATCTAAATTAGTTGACAAATACAATGAACAAGCTGAAGCAATGATGACACAACTGCTGAATAGTATAAAGGAATAATTCTATGAGAATAAATGAATTAGATAAAAATACTGGAGTTACACAACTACAGTTAGATGCATTAGAAAAAGTGCTAGACCGAGTATTTGGTAATGTGGGTATCGATGTTGAGTTCACTCGTCATTTTCTTGACCGTGTGAATGATGCGCGAAATGTAAAGCCAATTTCAATTAAAGAACTTGGCATGCTATTCAAAAAAGAATTTGTAAAGTATGGTAAACCAATTGCGCAACTTGGACCAGATGCAGAAGCGGTGATGAAAGATTTGTCAAGCGATATCAATATTCCGTTCGCACTAGATTGGAACAGTGGCAGTGGTAAACTAGAACTAATTGCTAAAACAGTGATGCGCAAAAAGAACTTTACCACTCCAAATAAAGAATTTGCAGTTGAAAGTGATAACCAATCTGGTGTTTACAACGATGAAAAGAATAATGTTGAAATTCATTGGAAACGTATAAATCATCCTGACGTACCTAAAGAACACCTAGACGTTGAAGCATATCAAAATGGCAAGCGTGTCCAAATTAATAATGGACAGGCAGAACATTACATGTATTTAATAAATCAGGAAATGAATGAAACCGCAACATTAGGATCTAAGATAAACTTCCCTGGAATGAGCGACACAACAGTAGATACAAAGACTACTTCTACCCCAAAAGTATCAACTCCAAAGCCAGCTAAGCCGGCTAGAAATAGATTTGATAAGATAGTCAATTGGAGTAAATCACTATTTGATGAAGAAAACTTTGCGGAGTCTAATCTATTTACGAATGCACGTATGAATGCTATCAAGGCAGGCAAAGACACATTCAAAGTCAATGGTAAAACATATAAAGTTACTGGTGATACAAGTGATGAGAAAAATGCAATAACGGAAGATTTAGGCTCAATGCCGCCCTTGGTTGATCTTATTGTACTGGCAGTAGTTGCACAAACAACAGTTGCCGGTATCAAAACTGCAATAAAGACGGCTTGGAAAACTGGCAAGGGTCTTAAAAAACTAAAACAAATGGCACATAATGCCGGGGTTGAATTAGATGCCAAAGTTAATCCAGGTGTGTATGAAAGTATTATATTAACCGATTCTACAAGAGAACAAATTTTAAGTAAGATTTCAAGCAGCCAAGAAAAAAGATACTACGAGGCAGCATTGGCAGCATTAGATAGACTAGTTAAGTCAAAAGGTTCACAGCAAACCGTTGGCGGATATGCGTTTGATATTGCAAGATCCTTTAACGGCATGAATGCTAAAGATTTAGCAGCGATGTATGATTCGCAAAATGAAACCCTTGATGAGGCTGAAGTTAAGCAGTCTAATCCATTGGTTGTACTAGATAAACTTGCAGATAGGTCAGATAACAATGCATTCCCCGTAAAGTTCTATGATGGCAGTCTAATAAAGGTAACACCTAAAAAAGCAAAGAAATTTATGGATGTGTACTACAAAATGGCAGACGAGCAAAGAGATGTAATTAATAAGTATATAAAAACTAAAAAAGGATTTATGCAGGCTATTACCGACTTTAATATCCCGCTATAATATTGTAACTATGAAAATAAATGAAATCATTACTGAGACACTTACTAACGAAGAAGTAGAAGTATCATTGTACGGT
>TARA_R110001606_G_scaffold390216_1_pt1 | contig 13201 bp, 9 predicted proteins | sample TARA_R110001606 | Tara Oceans TARA_R110001606 (sample SAMEA4398315) | marine metagenome | biome: Polar Biome; feature: [SRF] surface water layer (ENVO:00010504); material: water (ENVO:00002006), including particulate matter (ENVO:01000060) such as... | depth 5 m | reverse complement strand
GAAGTTGACGATGTTTACATGCATGCTCCCCTTTGCCGAAATCCATGGAATGGAGCACGGCCTGTACGAGTTGGAAGGCAAGGCGGTGTACCCGCTGAACAAGTATTGGGTCGAGCTGGAGGCCGGCGACTATATGTGGCTGCGCGTCTTCTGTCCGATGCGAACCGGCATATGAGACTGCCGACCTACGGCAGCTGACAGGAACAAGCTTATCGATAATGGGCCAATCTTTAATAAAGCTTCGCTGATGGCGCTATATTGTGAGAGCTCGTGGAACGCTCAACCTAGCTCAAGGAACTCGTTCTGAGTGCCCCCATGCCCCTTCCTTAATCGACAATTTAGTTAATAGGGTTAGATCCAAGGGCTGTCCCTAGTCATGCATCATTGCTTTCATCAGCGTGCGGATCCAGACTGCAGGGTGACACGACGAAGCAAGTGCCTGCTTCTGGCTGATTGGTCTGCCGTGATCAGTATCTGCCTCCAAACCACGCGGCAGCACCAGCTCGCCACCAACAACTCTTCAATCCGCGCCGCGTAGCTCCGGCCCGCCAGGTCCCGCGCCCGATTCCGACACGCCACTTGCGCGAATCGTCTTCCTCACTCCAAAACCTCAAGCAGATGCACCGCATAGGCCCCCTGATCCTTGATCGGTTTCAGATCAGCTTTGAATTTGACCCGCTTCGGCTCATCCAGGCGACTGGCCAGTTCACGATATACGCTGAACTCTGCGTCCAACTCAAAAATCCCATAGGGCTCGCATTGGATAGAATGGCCCATTGGCCCACCCTTGGTGCCCACCACTGTCACCTTCCCCACGTCCTTACCGGCCGCTTTGAATGTATGAGCACCGAGCACAACTGCTTCGAGCTCAATGTGAAGGCCGCCTGCACGGAGCAGCTGTATTGCTTCGTCACTAAATTCCACGTCTACCTACCTTTCTAATTCGTCGGAGCGAACAACGGCTATACAGGGCCCTTCAGGTACATCGTCAAGGGCCGCTAATCAGCACCAAACGGTGCTTGGGAGTCTGAATCAATTCATGAAACTCTGAGAGGTAGAACCGTCGATGTTTCAACGGATCTCACCTGTCAGTAGATCCTTTTGAATGACTATCCCATACGAGCCCGGCGTCTCTTTGATCGCTGCGTCAGCTTCAAATTATCTCATTTGGACCGATAAGACGTCCGCTCTATGCCAAGCGACCTGCCGCCGCTTCGATTGAAAACAAATTGAAACCTATATCACCCTCAAGAGCATACCCAGCCGGTCGGCTCAACCGGTTCTGCATGAGGTGATTTTCGTGATTCCATCCTGTCCTGTCTGTCATTCCCGCAGCGTGCAGCGCTGTCACTACGGCAAGCGTATCGGTGGCACTGTTGGCACCGTTGCTGGCGCACTGAGTGGCGCAGCCGGTTCAGCCAAAGGCGCTGTTGAAGGTGCGCGCGTAGGCGCTGCGGTATTCAGTATTGCCGGCCCAGCAGCCACGGCATCTGGTGCCGTGCTCGGTGCCATCAGCGGCGGTCTTGTCGGCTGTATTGCCGGCATACGCCTTGGCACTGTTCTGGATGAAGAACTGCTCTGCCACTACCGCTGCAACGATTGCTCCCACCACTTTTAACCGCACCCCCTCCCTCTTATCAGCGCCCTACCCGGCCCGAATCCGGACGGGCGCTTATGCCGTTTACAGGAGATTTTCATGGCACATCAAATCGAGAACATGGCGTTTGTTGGCGCTACCCCGTGGCATGGCCTAGGTAGTCAGTTGTCCCAGAATCAGCCATTGGAGGTCTGGCAGCACGAAGCCGGAATGGACTGGCAGATCGAGGAGTCTCCCGTACGCTTCATGTCAGACTCTGCAGCACATCTAGGCAGTATCCACAGCTACCCAGAGCAAAAAGTGCTTTATCGCTCGGATACCAAGGCACCGCTCTCAGTGGTGTCGCAGCGCTACAAGGTAGTGCAGCCCTTTGACGTGCTGGAGTTCTATCGTGACCTGACCGAATACGCTGGGTATGAACTGGAAACCGCTGGCGTTCTCAAAGGCGGCCGCAAGTTCTGGGCCTTAGCGCGTACCGGCCAAGCTTCGGTACTTAAAGGCAATGACATGGTCAGTGGTTACCTGCTGTTGGCCACGTCCTGTGATGGCAGCCTAGCTACCGTAGCCACTCCCACGACGGTTAGGGTGGTCTGCAATAACACCCTAGCCATTGCGGTGAACGGTTCCGCCGAGTCTATACGCGTGCCACACAATACCGAGTTCAATCCCCAAGCGGTGAAGCGCCAGCTGGGGGTTTCGGTGTCACAGTGGGATGACTTTATGTACCGCATGAAAGTGCTTTCTGAGCGGAAGGTAAATACCGGCGAAGCTCTGGGTTATTTCCTGCAGGTGATTTGCGATACCGAGAAGGATGTCGCCAACCGTCGCGAGCTGACTCAGCATAGGGCGCTACAGAAGGTCCAGGAGCTCTACTCAGGAAAGGGCCGCGGTTCTCATATGGAATCAGCCCACAACACCGCCTGGGGCCTTCTTAATGCCGTGACCGAGTACGTGGACCATGACAAACGCGCCCGTAGTGTGGACCACCGTCTGGACTCAGCCTGGTTTGGCCAGGGCGCCAGCTTGAAGCAGAAAGCCCTTGATCACGCCTTGGCCCTGGTGGTTTGAAGCCTGACTCTCAGCAAACGACTCTCTACCCTTTCACTCTTTTTCCACTTAACGGCATAAGCCCGATCAGCCAGCGCTGATCGGGCTTTTGTGCGTCTGGAGTTTGTTATGAACACACACGGATCATCTTCTATCCCGTCCAGCAATAGGACCAACCGCGGCATGTTGCGCCTCGTCAGTACCAAGGATCTCAGCCGCAATGATTGGCTTGACGTACGTAAGCGCGGCATTGGCAGCTCGGACTCCTCGGCCGCCATTGGTCTCAACCCCTACAAGTCGCCACTGGAACTATGGCTGGAGAAGACCAGCCGTAATCATGGGCTGGCCAAGCCAGATTCGGATGATGACACCGCTCCTGTATTTTGGGGTGTGATACTCGAACCGGTGGTGGCCTCCCAGTACCAGCGCCGAACGGGTAACAAGGTGCGCAAGGTAAACGCTGTCCTGCAGCATCAAGAGCATCCCTGGATGCTGGCCAATATCGACCGTGAAGTGGTTGGCAGTGCCGAGGTGCAGATCCTGGAATGCAAGACGGCAGGGATAAATGGGGCCCGGCTTTGGCGTGATGGCGTACCCAAGTACGTCGAGGTTCAGGTGATGCACCAGTTGGCGGTTACCGGCAAGCAAGCTGCCGATGTTGCAGTATTGCTCGGTGGGCAACAGCTGGAGGTTTATCGGATCGAGCGTGACGAGATCCTGATCCAGAATCTGATTGAGCTTGAACAGCAATTCTGGCGTTACGTTGAAACCGACACCCCTCCCCCTGCAGACGGATCCGACTCGGCTGATCAAGCCTTACGGTTGCTCTACCCAGAAGATAACGGTGTGGTGACGGACTTCTCTGAAGATCAGGTGCTATCCCAAACCTATACCGAGCTGAAACAGGTGCGTCTGTCATTAGCCGAACTGGGCACCCAGGAGTCCGTTCTCAAGCAGCGTCTCCAAGAGGCCATGGGCCCTGCTACCAAAGCCGTCTTTGCCGAAGGGTCCGTTACCTGGAAGAAGGCTAAGGACAGCGTTGCGCTGGACCTGGAGGCTCTTCTCAAAGCACGCCCTGAGTTGAAAGCCCTGTACCAGACCAGCAAACCCGGGAGCCGGCGCTTTCTGGTTAGCTGATGTCCATTACCCCCCACACAAAGGCTGACTGCTTAACCAGCAGTCGGCCTTTTTTTGTGTTTGATTCCATTAGGAGCATTCCCATGATCAAAGGTCTGGCTATTACCCCGCCCGTGCTCGGACGGATATCCATAGGCAAGGTGGTCGAGAAAAACGGCATGCGTCTGCCGGAAAAGGACGACCAGTTCACCATTACTTCCCAGGTACAAACCAGAGACGGCTGGGTGTTGCACCCGGTTGATGAGCAACTGCGCCGGGATCAAGGTGGCAAGATTCGCACAATCCCGATGCGGCTGTTGTTTAACGATCCTGGATTGAATTTCCGGGCTGAGTACTGCTTGTTTGATCGCACCAGCGGCCGTCCGCTGTGCGTGGGGAATGGTGACACATGCAAGCGCTCCACCAGCGATGGACTGCAGTCATTGCCCTGCCCCAGCCCGGATGGCTGTCCCATGGCCAAAGGTGGCGCCTGCAAGCCATATGGCCGGCTCAATGTGGCTATTGGAGATGATGACCTGTTGGGTAGCTTTGTATTCAGAACCACGGGCTTCAATAGCATCCGTACCCTCACCGCCAGGCTGAGTTATCTGCAGGCACTGTCAGGCGATCGATTGGCCTGCCTACCCCTAGAGATCCGTCTGCGCGGCAAATCGACCCGACAAAGCCACGGGACACCAATCTACTATGTGGATCTGATTCTGCGAACCGGCTTATCCATGGAAGAAGCGCTCAATCAGGCGAACGCGCTGGACAACAACCGCCGTGAGGCAGGCTTCAACCAAACGGCTCTGGATGCCGCCGCCAAACAAGGCCTGCTCAACGGTGCCTTCGAAGACACTGCCGATGATGCCGAGCACGTACTAGAGGAGTTCTATACAGAGGCGCCAGCAACGTTACCGGCCCAAACACCTACATCAACTGGCTACAGCAGCCGCAGACCCAAGCGCGAGCAACCGACCTTGCACGATCTCATCAAGCAGCGCACGCAAGATCTCCAAGACCAACAAGCCATTCCCCACTAGCCCACGCGCGACATTCAAACGGAGTACCTCATGCAGAAAATAGCGACTCAGGCGGCCATTGCGCCGCCTGCCGGCATTCCCTTGTCGGAAAAAGAAGTACTGAGCTGGGCGCAGAGCATCCTGGAAACCCGGTTCAAACGCAGCAATTACCTGACCAGCCCTCAACACGTGAAGAACTACCTCATGGCCAAGCTGGCAGCAGAAGAACGTGAAGTCTTTGGCATCATTCTGCTGGACAGCCAGCATGGAGTGCTTGGCTTTGAAATTCTCTTCCACGGCACCATCGACAGTGCCAGCGTCTACCCCCGTGAAGTGATCAAGAGCGTGCTGAACGCCAACGCAGCTTGCGTTATTCTCACTCACAACCACCCCAGCGGCAGACCGGAGCCCAGTTCGGCTGACGTCGCACTCACCAAGCGTCTGCAAACCGCTCTCGACACCATCGAAGTCCGCGTACTAGATCACCTAGTAATTGGCGGCGCAGATTCGGTGAGTTTTGCTGAGCGGGGATTGCTTTGATTTATCGAGTTCAGTGACCTTCCTGATCCCCACCGGGAAGGCCCTAGCCTCTGGTTTTCCGGCCTGATCACAACTGGTGATCGTATCGAGCAACTTTTAGCATATAGAAAACCATATCCAGCTTTTCATCTGTTGGCTCGTCATCACGCAGCCAGCGGATGGGTATCTGGAGGTACTGCGCCCACGCAACTCCGTTCTTGAAGCATTTATTTTTTCCATTTTTAGCCGCAACCTCGACGTATTGGTTCACCAGATCGTACTGGCTTTTCCCAGCTCGATACTTGGCCAGATCAAAAGCCTGCTGGTAATGGGGCATGGCGGCTGTGTAGTCCTTTTTACGGTAGCAATATGCGGCACGTAACCATGCCACCAGCCAACCGAGGTGGTCGCCTAGCGAGTGGTTTTCGATGTCAGCGGCATAGTTTTCAATTTGCTCCCATTGAATCAGGCCATCTCGCTTTAACTCGAAACCCAGCCCTAGCATCTGAAAGAAACAATAAGGCGGCTGAAACTGCTTCTTACGATGGGTCGGATCAACGCTCGCCTGCACAGCAAAAGCCCCATATTTCCGCGTCAGCGCATCGAACACGCCTTCAGACACAAGCCCTCGATATGGATCATAGGCCTGCTGTAACTCTTCCTGCGCCATCACTATTTTTTCTGTCAAAAAAGACCAATAGTCTCCAACAGCTTTTGCCCTCGTCGCCAATTGGTCCTCTTTTGTGGCTTTCGTGCTGATCACTGGCGCGATCTCTCTGTAAAATTCGCCGAGATCTAGCTCGATGTAGCTATCGTAAGAGCAGAATTGAGCGCAGATCTCCCGTAAATACTCCACGCCGTATGCTTTAGTGATCTCCCTGGATACATAGCTACTAAAGCGGCTGAGAACCAAATTCGCGAGGATGCTATCCTTCATTGCGTTCGGGATCTCCTTGCCAGCAGCAGACATCGCACTGAAGGATTCCGAGAAGTTCCTGAGCAACCCGGGTAGCGATGGCATATGCGAACCCCGGGTCCAGTTAACGGCATTGTCGAGGTTGTTCTGGAGACGAGCATTCTCACTAGTTGGATTTTTGCCTGGAAAATGGAACTGAGTTTGAGAAGTCCCGCATGTCTCATACGCCCAGCGCATTACCTTTTCCAGAGGGAGGGTTACCTGACCTTCAGCGTCAATGCTGGGGAGATACCAAAACCGATCTGCAGGGGTCTTTAGCCAAAGGGTATCTGGCCTGTAAAAAAGAACACTTCGATGCAAAGACATAACCAGCAGAGGGACAGCCCTGATTGACATAAAGTAGCGGATGGTCTCACCTTTCGACAGGTAGGTACCTTCCGTCCGAAGGAGGGCAACGTAGGCCTCTTGGACGTCAGAAAGGACATCGCCGATAGCGCTCATCAAGGTCATGTCTGGCAAATAAATGCTGAGCAGGCTACTGAGAGTAACGACACCCTCCCCGAAATTCGAGCCGAGACCTCCCTCTTCGTTCGCAAGGCGTTTCAACCGCTTCTGCAAAGTCTTTTTTTCTTTCTCATCAAAGAGATCTCTGGGATCTTCCTTTCTAGGCAAAATGCCGAATGCGTCAAAAATTGCCTTGAGCAGCTCACCTTGAGAGGCAAAACCAATCTGTGATTCCATATCAGATATAGGCCCCCAGCATTAGGCCGGGGGCGATTCCTTATTGTTGGTTGGGATTTAGCTGCTTTCCGCGGTTGCCGTGAACCTGGCCGTTCGTCTTGTTTGTGCCTGAGGTGCCACGGTTGTTATTCAGGGCGTCGGATCGCTGATTCTGTTGCTGGCGTTGCTGGTCTTGTGATTTAGACATTTCAATCTCCTGGTTAGTGGCGTACCGCAGGAGGATCGTATTCATTCGCTGCCAACCGGTAACTATGAATTTTGGAGACGTATTTTCAAGACACGCTGTCGTTAGCATCAATCACGGCTTAGAAAATGTCCGGACCTAGCAGCAAAGTAGGCACGGTACTTAAAGACTGAGCCGGCGCGGCTGAGCAACGCATCCGAGTCACGATGGTTTTTCCGAGATCCGGGGCATAGTGCATTGCTCGTAATTGGCTTTTGTCGGAGCTGCAATAAAAGCAAAAACTCGAGCCTGGTGGATTAACCAACCGGCAAGCAGTGCACTCAGCTCCCCGACCATCCCACTCACGGACGGCTTTTAGCATAGTAGTTACGATCGCTCCTTCCCGTTGTTTCAGGGCGCCAACACTATCAAGCTCCGGGCTCCAGCAAGCGGTGTAGTTGGCCGCCATCGCTCTCTGGGTCGCTCGATGAGCCAACAGCGCCTCTACCATTTGCTTTCTATGGGCTTCTTCCTCACGGACGGAGGCTTCTTCGGCTGCCAGGCGCTCTGCCTCCGCTAACGCCCATTCTTGATCGGCCTTTGCAGCATCTAACTCAAGAGCAGCCAGAGCACGTTGTGTAAGCAAGTCGCCCCGCAATGACCTTATCCATTTCCGATTAACTGGATCGCAGAGAACCGCTTGCTCGAAGATGACTGCATCATTGATTTCAGCATCGGAGAGATGGTGAAGATCGATTTCAATACTGGATAAATTCATCGCCCGTAAGCGTTTATTCCGCTCATGTTCTTGGCGAGCCGTTACCTTGATACGGACCACAAGCTGCCGGCCTTTGCTGAGAATGAGGGCATGCGCACGCAAATCATCGAGATCAACGAAGCGTTCAACCTCGTCAGCCTGGACCGCAACTGGATCAAAGCAGATGTCGCGAGTAAAGACTCTTCCGCTTTCCGCTACAAAGGTGGCTGCATCACTGAACCCTGGTAGCAGCAATTTGCCTTTTTGAGCTATAACCTGAACAGCAGCCCGGCGCACACCCTCCGCCCGGCCGTTAGCGCAGCCTTCCAGCTCCTCATGACGAAAGTAAGGAAAGCGCTTCTGGCCTTGATTGGCCGCAACTAAAGGCTGACGACACCCTGGACAAACACAGCCACAGCGAAGGCCATTCTCGACCTCGTAGGCCCGATACATCTGGCCATCACGTTCGCCCAAAGGTATTGCTGAGTCGCTCATCACGCCTCCCTGCGCTAAGCAAAGTACCTACACCTCAAATATCCAAAGGCGGCAGGTTGTTCACGATCTGCTGGGTTTCCAGGCTGACGGTCACCACACGCTGGAACAGCTCCAGCGGATACTTGGGGTTGCCCATGGTCTCGTTGGCCCAGTCGTTTGCGTCGTTAACGATGCCGCTGGCCTTATCAGTGCGCACGGCCTGTCGCTCCATCACCCAATCAAGGGCGGCCTTGCCGTTGATCACATAGTCCCAAGCCTCCAGCGGGATGCCCTTGAGCGTTATCTTGCCGTTGTAAATCACCGTGCTGCGATCATTGATGCTCTTGCCCGTTTCGGGGTCCTTGGCCTTGGCGAATTTCATTTTTTCGACACGGTAGTCCGCATCGGTCAACTTACCCTTCGCCTCGATCGTCAGTGGGTACGGATCGACAGTTTCGTAATTGAGATGAAGAGCTGCCAAAGCACGACCCGCGCGGCTGAAGGTCCAGAAATCGGCAGCTGTTTTCACTGCCGGAATGCGCGGTAGCTCCTTCGTCAGATTGTCAGCATAGCGCTTGCGGTAGTCCGAGGAATGGAGAATGCCGTAGACGTAGTAGAACAGGTCTTGTTTGCCGAGCTCCTCATATGGGTAAGCAGACTCGAAATGGGCCAGACCTGCGTCGGTAATAGCATCGCGGCGACGCAGGCCGCCTACGGATTGCACCGCAAAGAGATCGTCATTGGAGGCTTGGGCGACCTCATCGTAAAGATACAGTGGAAAACTCTGCGCCCCACCGTCTGTCTGTAGTTCAGGCGGCGCACTCACCATCAACGCCAAGTGGCTATTCTCAATCGGTCGCTGCTTAACCATGATGGCGATATTGTCAGCCACTGCGTTCGGGAAGATTCGCGGCATCTGGTAGACCATCTCGTTGAAGCGACGGTTGAAATAAAGCCATTGCTTGGTGAAAGGGCGGTATAACGCAGGCGTCATGCATTCTGCCTCGAAAGCATAAGTGCGATTTTTTCCGAGGTCCTGCTTCAACGCGCGGGTCCAACTGATACGAGTTGGGTCGCTTTCAATAAAACCATCAACCTTCGCCTGCCGTGCCTTCGTATCCAGCCCCGGGTGCGCCGCGTTGAAGCGCTCTACTTCGAAATTGTAGAAACCGATCATGCTTGTCATATTGGTTGCCAGCTTGGTCCGGCTGGCGTTGTAGGCCCATGCATCGCGATTCGTCACGACTCCCAACGAGAAGTTATCAAATAGCTTGGGGGCATCGCCCTTCTTGTCACCCAGAACGATGAATTGGTTGAAACTGTCGTCGCGCTGTTTGAGCCAGTCACCGTGCTCATCCGGGGTGATTTGCTGCCATTGCTCTATACCGGCAACATTGCTAAAGCCTGCGATTTTCTCTAGCTTTTCCTCACGGCTGAGATAGTCACCAATGTCATGAAAAAAGATCTGGCCATGGGCCTTTGCGGCAGGGTTCTTAACCAACAGGGAGATGGCAATAGGTGCGCGACTGCCGCTGCCAAATATCTTGCCACCTTCCTTGCGTGAGGTTTCGCCACTAGTGCGCTGGTTACCGCGCAGATGGAGCACATAAAGGCTAGAGAACTCATCGGCTAGGCACTTACGCAAACCATCCGCAGTGTTTGCTTCCATAAATCCTGCATTGGTGACAAATCCGATGATGCCGGCATCGCCGATACGGTCACTTGCCCATCGAATGGCTCGGATATAGCTGTCATACAACCCTTTGGCTAGGGTGGCGTCAGAGCGTTCGGCATACGTGGAGCGGATGCGGGCATCCAGAGAGGGGTATTCGACGTTATCGTTATTGTCGTTCTCACTTTTCTGACCCACCGAATAAGGAGGGTTACCCACGATCACCCGAATATCCAGCTCCTTCTGGCGTTTACGGCGAGCACTATTGTCTTCCAGCAGCTCATCGACCAGATCATCCTTCTCGTACATCTGGAAGGTGTCTGTCAAACAGATGCCCTCAAAGGGTGTGTACTCGTCGATCACTTGTCCGTGGTATGCGGCTTCAATGTTGATGGCTGCTATGTAATAAGCCAGTAGAACGAGCTCGTTGGCGTGGATCTCGTTGCGGTACTTGTTTGGAAGCTCTTCCGGCTTTATCAGGCCAGACTGAATCAGTCGGGTGATAAAGGTCCCCGTACCGGCAAAAGGATCGATGATGTGGACACCCTTACTGCCCAGCGTCTGCCCGAATTCCTTTTGCAGCAGATGATTCACGCTGTGCAGAATGAAATCCACTACCTCAACTGGGGTGTATACAATGCCCAAGCGCTCCGTCATACGCGGGAAAGCGTTACGGAAAAACTTGTCATACAGCTCGACGATGATCTTCTGCTTGCCTTGAGCGCTGTCGATACCGGAGGCTCGCTGGCGGACGCTCTGATAGAACTTCTCCAGTGTGTTGGCTTCTTTTGCTAGCTGGTGTTCATTGAGTGCGTCAAGAACCCCCTGCATGGCTATAGACATGGGGTTATGGTTGGCAAAGCTATATTCATCAAACAGCGCATCGAACACCGGTTTGGTTACCAGGTGCTGGGCCAGCATCTCGACAATTTCACCGTCGGTGATGCTATCGTTCAGGTCATCGCGCAGCTCGGCAGCAAAGGCCTCAAAGGTTGCCTTCTCACTGGTGTACTCAGGATTTTCAAGAATGCCCTGAATGCGGTCGATGTGGGTGCGGGCGATCTTGGCAATATCGTTAGCCCAATCTTCCCAGTGGTGACGGTTGCCACATTTTTCAACAATCTTAGCGTAGATAGCTTTTTCGATCTCACCCACCTCATAGGTGAGATCGCCCTGCTGAGTCATCTGCCCGTCCACATCAAATTTTGGACGCTTCTCGCCAATTCCGTATTGACCTTTGCCTGCCTGCGTATTCTTGGCTCCGCTACTCTTTGCCTTTCTATCGACCTTATCCGTGATGGCGATGACTTCCATCTTGCGCGGATCTGACCCGATTAAATCGAGTTTATTGACCATCGCATCAAAGCTGTCGTCATGGGAACGCAGCGCTTGGAGTACTTGCCAAACGACCTTGTAGGTTTGGTTGTCGTTGAGCGCTTCATGCGCCTGCATTCCTGCGGGAATGACCACCGGCAGAACTACGTAACCGCGCTTTTTACCCGGCGCATTACGCATAACCCGGCCCACCGACTGCACTACATCTACCTGTGAGTTACGTGGCGTGAGAAATAGCACCGCGTCCAAGGCTGGTACGTCCACGCCTTCAGAAAGGCAGCGCACGTTGCTGAGGATGCGACACGTATTGGCCGGCGGCTCCTCTTTGAGCCAATTCAGCTTGACCTCTTTCTGGCTGGCGTTCATGCCGCCATCGACGTGCTCGGCCTCGCAGATCAAACGGTCGGCTTCGTCGATTTCTTCGGCCTCTTGGTAGGCGTCCACCACCGACTTGAAAGTATTCGCGATATTGACGGAGCTAACTTTGTGCTTCGTACCTTTATAGTTGGGCGAAATGACCTGACAGAAGGCCACCGCGCGCTTCATGGGCTCTTCGTCACCCGTCAGGTGTTCTGACAGACCTTGTTTGGCCAAAGCCTTCCAGCAGCCGACAATTTTTGCGGCGTCATCCACCTTCAGCTGGTTATCTTCGTCCCTCAGCAGCTCCTGCAAGCGGCGGCTAATGACGCTCTCTTCAACGGTAAGAACCAAGACTTTGTAGTCGGTGAGCAAGCCGCGCTGAACAGCCTCGGAGAAGTTGATGACGAACAGCTCCTTACCGAAAAGAGCTTCATCATCCATAGAGCAAAGGGTCACTTCGCCCAGCTCGGCCTTCACCTTCGCGCTATCACCGTAAATGCGCGGGGTAGCCGTCATGTATAGCCGCTTGCTGGCGCGAATGTAATCAGCGTCGTGGATGCGCACGAAAGCGCTTTCGTCATCGTCACCAAAAGTGGCGCCGGTGGTGCGATGAGCTTCGTCGCAGATCACCAAATCGAAAGCAGCAAGGCCATGCTCATATTGAGCTCGGCTGATCACGTCGATTGAGTGATAGGTGGAATACACCACGCTCATGTGGTCAGCATCGGAGCGTTTGAGCATCTCTGCGGCGAAACGATCAGCCTTGGTGGTGGCCGGATAGCGCAGCTCGTGGGTAAACACCTGAACCGCGTCGTCTTCAGCCTTGCGTTTTTTGCCTACATCGCTATCGGAGCAGACGGCAAAGCTATGGAGCGGCGTTTCGCTCTCCTGGGTCCACTCAGTAAGCGTTTGAGATAACAGCGACAAGCTTGGCACGAGAAACAGCACGCGCTTGCCCTTACCTGCAAGGTGCTCAGCAATTTTCAAGCTAGCAAAAGTCTTTCCCGTGCCGCAGGCCATGATTAGCTTGCCACGATCCGTGTTCTGGAGCCCTGCCGTTACCGCATTCAATGCTGTCTGCTGGTGATCTCGTAATTGCTTCTTAGGTTTTAGCACCACCGCCTGATCTGCTTGGTACCTTACCCAATCGATTTGGCTTTCTTCCAAGGCTTGTAGGTCAATCTTGCTAACTGGCGGCTGCTGACCCTGTAGAGCGTCCTCGGCGTGCTCGCTCCAGTTGTTAGTGGTAGTCACGATAACTCTATGGGAGAACGGCGCCTTACCAGAAGCCGTGAAGAAGCTATCAATGTCCCTCTTCTGTACGCGGTAATCCTCCGCGTAGAGCTTGCACTGGATCGCGTGAAACTCGCCAGTACCTTGTGTTTTAGCTACCAGGTCGATTCCTGTGTCACGCCCATCAATGCCTTGCTCCTTGGCCCAAGCAGAGTAGGTCCAAACCTGCTCGTACAGGTCACGGTAAGT
>TARA_R110001606_G_scaffold48468_4_pt1 | contig 13202 bp, 10 predicted proteins | sample TARA_R110001606 | Tara Oceans TARA_R110001606 (sample SAMEA4398315) | marine metagenome | biome: Polar Biome; feature: [SRF] surface water layer (ENVO:00010504); material: water (ENVO:00002006), including particulate matter (ENVO:01000060) such as... | depth 5 m | reverse complement strand
CATTATTTACTGTTATCGTTGCCGGAATGCTACTGCCTGACGAACGCGCCACACCTTTGAAGCTCTTGTGCGTGGTGGCTGGTTTTATTGGCGATAATGGGCCTGCACGGGCATCTATTGTCGGGCTTGCTGTTCCTCAATGAGACCTTGAGGGCCGTGCACTTTGCCGAAATGGCGCTGATCGCGCTGGGCCTTTCCTTTATTGATGGGCGGCTTTGGCGGCGCGCCAATGAATGCTAAGTATGTCGTTCAGGAGGCTGGCCCCGCTACACTGATCCAACTCTTTAGTATCCACCCAAAAACAAAGCTGAAGGGAGTCAAGGTCAGGCAAAACGAATCCAGAGTTCAAACCCAAGTCCAAACTAGAGGCCAATCACCTCTGCATGAATAGCCTCCAAAGCGGCCAAAGGGTCTTCAGCGTGGGTAATCGGGCGACCTATAACAAGGTAGTCGGAACCGGCTTTGAGTGCATCGCTGGGGGTCATGATGCGCTGCTGGTCGCCTTTGTCGGCGGTTAAGGGCCTGATACCCGGAGTGATCAGCTTGAAGTCGATGCCCTGCTCTGTTTTGAGCTTGGGGGCTTCCTGTGCGGAGCAGACTACGCCATCCAGGCCGCAGTTTCTGGTGAGCGTGGCCAGGCGGGAAACCTGAGCTTCGGGGGAATCGGTAATACCGATACCTGCGAGGTCTTCAGCACTCATGCTGGTAAGAACCGTGACGGCAATCAGCAGGGGTTTATCCGCTCCAAAGGTATCCAGGCGCTCACGGCACGCCAACATCATCTTCTCGCCACCAGAGGCGTGCACGTTCACCATCCACACGCCCAAGTCTGCAGCCGCAGCCACAGCCGCTGACGCCGTGTTGGGGATGTCGTGGAATTTCAAATCCAGGAAAACGTCAAAACCGCGCTTCTGCAAACCCTCAACAAACCGGGGGCCGGAACGGGTAAAGAGTTCTTTACCGACCTTCAGGCGGCACATGGCAGGGTCCAGTTTATCCACCAGCTCCAGAGCCGGGTTCGCAGCCGGGAAGTCGAGGGCTACGATGATCTTGGGGTCGTTAGAAGTGTGCACGTTGAAATGTCCTGCGAGGTATTGGTAAAGGGTGTAGGTAGAAAGTATAGGTAAAGAATTTCAATAAATGATTATTCAGCTTCAACGCCCTGGATCGGGCGAACGGTTTCCCATTGTTTGCAACTCGGGCACAGCCAATGGAGTTGCTGGCCAGCGAAACCGCAGCTTACACAGCGGTAAATCGGCCGGTTGGCAAGAATCAGAAGACCAATACGACTTACCAGGCGGCCTTCGTCAGTGGTCATCCCCTTTTCATAGCCTGCTATTTCCACCAGCCGCAAAAGCGCTCGCACACTGGGCCGGATTTCGAGTTCCCGGCGTAACAGTTCAATGGCTGCAGGGCGACCTGAAACACGCTCAACCGATTCTGCCAGAGCCAGCAGCAGGCTGGTACTCGGGTAAGTTTCGTAAAGCTTGCGCAACTTCTTCACCAGCCGGCCAATATTGCCGTGCTCATGCTCCAGTTTCATCAAGCGATCAATGGATTCGGGCCCGAAATCCGGGTTTTGATCAAACACCTTGAGCCCCTGGTTACCTGCTTCCCGGTAACTGCCCTGCCTGATCAGAATCTTCATCAGAATCAGCGTTGCGCGAACACATGAGCGGTCGTAGTCCAATGCTTCTTTGGCCAACTTCTGGGCAGTCCAGCGATCATCCTGCCCAAGGGCTTGATCTGCCAGTTCACAGGTAAGGTAAGCAAGATCCTTGAACATCGCGGGGTCCGCGTCATTTTTGATCAAGGTGCGGGCCACGTCAGAAGCCTTACCCCACTCTCTTTCCTGTTGGTAAAGCTCGATCAGTTGCTGGGCAGCCGTTCGTCCGTACTCACGATCGCCCATGATCTGTTGCAACAAGGCCTCAGCGCGGTCCAGCAGGCCAGCCTTAAGAAAATCCATGGCTAGTTCGAGCGTTACCTGAGGGGAAAATCGTGGAGGCAATTCGGGTCTTGCGAGCAGGTTCTGGTGAACCAGGATTGCACGTTCTGTTTCACCCTTATTTCGGAAGTGCCGACCGATAGAAAGATGAAGGCTAACCGTCTCTTTGTTGACAGCCAGTGACTGTACAAAGTTATCGACCGCCTGATCTGAATAGTTGGTGAACAGAAATTGCAGCCGGTCCTTAACGGACTCTTCGTCTGAAATCTTCGTTCGGGCTCGGTTACCATCGCCACCCAGTCGGCCAACAAGCCAGCCAACGGCAACTGCAATGGTCAACAGCAGCCACTGAAAAACTATGTCCATCAAATAGCCCGGTCGTTCTGGACCCTGGATTTCTCCAATGCCTGCTCTGCGCGATCAAGTCGTTTCTGAAGGGTGCGACGGGAAACCGACGTTCGAACGGTAGCCAACATGGTCATCAGAACACCAACCAGTGCGCCAATCACAAAAGACATGATAATCCAGATAGCCACACCGTGAGGCTTGGTTTCAAACACCAAAAAATTAAGAGCAACAGCCATCTGATTGTTCAGCGAGAAAACGAGCGCCAGCAACACCAGGACCAATATCAACAGAATCAGTAGGATCTTCTGTAATCCTGCCATAGCTATAGCTCTCCCAAACGCTGATAAGTACCCGAATTATAGGTGTTCTGCTTCAGGGATGAAAAGCCGTTAAAACCCCTGTTTCAAACTGTCATTTACCTGTTCACGCAGTTCCTTGCCGGGCTTGAAATGAGGAACGTACTTTGCGGGTAATTGCACGGCTTCGCCGGTTTTCGGATTTCTGCCAGTACGAGCAGCCCGATGATGGAGGGAGAAGCTGCCAAATCCCCGTATTTCAATCCGCTGGCCGCTCGCTAGCGACTGGGACATATGCTCAATAATTGTTTTTACTGCCAGCTCAACGTCTTTAACCGAGAGCTGTGTTTGTTTTGAGGCTATCAATTCGACCAATTCTGACTTCGTCATGAGGCACTTTCCTCTTTTCTTTTTTATTCGGCCATTGATTACCGAATTCCCACTTCCCTCCAGTTTAGCCAAATCATAAAAAAACACAAAAAAAACGGGCTCTTAGAGCCCGTTTTTTTTCATACCAACCGGAAATTAGTCCTTGTTGGCGTTTTGCTGCTGCATTTGTTCCTTGATGAGATCACCAATGGTGGTCGCACCGGAAGAAGTTTCTGCAGTTTTAGTACGCACGCTATCAATGGCCTGCTTGTCGTCTTCTACGTCCTTGGACTTGACAGACAGGTTGATGATGCGGTTTTTGCGATCGATGCTGATAATCTTCGCTTCGACTTCTTCGCCTTCCTTCAGAGCGTTACGCGCATCTTCAACGCGGTCACGGCTGATTTCAGAGGCTTTCAGAATCGCTTCAACTTCGTCGTTCAGAGCAATAGTAGCTGCCTTGGCGTCGATGGCAGAAACAACACCCTTCACAATAGAGCCTTTGTCGTTCAACTGAACGAATTCAGCGAACGGATCGCTTTCGAGCTGTTTGATACCCAGAGAGATGCGCTCACGCTCGGGATCTACAGACAGGATGACGGTATCAACATCGTCGCCCTTCTTGTATTCACGAACCGCTTCTTCGCCTGTTTCGTTCCAGCTGATATCAGACAGGTGAACCAGACCATCGATGCCACCGTCCAGACCGATGAAGATACCGAAGTCAGTGATTGACTTGATCTTACCGGAGATGCGGTCGCCCTTGTTGAAGTTGCCGGAGAAATCTTCCCATGGGTTGGATACGCACTGCTTGATACCCAGGGAGATACGACGACGCTCTTCGTCGATGTCCAGAATCATCACGCCCACTTCATCGCCAACGTTAACGACTTTAGACGGGTGGATGTTCTTGTTGGTCCAATCCATTTCAGATACGTGAACCAGACCTTCAACGCCTTCTTCCAGCTCGGCAAAGCAGCCGTAATCGGTCAGGTTGGTTACACGTGCAGTAACCTTGGTGCCTTCCGGATAGCGGCCTTTGATATCAACCCAGGGATCTTCACCCAGTTGCTTCAGACCCAGAGATACACGGTTACGCTCACGGTCAAACTTCAGGACCTTGACGTTGATTTCGTCGCCAACGTTCACGATTTCGCTCGGATGCTTGATACGCTTCCAGGCCATATCGGTAATGTGCAGCAGGCCGTCAACACCACCCAGATCTACGAACGCGCCGTAGTCAGTCAGGTTCTTGACGATACCCTTGATTTCCAGACCTTCGGTCAGGGTTTCAAGCAGAGCTTCGCGCTCGGCGCTGTTTTCAGCTTCCAGAACGGCGCGGCGAGAAACAACCACGTTGTTACGCTTCTGGTCCAGCTTGATAACCTTGAATTCGAGCTCTTTGTTCTCCAGGTGCGCGGTGTCGCGAACCGGACGAACATCTACCAGGGAACCCGGCAGGAAGGCACGAATACCAGCCAGATCAACGGTGAAACCACCTTTAACCTTGCCATTGATAATACCTTTGACCACTTCTTCCGCTTCGAAGGACTTCTCGAGTACCTTCCAGGATTCAGCACGCTTGGCCTTTTCACGGGAAAGACGGGTTTCACCGAAACCATCTTCCACTGCATCCAGTGCTACGTCGACAACGTCGCCAATAGCTACTTCCAACTCGCCTTTTTCGTTCAGGAACTGGGAGGCGGGGATAACGCCTTCGGACTTCAGCCCGGCGTTAACTGTGACCCAGTCGCTATCAACATCCACTACGGTTCCCTGGACGATGGAACCTGGTTTCATGTCAATTTCTTTTAGGCTTTCTTCAAAAAGATCCGCAAAGCTCTCGCTCATTATGAGTCCTATAGGTTCAATGCAAGTATGCTCCGTGTCACCAGCAACACGGTCTGTTAATAAGTTCCGGAATCAGCCAGCGGCTGGCAGATTTCGCTGTTTCCGGCATTTCAACGACAAAAAGGTGCAGTCAGGCCTGACCTGCTGCGGCCATACACCTGTCCAACACCTCTTGTATACTCAAACCTGTAGAATCAATGACTTGCGCATCATCTGCGGGCTTGAGAGGGGCTGCGGAACGGTTCATATCCCGTTCATCACGAACCCGTATCTCCTCTAAAAGGGCGTCAATACTAACATCGACACCCGCAGCCTTCAACTGGCTGAAGCGTCGGCGGGCACGCTCTTCGGCGCTGGCTGTCAGAAAAATTTTGACCGGGGCATTCGGAAACACCACGGTGCCCATATCCCGACCGTCTGCGACCAGGCCCGGCGCCTGCTGAAAGTCTCGCTGGCGCTGCAGGAGTGCATCACGGACTGGCTGCATGACCGCGATACGCGACGCATTGTTTCCACAGGTTTCTGTGCGGATTTCGGAGGTGACATCCTCCCCTGCCAGAATAACTTTTGCGGGTTCGCCTTCAGGTGTTGGCTTGAACGCAACATCCAGAGACTCTGCCACCTTTACCAGTGCCACCTCGTCATCCAACGACACGTTTTGACGCGTTGCCGCGAGCGCTGTCAGCCGGTAAAGTGCGCCGCTGTCGAGCAGGTGCCAGCCAAGTTTTCTGGCCAGCATCTGGGTAACCGTGCCCTTGCCTGAACCACCCGGGCCGTCAACTGCAATGACTGGTGTATGCCTTTCCGACATCAATGTGCTCCCTGTTCGGTGGCCGTTACGGCGCCCTCGGCTGCGATATTGATACCGGTTTGTTTCGCCAGCTCTACAAAACCGGGGAAGGACGTCGCCACATTAGCGCAATCGCTTATTTCAATCTCACCGGTCGCCCGCAGTGAGGCCACAGCAAAAGACATGGCGATACGGTGGTCTCCATGACTCTGAACGGAGCCGCCTTTGATCGTCTGGCCACCTTCGATAACAATGCCATCCGCCGTTACTGTTGTAACAACTCCCAGCGCTGCAAGGCCATCGGCCATGACCTGAATACGGTCACTTTCTTTTACCCGCAACTCCTCGGCACCGGTCAGCACCGTGCGACCAGTGGCACAAGTGGCTGCAATAAACAGAGCCGGAAATTCGTCAATGGCCAAAGGCACCTGGTCTTCCGGAATATCTATGCCTTTGAGCTCAGCGGAACGAACGCGCAGGTCGGCAACGGGTTCGCCGCCGATTTCCCGTTCGGCCATAACGTCAATATTTGCGCCCATCTGTTGCAGGATATTGATCACACCTACCCTTGTCGGGTTCATGCCTACGTGGCGTAAAACAAGGTCAGACCCCGGGGCAATACTGGCCGCAACCAGGAAAAAAGCGGCCGATGAGATATCTGCAGGTACATCAATAGCATTAGCCGTCAGCTTGCCACCACCGTGAACGCTGGCAGTCGGGCCATCACGCTCTACTTTATAGCCAAAACCGGTCAGCATGCGCTCAGTGTGATCCCGCGTTGGCGCCGGCTCGGTAACCGACGTAGTGCCGTCAGCATAGAGGCCGGCAAGCAACAGACAGGATTTTACCTGGGCGCTGGCAACCGGCATATCGTAATGGATACCGGTAAGCTTTTTGTCTTTACTGCCCCTGATTTTCAGAGGCGGACGACCGCCCTCAGCCGTGTCGATAACAGCACCCATAGATCGCAGTGGGTCCGCAACGCGGTTCATGGGCCGTACAGAAAGACTGGCATCGCCGGTAAGCTCGGACTCAAAAGACTGCGCCGCCAACAGGCCTGTGAACAACCGCATGCCCGTGCCGGAATTGCCCAGATAGATAGGGCCACGCGGGGCCTGCAGACCGTGCATTCCAACACCATGAATGCGCACAAAGCCTTCGGTCGGGCCTTCAATCGCAACACCCATATCACGAAACGCCTGAAGCGTTGCCAGGCTGTCCTCACCTTCGAGGAAACCCTTTACTTCGGTTATGCCCTCAGCCAGAGCTCCGAGCATGATTGAGCGGTGGGACATGGACTTGTCCCCGGGCACTCGTATATCGCCGGTCACTGTGCCACCGGGCTGAAGACGGAACGTCACCTGATTTTCACTGTTATTTGTCACGTAAGCCTGCCCTGAAAGCATTTTTGAAAAGTGTTCGCGCGCCGCCTTGGCGCGACTGAATACGCTCAACAACGTGGCGCCGTCCTGGTCAGCAATCGCAGTACGCAACTGATCCAGATCGTGAGTGAAATGGTCAATCACCCGGAGAACGGCGTCACGGTTGGAAAGAAAAATATCGTGCCACATCACCGGATCACTCGCGGCAATCCGGGTAAAATCGCGGAACCCGCCGGCAGCATACCGGAAAATATCCATATTCTCGTCTTCTCCCGCCAGTGTATCGACCAGTGAGAAGGCAATCAGATGCGGTAAATGACTGGTCGCAGCCAGAACTTCATCGTGATACGCAACCGACATGGTGAGTACGGTAGCACCGCACCCCTCCCATAAAGCCCGGAGCCTGTCCAGATGGAAACGACTGACATTATCTGGCGGTGTCAGTATGACTTTGTGATTGGTGAACAAGTCCGGGTTAGCCGCACGAATGCCGCTTCTCTCAGACCCTGCAATGGGATGCCCGGGAATAATACGGGGCAGGAATTCCCCGAACACCGCTTCAACATCTTTTACAAAGCCCGACTTGGTACTGCCTACGTCGGTCAGAATTGCGTCTGCAGCAAGATGCGGGCGTATTTCCTCCAGCACCTTACGGGTCGCCTTTACCGGCACTGCCAGCACAACAAGATCCGAGCCCTGAACGGCCTCTGCGACCGTTTCCGCAACGGTGTCAATCACACCCAGGGACTGGCCCAATAAAAGATCTTCTTTACGTTGGTCTGCGCCAACGACTTCCCGTGCCAGTCCGTTTTTACGAATGGCGCCGGCCAGCGAGCCACCTATCAGGCCCAGACCGATTACAGCAACACGCTGGAAGAGCTGTTCGCCAGACGGCACCTCAGGCTCCCTGCCCTGCGGCTGCCAACGCTTTTGCAAGCGCATCGATAAAATGTTCATTTTGTGCAGGCAAGCCCACGGACACCCGAAGGTGCTCAGGCATACCGTAACCCGCGACAGGGCGCACAATAACGCCGTGGGCCAGCAAAGCCTGATAAACACCCATGGCTTGCGGACCGACTTCAACCGCTACAAAGTTTCCTGATGACGGAATATACCGGAGGCCCATCTGATCAAAAGCCTCTTCCAATTGCTTTAACCCGGCGCTGTTGGTTTCACGGGAACGCTGCAGATAATCTTCGTCATCCAGCACCGCCGTAGCGGCCGCAAGCGCAACGGAGCTTACGTTAAAGGGCTGGCGGACGCGGTTCAGAACGTCAGCAATGGCCGGTGAGCTGACACTGTAGCCGACGCGCAAGGCTGCAAGCCCCCAGGCCTTGGAAAAGGTGCGACACACAATCAGATTCGGGAAACGGGATAACAACTCAACGCCGTCGGGATCCTTCTCACCGGTCATATACTCACAGTAAGCCTCATCAAGAACCACCAGCACACCTTCGGGAATCTTGCCCAGAAACGCTTCAATGGCGTCTGCATCGTGCACAGTTCCCGTAGGATTGTTCGGGTTGGCTACAAAGATCAGCCGGGTGCGCTCGGTCACTGCCGCCGCCATGGCATCCAGGTCGTGGCCCCAGTCTTTAGCCGGCACAGCAACCGCTTTGGCACCAATAGCTTGAGTAACAATTGGATAAACGGCGAACGCATACTGGGAAAACACAACCTCGGAACGGGTATCCGCAAAGCAACGTGCAATCACTTCGAGCACGTCGTTTGAACCGTTTCCAAGTGTGATCTGATCAGCGCCAACGCCCAGGCGCTCAGACAGCTTCTGTTTCAGATCAAACCCGTTGCCGTCAGGGTAAAGGCAGAGGTCAGTCAACGCGTTTTGGACAGCAGCGATCGCTTTCTTGCTGGGGCCCAAGGGGTTTTCATTGCTGGCAAGCTTGATAATGTCTGCCGGATTCAGGCCCAGCTCACGGGCCAGCTCACTGATTGGCTTGCCAGGCTGATAGGGAGACAAAGCCTGAACGCCTGTCACCGCAAGGCTCTGATAATCAATGGCCATATACCCTCCTCAACTGACTGATACTAAAGAACACCGATGGGGTAGGAGCCCAAACGCTTGAGCTCAACAGCTTCTTCATCCACTTCGGCGAGCACTTTGTGCGCCTGCTCATCGTCCATGTGCCCTTCAAAATCGATGTAGAACACATAGGCCCAGGTACCACTAGGCGATGGCCGGGTCTCAATCCGGGTAAGGCTGATCCCATGGCTATGGAACGGCTCCAGCAACTGATACAGCGCGCCAGGCTTGTTTCTCATGGAGACAAGAATCGATGATTTGTCATGCCCGCTGGCCGGCACCTCTTCACGACCGATAATCAGGAACCGGGTGGTGTTGTCCGGCCTGTCTTCAATGCAGTTCGCCAGTTTCTCCAGGCCGTAAAGCTCTGCCGCCATATCACCGGCAATGGCGGCGGCACCTGGCTCTTTGGCCGCGCGACGTGCCGCTTCGGCATTGCTGGAAACCGTTACTCGCTCAATACCATAGCGATGGGTATCCAGCCACTGACGGCACTGGGCAAACGACTGCTGATGCGAGTAGATGCGGGTTATCTCCTGGTCGCGGAACTCCGGCGACACCAGAAGATGATGGTGAATTCTCAGTTGCACTTCACCGCAGATTTTCAGCGGAGATGACATGAACATATCAAGCGTGTGATTGATCATGCCTTCGGTGGAATTCTCAACCGGCACCACACCGTAGTGCGCGGCGCCGGATTCCACTTCGCGGAAAACTGCATCAATTGCCGGCAAGGGCACGCTGACAACAGAGTGCCCGAAGTGCTTGAGGGCTGCCGCCTGGGTAAAGGTGCCGATGGGCCCCAGAAAGGCAATGTGCATGGGCTTTTCCAAAGCCAGGCAAGCCGACATAATCTCACGAAACAGCCGGGCCATCTCTTCGCCGGGCAGAGGGCCAGGATTGGCCTCCTTGATGCGGCGCAGCACCTGTGCTTCGCGCTCAGGGCGGTAGAAAAACACATCCTGCCCAGGGTTCGCAGCCATTTTCACATGGGCCACTTCCTGGGCACATTTGGCGCGGGCGCTGATCAGCTCCATGATTTTCTGATCAAGACTGTCTATTTCTACTCGAAGTTCTCCGAGACGGGTTTGCTCATCACTCATGGTCAGCCCCGCTCTCTGGCAAATTCTGTCATGTACTGAATCAGCGTATCCACGCCTGCCTCGGGCATGGCGTTATAGATGCTTGCGCGCATACCTCCTACCGAGCGATGACCGGCCAGGTTCAGCAAGTTCCGCGCGTTAGCTCCCTCAAGGAACGCACTGTTCAGGGCATCGTCCCGAAGGGTAAAAGGTATGTTCATCCAGGAACGGAAACGGGGCTCGATTGGATTGGCGTAAAATTCATTGGTATCAATGAAGCCGTACAGTTTTTTCGCCTTCCGCTGATTCGTTTCGCCCATTGCCTTAACGCCACCCTGGGCTTTCAGCCACTTGAACACCAAGCCCGCGAGATACCAGGAGTAGGTTGCCGGCGTGTTGTACATGGAACCGTTATCGGCAATCACCTGGTAGTTCATCATGGTCGGCGTTTCCTTGCGGGCTTTGCCCAGAAGGTCTTTCCGGATGATGACCACAACCAGCCCGGAAGGGCCGATATTTTTCTGTGCGCCGGCGTAGATAAGCCCGAACTTCGAGACATCCACCGGGCGCGAAAGCATGGTAGAAGACATATCCGCTACCAGGGGAACGCCCGCACTGTCCGGAACAAAATCGAACTCCAGACCGCCGATGGTTTCGTTTGGCGTGTAATGCAGGTAAGCCGCATCGGCGCTGGTCTGCCAGGACGCTTGATCCGGAATGCTGACGAAGCCGCCATCTTCCGAACTGGCGACCACGTTTACATTGCCATAGCGCTTGGCCTCAGCAATGGCCTTTTTCGACCAGATGCCGGTGTTTACATAATCCGCAGACGCTTTGTCGCCAAGCAGGTTCAAAGGAATGGTGGAGAACTGGCTGGAAGCTCCCCCTTGCATGAAGAGTACTGCGTAATCATCTGAGGCTCCGGCCAACTCACGCAAATCCCGCTCCGCAGTTTCGGCAATTTCCACAAACTCATCGCTGCGATGGCTCATTTCCATCACCGACATACCCGTGCCACGCCAGTCCAGCATTTCATCCCGTGCCTGTGCCAGCACGCTTTCCGGCAAGGTTGCCGGACCTGCACAAAAGTTATACGCCCTGCTCATGATCCTGTGGTCTCTCACGTCTTGCGGATTCTGTGTTCGGCAATGCTGGCTTATTCCTCGCCAGCATCCTGTTCCGGACTGTTGTTTGCGCTTTCGTCTGTTGAAGCGTCTTCGCCCTCGATGTCTGTACCTTCGACATCAGCACCTTCGATATCCACACCACCGATGTCGTCTTCGTCGGTTTCAGCAATCCGCTCTACACCGACCAGGCGCTCGTCTTCCTGGCTCAGCCTGATCAAACGGACGCCTTGCGTGTTCCGGCTGAGAACCGATACTTCATCCGTGCGGGTACGAACCAGCGTGCCTTTGTCGGAAATCAGCATCATCTCATCGCCTTCGAACAGCTGCAGCGCCGTTACCAGGTTGCCGTTACGCTCGGAGCACTGCATGGCGATAACGCCCTGACTGCCACGGCTGTAGGTCGGGAACTCATCAATCGCGGTACGCTTGCCGTAACCATTCTCACTGGCGGTCAGAATAACGCCGCCCTCCTGAGGAATGATCAGGGAGACTACCTGGTGGCCTTCCGGCATTCTGATGCCACGTACACCGCGGGCGGTTCGGCTTAGCGGGCGAACGGCTTCTTCGTTGAAGCGAACCGCCTTGCCAGCTGTGGAGAACAGCATGATTTCAGCATCGCCTTCGGTTATCGCAGCGCCAATCAATGTATCGCCTTCGTCCAGAGACAAGGCAATCAGGCCACTGCTGCGCGGGCGAGAGAAGTTTGGCAGGCGTGTTTTTTTGACGACGCCCGCAGACGTTGCCATCAGAACAAACTGGTTTTCCGGGTAATCCCGCACGGGCAGGAAGGTAGTGATGCGTTCACCTTCATCCAGCGGCAAGATATTTACCATCGGCCGGCCACGGGATGCGCGGCTGGCACGGGGAATCTCGAATACACGCAACCAGTAAACCTTGCCCCGGTTGGAGAAGCACAGAATGGTGTCGTGTGAGTTGGCAACCAGCAGCTTCTCAACGAAGTCTTCGTCTTTCATGGAGGTTGCGGCCTTACCGCGGCCTCCACGGCGCTGAGCCTGATAATCTTCAACCGCTTGAGTCTTGGCGTAACCGCTGTGGGAAATGGTGACAACCAGCTCTTCTTCATCAATCAGATCGGCAATCGTAAGATCGCGCTGGGAGCTGGTGATTTCCGTGCGACGCTCGTCACCGAACTCTTCTACCACGGCTTGCAGCTCTTCACGGATAACCTGCATCAGGCGATCCGGGTCGCCCAGAATTTCCAGCAGACCGGCAATCTTCTCGAGAATATCCTTGTACTCGTTCTGGAGTTTCTCAGTTTCAAGACCGGTAAGGCGGTGCAGACGCATGTCCAGGATAGCTTGGGTCTGTTCCGGAGACATGAAGTACAGGCCATCACGCAGGCCGTAGATTTCCGGCAGATCGTCCGGGCGGCAGGCGTCTTCGCCGGCACGCTCAAGCATTGCCATCACGTTACCGGGCGCCCAGCCTCTGGCCATCAGCTTTTCTTTGGCCTCCAGAGAACTCGGGGAGGCCTTGATCAGCTCGATCATTTCATCGATGTTGGCCAGCGCGACCGTCAGGCCTTCAAGAATATGGCCACGCTCGCGGGCTTTGCGCAGCTCAAAGATGGTACGGCGGGTCACCACTTCACGGCGGTGACGCACAAACGCGTCCAGCATTTCTTTAAGGTTAAGAATTCTCGGCTCGCCGTCGATCAGCGCAACCATGTTGATACCAAATACCGTCTGCAACTGGGTATGGGTAAACAGGTTGTTGACGACAACTTCCGGGTTTTCGCCGCGGCGCAGCTCTATAAAAACTCGAATACCTTCTTTGTTGGACTCGTCCCGCAGCTCGGTGATGCCTTCCAGACGCTTTTCCTTCACCAGCTCGGCGATCTTTTCGATCAGGCGGGCCTTGTTAAGCTGATACGGCAGCTCTGTGATGATGATGGCATCACGATTGGTCTTTTTGTCGTGCTCAATTTCGTGACGGGCGCGAATGTAA
>TARA_R110001606_G_scaffold399130_1_pt1 | contig 13203 bp, 12 predicted proteins | sample TARA_R110001606 | Tara Oceans TARA_R110001606 (sample SAMEA4398315) | marine metagenome | biome: Polar Biome; feature: [SRF] surface water layer (ENVO:00010504); material: water (ENVO:00002006), including particulate matter (ENVO:01000060) such as... | depth 5 m | reverse complement strand
CGCCTGCTTACGACATAGTCACCACCAGTGTTTATATTGAAAACGAAAAACACTTTGCCCTTAACCTTGCAAAGACGAAGGCTTGGTACGATGTCTCACATAAACACTTTGAGCATTGGGCTACTAAATCAGATATTCCATGGCGAGCAATCAAACCTCATCTGGATAATGTAATGGAAAAAGCCAGAACACTTTGGCCGAAAGCGCTAAAAGACCTACCAATGAATGAAGATCACAAACAACAGCTAAGAGAACATTGGCAAAGACTTCATGAGGATTTTCGAGTTTAATAATGTATAGCAAAGTCTGATAAGTCCACTACTCTTAGGTTAGTTGACCTCTGATAGCTTCTCAACCACTTCAGCAACCTCTTCATAGCTACTTACAACCCAATGAGCCCCAGCCTCAATAAGTCGTTGTTTGTGATTTGGATGCTTTGCATGAGAGCCAGCAGTCAGGCCTATACAAAGCATCCCAGCACGTCGAGCGGCTTCAACTCCAGCCGGACTGTCTTCAATAACTAGAGCACAGTCCGCAGGAACAGACATATTTTTTGCTGCCAATAAAAACAAATCCGGTGCTGGTTTGCCATTTTGAACCATAGTGGAAGAGAAAATATTGCCAGCAAAATACGACTTAAGCTTTGTAGCGGTTAGACTCACATCAATTCGTTCTGGATGAGAGGATGAAGCAACGCAAACAGGCAAATCGAGTGATTCAATGAAGCTCCTTACACCTTTAACGGGCTGTAGCTCTTCTTTAAAACACGTAAACAACTGTTTGTTCATTTCATCCAACGATTCCTGCGATAGCATTACGCCTTGTTTGGCGAACAATTCATCCCGTGCCGATTTCATACTGCGACCTTGGAATTGTTGAATTACCTCTTCTTCACTCAGTATTCCACCTTGTTTAAGAATCACATCATGCAAAGCCACAATAGACAAATTTTCACTGTCCACTAACACGCCATCGCAATCAAAGATAATTAACTTGAGCTTTCTAAGTTCAGATGCTATTGCTATTTCAGTATCGAATGTCACGGTTACAACTCCCTAGCAACAGATTGAAGTCTACAAAACGCTAAGAATCGAGCATCATGCTGTTTGCAGATATCAGTCTCGGCCGGTACATACTTTTTCCCAAAAGAAGACATGGCTTTCATCGCACTTTCTAAGTTGGAATATCTGCCAGCAGCAACCGCGGCTAGCATAGCGGTTCCAAGCATGACGGGTTCATCCGAGCTTGGCGCAATAACCTCTTTACCAGTTGCGTCAGAAATGAGCTGACGCACCAATGGATCTTGTCCAGCACCGCCACTGATAATAACCCTTGAGATGGTCAACCCTTGTTCTGCCTGAGCTTCGATAATTTGTCGCAACCCATAAGCAAGTCCGCAAATACCAGCGATATAAAGTGTTACTAGGCTATCAATAGATTTATCCATATTTAGCCCCGCTATGATTGCTCTGGCTTTTGGATCAGCAAAAGGTGCCCTATTACCCAAAAACTCAGGTACAACGTGAACACCCTTGGCTAGATTGATCGCTTCACTCAAATTATGAATGTTTGATTTAGCACGATTAGACAGCCATACACTCAAAGGAAGTTTGGCTTCCTTTGCTAACTGCTGCGCTTCGGCCGAAGAAGGATGCATCATTACCAAGTGATCAATTGCTGCCCCTGCCGCAGACTGGCCAGCTTCGTTAAGCCACATTTCTGGGAGCATTGCTGAGAAATAAGGCCCCCAAACACCGGGTACTTTTATCGCAATTGATGAGGTCGTTAAGGTACAAGCCGAGGTGCCAAAAACATAAGCCATACATTCAGAGGGCGCAGAAATTCCGTCTTCTGTTAATGCTCCAACAGACCCAATAGCGCCAGCATGAGCGTCAATTAACCCAGCCGCCACCGCGGTTCCTGCGTTTAACCCAAGTTGCATTGCAGCACTATCCGTTAAGCCTTGTGCTAACGATGTTCCTGGAGAAACAACCTCAGAGCCGATTTTTGAAAACTGAGTATGAGATAAATCTTCTAACCCAATGGCTTCGAAATAAGAGGCGTCCCAACGGCTTTCATGGGCAAGGTAAGTCCATTTGCACACAAGCGTACAAATAGACCGTGCCGATGAACCTGATGCTCTAAAGGTAAGATAATCCGTTAGATCAAAGAAATGCGCAGCTTTGTGATAAGTCTGTGGCAAGTATTTTTTAAGCCACAATAATTTCGGTGTTTGCATCTCTGGTGAGATGCGATTCCCAACGTAGTTTAAAACACTATGACCGAGTGCATTAATATCATGAGCTTGGTCCGTTGCTCGTTGATCCATCCAAACAATAACATTGCGTTCCGCAATGTTATGCTCGCCAACGGGTAAAGGGGCAAAGCTCTCATCTACGACCACTAAAGAGCAGGTGGCGTCGAATGATAAGCCAACAATAGCATCAGCAGACAATTTCGATGCACTGACGACGGACTTCACACAGGCACAGATGGCTTGCCAAATATTGTCGGACGATTGTTCGTATCGAGCATCGACATCTTGAAACGTTGTGATCTCATGCTTCGCAACATGTAGCATATTACCTTGTAGATCAAATAAGCCAGCTCTAGCGCTTCCTGTTCCAACATCGACCCCAATCACATAAGACTTGGAGGTTTTATTCATTAAGCTGTTCATTTATAAATCCACACTATTGGGTAAAATCACGAGGTCACGAATCGTAATATTGGCAGGTCTTGTGAGCATAAAGACAACACCATCAGCGACTGCCTCTGGTTGCATTAAGCTACCATTAGCAAGCGCCTCTTCCATTTTAGCTTTTGGCCAATCGTCTAATAAAGCGGTTACTACAGGGCCTGGAGCGATAGCGCCAACACGAATGGAATGCACGCTTAGCTGGCGACGTAGTGTGTGAACAAACGCCTGAATCGCATGCTTAGATGCAGTATAAATTGGCTCCCAAACCACAGGAACAATCCCCGCGATAGAGCTAGTAACAATAATGTCGCCACTTTTTTGAGCGATCATATGTGGCAAGACAGCATGAACGGACCTAAAGACAGAATTAATGTTTAAATTCAGCATACGGTCCCACTCATTAGGGTTCCCTTCAGCAAAAACACCACCGACATAGCCCCCCGCGTTTGCATGGAAAGCATCTAAACGACCATCTGTTAAAGACAAAATACCTTCTAACATATGATCCACTTCTTCGTTTTTCAAAAGATCGATAACTAAAGGCAGCGCTTTACTACCAAGCTCCTTACACGCTTTTTCTAGTGCGGTTGCGGAACGGTCAATTAACACAACGCTAGCACCTTGTTCTATAAAGGCTTTTGTACACGCCAAACCAATACCGGATGCCGCGCCAGTTATCGCAATTACTTTTCCATTTAAATTTGTAGTCATACACTTTACTCCTTAACGATAGCGTTACGCTTTACCATGAGAAACACGACTTTGACGGGCTAAACTGTCTACAATTACGGCAATGGCTAATACTGCGCCAGTAATCATGTAACGATGAGAAGAAGACAGGTTTAGAAGAGTTAATCCATTTGCAATGGACTGGATAACAATAATTCCTAACAGTGCAGACCATGCGGAACCTCGGCCACCGAATAGACTTGTACCACCAATAACGGCAGCGGCAATTGCATTCAAGTTTACATCGCCTGTGCCTGCTTGCTGACTTGCTGAGGCCAAACGAGAGGCAGCTAATACGCCTCCTAAGGTCGCTAACGAAGAGCACAGTACAAAGGCACTGATATAAATTGCTTTAACATTAATACCGGCACGGCGAGCGGCTTCAGCGTTGCCGCCAACAGCAAACATGGAACGTCCCCATTTAGTTCGAGTTAACGCATAATCCATACCGATAACCAATAAAACAAACAGGGCAAACATCCATGGCACGCCACGGGATTGATTTAAGTACATTACTACTGCTTCTAGGGCAAAAGTAACGATCAGCGCTTTGAAGACAATACTGTTCACACTCTTGGCAGATAGGTTTACAGCCTGACGTTTAGTGCGAACACGCAACCCCATAACCACAATTACAACCCCAGGAATAAAGGCAAAAGTATAGGCCACCCAAGCAGGCATAATCATCAATTGTCCAAAGTCCACCATTGACGAACCATACGGAAGGTTAATGGAGCCTGTAGAGCCCAATACGAAAAGTTGGAACCCCAGTAGCGCTAACAATCCAGCCAACGTAGAAACAAAGCTTGGCATGCCGAATTTAGTGCGTAGGAAGGCGTACCCAAAGCCCATCATGGCACCCATACACAGACTTGCACCAATAGCCAAAGGCAGTGGCCATCCTTGATTTACCCACAACATGCCTAACAGCGCAGAACCAACACCACTCATAGAACCAACGGATAAATCAATTTCCCCAAGCATCAAGACGCAGACAATCCCCAGTGCGATAACGCCCACCGTTGAACAATCAAACAGCAGGTTTACAAGGTTGTTTGCAGACAAGAAAATAGGATTAATCGCAGTAAAAATCCCCCAAATTAGCACAAGCCCGATGACAACAGGCAAAGACCCTAAATCACCTGATTTAACACGATCAATAAAGGCGCTAAGGCCGCCGGAAAAATCATTTGCATGAGTTACTCGTTCATCGCTGCGATCTAGAAGACCTACGTTGTTAATGTTTTCTTTTGTTTGATCACTCATAGTACTTCTCCAACGTTTTTATCCGCTTCAGCTAAACGTTTTGCTCTTCGAGAAACGGCATTGTCTGTTGCTCCAGTGATGGCACCTATTAGCTCTTCGTTGGAGGCATCAGCGCTAAACACACCGTTATTTTTACCTAATCGTAATACCACCACACGATCAGCAACCGCTCGTACATCTTGCATATTGTGGGAAATCATAATGACACCAAGACCTTTTGCTTTAACGCGTTCGACTAGGTTCAATACCTCAGCGGTTTGAGCCACACCAAGTGCAGCAGTAGGCTCATCAAGCATGATTATTTTTGGATTGGTTAATAGCGAACGTGCAATCGCCACTGTTTGTCGCTGTCCGCCCGAAAGTGATGCCACAACATCACGAACGCTAGGAATACGGGCAGCAAGCTCGTTTAATAATTTCCAAGACGTCACCTCCATTTGCGTTTCATCAAGGTGCAAAGGGTTTTGTTCTTGTCCAAGGAAAATGTTCGCAACAACATCTAGGTTTTCACACAATGCTAAATCTTGAAAAACTGTGGCAATGCCAAGACTCAAAGCATCGCTTGGTCCATCCATTACCACTTCTTTGCCTTCAAAATGAATCGTTCCAGACGAAGGTGAATGCGCGCCTGCTAAGGTTTTAATGAGTGTTGATTTGCCTGCGCCATTGTCTCCAACTAAAGCAACCACTTCGCCAGGATAGACATCAAGATCGATGTCAGTAAGGGCTGCTACGGCACCGAAATTTTTAGACACTTTGCGCAAACTCAGGATAGGCTGAAGCCCTTCCGAGCGTGCAGAAGTATTGGAAGACATGGTCTGCTCCACTAAATATAAGTTAGGAAAGACGCCACTCAGAGGAGCTGAGTGGCGGAGCGTATAATAATCAATGCTAAATTAGCGCCAGATACCAAGCTCAATACAGCCAGCCAAATATCGGCCAGTACACACATCACCAGCGAAGGTAACGCCACTATCAAAGACAATTTCTTTGATATTTTCACGAGTCACAACCTCTGGAACAAACAACTCAGATGGTGTGTTATACAGCGTTGTTTTTGCCATTGGCTTAACACCATTTAACATTTGCACGGCCACGTTCGCCGCAGCGGCAGCAACGATTTCAGAAGGCTTCGAAATAGTATTATATTGGTCGCCCGCAATAATCAGCTGTAATGCTGCGATAGTGGCATCATTCCCAGTAACAGGAGGAAGAGGGTTCACACCTGCCGCCTTCAATGCGGCAATAGCACCACCGCCAGTACCGTCATTAGCAGCAACAACACCTAAAATATTCGAACCAAATCGAGCGATTTGTCCATTTGCCCATGTTTGAGCCTTTGGTGGCGCCCAATCTGGCGTATCGTATTCTGCTATTGTGGTGTATCCGCTATTATCCAAACCTTCGTCAATACCATCTCGGATCAAACCAGCTGCTGCATCAGTCGGAGAGCCATTAATCTGTAGAATGCCACCTTTATCCTTTGGCACCCCCATCTTCTCTAAATGCTTAACTAGGCTTTCTGCAATGGCTTTGCCTATACCTTTGTTGTCAAAAGACACATAAAAATCAGCAGCTTTACCTGGAATAGGACGGTCATAGGCAATGACTTTCACGCCTTGGCTTTGTGCTAAATTCACTAGAGAAGCAGCTGCACTGGAATCTACTGGGTCCAACACAATAACTTTTGCGCCTTGTGTAATGACTGAGTTAAATTGTTGCTGTTGCAAAGACACGTCACCATTTGCATTTTGGTAGATCAATTTACAATCAGCACACAGCTTATTCATTGCGGCATTAAAGCCCGGGAAGTCATGTTCTTCGTATCGAGTAGATGCCTGATCTGGCATCAAAAACGCTACTGTCGATGCCGCTTGAGATTGCGCTGCAAACGATCCGAAAGTAACGGCAAGCGTAGTAAAACCGATTATTTTTGTTGCTATAGATTTCATTACTTACACTCCGATCAATAATTTTAGGCGAAAATCACCCACATCAGCCAAATAGTGGCTAATGCTTTGCTCCTCACTCTTACTCTATTGGTTAAACAAACTCAGATGTAATACACTAAACCCGTCTTGCATCACTGCTCCAACAGTCATGTAAGTCGGTTAGACATCGTAATTGATCGCTAACCTTAGCTAAGATGTAGGGTTAATTTGTTTTGGTAAAACGTCAGTGTTACCGGCTCTATTTCTCTCTGATTAATTCTGCATCTTGGCCTCCTCATTCAAGTTTCAGTGGCTATATTTAATATGATCGGAACCCGATCACTCCCTTTATTTAGAGACCTTAAATCTGCTTCGTAATGCTTTTCACTGAATGACGCTCAATCAGGGTTGCATCAAGAACAGTGGCATTTGGATCAATGTTTTTTCTGTCCGAATCAATGCGCTCGAGTAATTTACTCCAAGCACTTGCAGCGACTTCTACTACAGGCTGACGTATTGCCGTAAGGCTAGTGCTTCGTGCAGACATCCAAGCGTAATCATCGAAAGCCACCAACGATATGTCTTGACCTACTTTAATATTGCCTTCAGCAAGGGCTGTGAGCGTGCTAAGCGTGGTCACGTTAGTTAACGCAAATATTGCGGTAGGTTGAGGGTTATGTTTTAACCAATTAGTAATCTTTACTGCTCCTTCTTCTAATTCAGACCCTAATTCAATCACGTTAGGCTTTGTTAGCTGGGATCTTCCCATTGCTAAAAAAGCGCCTTCGACACGTTCACGAATCGGCGGAAAAGATAAATTTGAAGCAGCAATAAGAATGTTTTCATGTCCAGCATTTGCCAAATGTTGACAAGCTAGATCGCCAGCGGCTCGATTATCAATCGTTACTGTATCGAAAGGCGTGGCATGGACAGAGACACGGTCAATTAATACGGTTGGACAAATGTTCTTTAGGTTTAGTAGTGATTCAGACAGCTGCCCAGAACATGGAATAGCGATCATGCCAGCAGGCCGCCAGCTCATCAGCGCTTTAATGCGTGATGTTTCTACATCGATACGGTCGTGGGAACTCGCAACAATAACGTCGTAACCATGTTCAAAAGCAAGGTTTTCAAGGTGGGAGACAATGGTAGCAAAAAAGGTATCTGTGATATTTGGCACCAACACCGTCACTACTTTATTGCGTTGTGAACGAAGTTGGGACGCAGCGCGATCCACTTGATAGCCGAGTTGAGCCGCAGCGTTGCGTACTCTGTCTTTTAATTCGTCATTAACAGGTTTTTTGCCAGAAAAGACATTAGACACTGTTGCTGTCGACACATCGGCTAATTTGGCAACTTCACGGATTGAAGGCTTTCTCATTGTAAACGTACCTTTTTTGTATTTGTAGTTAAACGTTTAACAGTATTAAGACTAGCAGATAATTAATAAGATAGGCAAGCTTTTTGTTAAACGTTTAACAGCGATTGAAATTTGCTCTACTAAACAAGATCATAGCCTGTCTTGCAAGCGTATTTTATTTTTAAAAGCCAATGAAATCGGTCATTTCTGACATTTTTGTCAGAAAAATATCAATGCTAAGTCAGTCCTGAACCTCTAATATGAGAGAGCAATGTCATTTTAAGCTGTCTAGTGAGAAGTGTTATGAGATTACTTTTGGTTGAAGATGAGGAAAAAACCTCAGCCTATATTAAGCGGGCATTAAAAGAGCTTGGCTTTAACGTTGATGTGTCTGCTGATGGTTTAGATGGCTTGCATCTAGCCATGGAGCATGACTATGAGGCCATTATTTTAGATGTCATGCTACCCGGTTTAGATGGTTATGGCATTTTGGATCGGTTACGAGTTCATAAAAATACTCCCGTTATTGTGCTGTCTGCTAAAGGCTCGGTAGAAGAGCGTGTTAAGGGGTTGCGTCACGGTGCGGATGATTATTTATGTAAGCCTTTTTCATTAAGTGAGTTGGTGGCTCGTATTCAAGCGTTGCTGAGAAGACAGCAAGTAGATGGCACAGAAATGACGCATTTAAGCATTCATGACTTGCAGCTGGATTTAATCGCGAGAAAAGTCAGCCGAGGCAATGACCGTTTAGAATTAACCGCAAAAGAGTTTGCGTTGCTTAGTTTGTTGGTCAGGAATCAGGGCAGGATATTGTCAAAAATGATGATCGCGGAACAAATATGGGACATGAATTTTGACAGTGATACCAATGTGGTTGAAGTCGCCATAAAGCGCTTAAGAAATAAGGTGGATCTACCTTATACAGAAAAATTAATACACACGGTTCGAGGCATGGGTTATGTGCTTGAAACGAGAACCTAATTTAGATCGAGATTAGGTGATTACTTTAGGTAGAAGATTGTTATGAAAACCAGCTCCATTGCCAGCCGATTATCCATTATGTTTGCCTTGTGCTCCATACTTACATTGTCTGCTTATGGCTTATTACTAAGGTCGTCTTTGGACGATTCACTGACCAAGCAAATGCACAATGAACTGATATTCAGAGCCAATTTAATTGAGCCTTGGATAAGCTCGCGCGCTAGCCCAGACGCGTGGCAACGCTTGGTAAAAAAACTTGCCGATTTAACGGAAGCTGAAGGCGGTCGTGTTAAGTATTGGGTGTTTGATTCGGACTCGACCGTATTGCTCGGCGATAACAGTTTGACTGAAATGGGACAAGTGCCGCTAACGGAGGGATTTAGCCTGATTTCATCGAACAGCGCGATGTCATCAGATCATTATCTCTACACGACGTTTACTTCGTTTGATGATGAAAACAAAGAGTTACGTTTTTCTGTTTCTATTGACTCAACCGCCTATGTGGGAACGCTGAATGAGTTTACCCGAACGTTAGTCTTAATCAGTATTTTTGGCATCTCGCTGGTGGCGTTACTGGGGTTCGGTATTTCGACGATGGGCATGAGGCCGGTCAAAAAGCTCAGTTTACAAGCAAAAACATTCGAGCCAGGCAACTATGATAAACGTTTAGATACCACTCAACTTCCCACTGAGTTACAAACATTGGCGATGTCTTTTAATGGTGTTTTAGATCGACAAAAAGTCGCATGGCAACAGCTCGAAAGTTTCAATGCTGATGTTGCTCATGAACTGAGAACACCGCTGACCAATTTGATCGGACAAACTCAGCTTAGTCTGTCTCATCAACATGACATAGAGGAGCTAGAAGACTTACTCGGATCGAACTTAGAAGAGCTCGAACGTATGACATCCATTGTGAATGACATGCTTTTTATGTCTCATGCCCAAGCAGGCGAAATCGCAACGCAAACTTCTACTGTGTCATTGCATCAAGAAGCGAAAAAAACCTTGGACTATATTGAAACCCTGCTCGAAGAAAATAACCTTACTGTTGAAATCGAAGGCGATGCGACCGCCTGTATTGACCATCGGCTTTTCCATAGAGCCTTAGCCAACTTACTAGGCAACGGTGTTCAACACGCGAGTCATAATTCGACGATAAAGGTGACGATTCAACAAGAAAAAAACTTTGCTTCGGTTGCTGTTTCGAATCAGGGCGAGAAGATAGAAAACCAACACTTGGAGAGGTTGTTTGAGCGTTTTTATCGCGTCGATTCGTCCCGTAGTGGCAGCCATATCCACCACGGATTGGGGCTTTCTATCGTGAAGGCTGTTGCGTTAATGCACAAAGGCAATGTTTTTGTGCAGAGTGAAAATGGTATTAATACTTTCGGTTTTACCTTGGCACTTGATCAAGAAAATCTGACAAAAACGTAAGCTAGCGGTCAGCTTTGTGACATGGAGCATTTGATAGAGTAAGTAGAAGCTAACGAGTTAAAGCCATTTAAACCGTTAGCTTCTACTTAAAATCAAACTGCTGTTTATTTAGAGGAAGCTCGATTATGTTTATCAAAAAGTTACTAACGGTCTCTTGTGTGCTGTTAAGCATCGCCCAAGTTCAAGCTGAAACAGTATTAAAATACAGTGACCACCAACCTCTAAATGGCATGCGAATGCAGTTTCTGAATGAGGTGTTCTTTCCCGCGGTTAAAAGAGAGTCCAAAGGCCGAGTTGTCATCGAACGGCATTGGGATGGCGAGTTGGCTGCCGCATACGATGCGTTACCAGCATTAAGTTCCGGTAAAAACGATATCAGCGTTATTGTTCCAGAATACAAAGCCAAAGAAATGCCTCTTCATCAGATATTCAAAGGTTTTCCAGTTGGGCCATCTGGTGCCAAGCAAGTTGAATTTTTCCGCGAAGTGTATCATCGAATTCCAGAGTTCAGCCAAGAGCTTGATAGTAATAATATCCGCCCCATCTTTTTATCAACCGGATTCCCTGCCGGATTTTTTGGCACTTCCGAATTACCAAATATTGCACAAATCAAGAATCAGAAATGGCGCTCAGCGAGTTTCTGGCACTTAGATTTCCTAAAAAGTGCGGGTGCAGAGCCAGTAAAAATGCACTGGGGCCCAGAAGTATACGATGCCCTTGATGATGGCCGACTAGACGGAATTTTGGTTAACATCGACAGTGCCTATAACCTAAACCTTCATAAAACAGCGAAGCATTCACTTATTTCTCAAAAACTTTGGTTAGGACACTTATACATCATCGCCATTAATAATGACGTGTGGGATAAGTTGTCTGAAGAAGACAAACAAGCTTTCAATCGTGCCGCCGAATATTCATATAAATTATTGGGTCACGTAATGGATAAAAGCTATGCAGAAATGGTCAACACCATTCAAGCAGAAGGAAACTCTGTTAGAGAACTGACTGATGAAGAAATAAAAGCATGGGCAGAAACATCAAACTTTGCAGCGCATCAGCGCAACTGGATGAAAAACCTACCAAACAATAATGACGTCGCAACGAGTGTGATTGACCGCGTCACTCAAATCATTGATAAATACAACAATTAGTTAAAAGAACTCAACTTTAAAAGTTACTCAGCCCACGATCCATTGCACCCAGTATTTTTAATTAAGGAAGATTATAAGAATACAATTAATCATCCAAACTATGTGGGCTGAGATACTAAAGATTGTAGTGGTCAAGTAAACCTGGCCACCTCTTTATAATTCCTCACTTACATGCTGCATATGTTCATTCACTGAGCTTTTACTATAACGACAACCTTCAATATCAGCCTTAGCTTCTATTAAGGCAATCTCAAGCTCATACTCTTTGAACTTAGCGTATTTATGCAAATCCATCACGACATATGTATCTCTACCTCGGACAGATAATAACTTTTTCATCTTTTAACAAACCGGCTTCAACAGCAGACACACCCTTGGTTTTTAAATCATTAGCAGTAACAACACTCATAAGCACACCCAGGACAAACGCATGAACGTTTCTTGATCAATTAACACAATATTTGCATTCAATCCGTGTTTGATGAATGATCATGCCCTTTTGAAGCCGATGACACTATTAGACCGTATGATGCAGCTAAATGACCCACGCCAACAAGCAAAATGTACCCATGATTTAGGGGAAGTCGTTTTCATGACTACCTGTGCGATACTTTGTGGCGCGGACGACTGGGAGTCGATTCAGCTCTTTGCTGATACTCGAAAGGACTGGTTTAAACAATTTCTTCGATTACCAAGCGGCATTCCATCGCATGACACCTTTAACCGCTTATTTTCTTTGTTGAATCCGGCCTGTTATCGAGAAATGTTTTGTGGCTGGGTTCAAGATATGTTGATCGATACCCCATTATCTGGCGGCGTCGCGACTGATGGAAAGACGGTGCGGGTGTCGCGCTCGAACAAACACCAAGCAATTCACATGGTGAACGCTTAGGCTTTACAGGCTAGTGTATCTCTTTGTCAATACAAAGTAGATAAAAAATCCAATGAAATCAAAGCAATCCCTCAGTTACTAGATCAGCTGGCTATCAAAGGTTGCTTGGTCACAATGGATGCTATGGGATGTCAGAAAGACATTGTCTCCAAGGTTATTGAAAGAGAGTCAGACTATTTGGTTGCCGTGAAAAATAACCAGAAAACGTTTCATAAAGAGCTTGTAACCTACTTCGACCATTACTGGGAAAACCATACACAAGACACGCTAAGTGATCACTTTTTTGAGCAACAGAACGAAACTCATGGCCGCAAGGAGCATCGTCGATGCTGGTTCACGACGGATTTATTCTCCCTGTCTATTGCAGCAGAATGGTAAGCAAAAACTGTCTCCGCGATACAATCAGATCGAGTGGCTAATGAAAAAGGCCGAAGTCATATTCGTTATTTTATTTCCAGTAGAGAAATGACGGCAGAAGAAGTGCTAAAGGCAACTCGTGAACATTGGGGAGTCGAAAATCAACTTCATTGGGTGTTGGATGTCTCTTTTGGGGAAGATCAATGCCGAGCTAGACAAGGTTACGCGGCAGAAAACCTAGCTACCACCCGACAAATCACTTTAAATTTATTAAAGCAGGAGACAAGTTTGAAACTAGGCATCAAAAATAAACGTAAAGCCTGCGACTGGGATGATGAGTATCTGTTTAAAGGTAAGCGTCCGATAAACCACACATTTTAATCTTTTTCAAAACCTCT
>TARA_R110001606_G_scaffold116395_1_pt1 | contig 13214 bp, 10 predicted proteins | sample TARA_R110001606 | Tara Oceans TARA_R110001606 (sample SAMEA4398315) | marine metagenome | biome: Polar Biome; feature: [SRF] surface water layer (ENVO:00010504); material: water (ENVO:00002006), including particulate matter (ENVO:01000060) such as... | depth 5 m | reverse complement strand
GCATCAGCCCCATAAGCAAAGGCATAACGCATGTTTTTTAAACTGCCAGCTGGTGAAAGTAACTCTGGGGTAAACGAGGTAATAATTGACGACATGCGCGCTCCATACATAAAACTGGGATCAAGCCAGTGGCATGAAAATAACCTGAAAATCAGATCAAGTAATAAAGCGCGGCAGTATATGGTACGTTAAATTAAGATGTTTTGATCGAAATCATAAAACTCACTTTAATTGATTGGCAAACTGGCTCACTGCATCAACGACTTGCTGGGCACCTTTTTTAATATTGCTCATCACAATGCCAGACTCGTTTGACAGCTCTAACCCTTCTTGTGCTTTATCTTCACCTTGCTTAATGGCTTTTACACTTGACTGCGTTAAGCTTTGATTTTTTTGTACCACTTCAACAATTTCTTCTGTGGCTTTACTGGTTCGAGATGCTAATTGACGCACTTCATCGGCGACTACCGCAAAACCTCGCCCTTGCTCACCAGCTCTTGCTGCTTCAATCGCCGCATTTAAGGCTAGCAAATTAGTTTGATCAGCAATGCTGCTAATACTTTGCACTATGCTGGCAATTAACTGTGATTGTTTATCCAATGCTGATATTTCATCCCCTGCTTGCGACATTTGCACCGCCAGCTCATTCATTACTTTAACCGCTTGCTCAATGACAGCAGCACCTTGATCTGCAAGGTGGTCAGTTTCAGTTGAAGTGCTATAGGCAATATCTGCCGCCTCTGCGATTGCGAGCTCCCGCTCAACTTGCTCAGTGATAACAGTAGCGAATTTAACCACTTTATACAGTTCGTTTTGCTCATTGAAAATTGGGTTATAAGAAGCTTCAAGCCAAACCACTCGCCCATAACTATCTATGCGTTTAAAACGGCTTGAAACGTATTCGCCTCTTTTGAGCTGTTTCCAAAAGGCTTCATATTCTGGTGAATTAGCCTCTTCTGGTTCACAAAAAATACGATGATGTTGGCCAACAATCTCTTTAAGTGAATATCCCATTCCCGCCAAAAAGTTTTCGTTTGCTGTCAATACAATGCCATTAGTATCAAATTCAATAACGGCCATGGCACGATGTAATGCTTTAATTAAATCTTGATGCTCACGGGAGGTTTCAATCGTACGCGTTAACACATTAGAATGCAGAGTAAACTCAACTAGCTTACCTTGCTCATCAATGATCGGCTGTAAAATACTTCTTAGCCAGTCTTGTTCACCATTAACATGAACAAACTGCAATGCACCAGCCCAGTGTTCATGCTTCTCTAATGCTTTTTTTAAGCTTTTAAAATGCCCTGTCTGTCTGGCGTTACTTGGCACAAAATCTAGTAACTTTTTTCCAATCAGTTGCTGATCAGGGTAACCAAGCTCGTTTGCAAAGTTTTTATTTTGCGATGAAATAAGCCCAGTCTTATCAATGATTAAAACTAGCATTTCTTCGTCTAAGCTTTTTCTTACTTGATTCTGCACAAAAAGCTGACTTTTTAATTTAGCATTCTCACTTTTTATAGTGTTATTAAAAAACATAGCAACCTACTATCAATGAAATGGATGAAATGAAGCACGAAGATATTAAAACCTTTAATTTATTCCATGGTTATAACTTGAGTGTAAACCAAGTCCCCAAATTTAGTAGAATTTAACTAAAATAATCATTTTAAGCTAAAAGTGGATTTTCTATTGTGCATCTTATAGCAGTTTAAATGGCAAAAGCTCGAATGATACAAAAGCGCCTATCAATAATTTTAAAATAAATAATTAAAACATAAGGTTAATAAAATTTAAGGTAATTTTTAATAGTGCAGTTACAGATAAGGGCATAAACGTTATAGTCACTGAGCACTATTTTGTACTAAAAACAACCTTCTTTGTACTAAAAATAACCTTCGAAAAATATTTCAGCTTGTTATTGGCTAAATTAATTAATACGTAGTCCCATGCAATGTTAGATCATTAATTAATTCACAGCATCATGCTTTTCTATGCGTGGTGATTGCCTAACATTTAAAAATCGCACAATTGTCATCAACCTAGTTTTTAATAAAACTAGGCATTGCCTACTAAAACGCGTATAATTCGCGCCCGTTAATATTCACACTTTTACTTAAAAATTATTGGAGCATAAAGATGGCTTTAGAGCGTACTTTCTCAATCGTAAAACCTGATGCAGTTGCTAAAAACCACATCGGCGCTATCTACAACCGTTTCGAAACTGCTGGCCTTAAAATCGTTGCAGCTAAAATGGTTCACCTTTCACAAGAGAAAGCGGAAGGTTTCTACGCAGAACACAGCGAGCGTCCTTTCTTTGGTGCTTTAGTATCTTTCATGACATCTGGTCCAGTAATGGTTACAGTTCTTGAAGGCGAAAACGCTGTTCTTAAAAACCGCGAAATCATGGGTGCTACTAACCCTGCTGAAGCACTAGCTGGTACTTTACGTGCTGACTACGCTGATAGCATCGACGAAAATGCTGTTCACGGTTCAGACGCTGTTGAATCTGCTGCTCGCGAAATCGCGTACTTCTTCGCAGACGAAGAGCTTTGCCCACGTACTCGTTAATTCGAACGCGCTAAGCAAAAGTAAAAAGGGCTTTCGAGCCCTTTTTTAGTCATTAGTTAAAGTATTAATTATCTAATTTATGATGTTTTACTTAATGATTAAAGTGAGTGAATTGTGTACAATTCGCCTTTGTAAATTTTTATCACTACCGTCACTGATTAAGGTTGTTTCATGACCACTGAGCAAAAAAAGATTAACTTATTAGATTTAAACCGAGATGCAATGCGCGAGTTATTTGTATCGTTCGGTGAAAAGCCATTCCGTGGCGATCAGGTGATGAAATGGATTTATCATTTTGGCGTTGATAACTTTGACGAAATGAGCAACGTTAACAAAAAGCTGAAAGAAAAACTAAAAGCAGAATGTGAAATTGTCGCACCTGAAATCACCGTACGCCAACAAGCCAGTGACGGTACAATCAAGTACGCGCTGATACTTGAAGGCGGCCAAGAAGTTGAAGCGGTGTGGATCCCAGAAAAAGAACGTGCCACCTTGTGTGTATCATCGCAAGTTGGTTGTGCGCTTGAATGTACATTTTGCTCAACAGCGCAGCAAGGGTTTAACCGTAACTTAAAAGTATCTGAAATTATCGGCCAAGTTTGGCGTGTGGCCAAAGACATAGGCCTTGATGGCAACAGTGAAAAGCGTCCGGTCACCAACGTCGTTATGATGGGCATGGGCGAGCCATTGCTTAATCTTAAAAACGTAGTTCCGGCAATGGAATTAATGATGGACGATTGGGGTTTTGGTTTATCTAAACGCCGCGTTACTTTAAGTACCTCTGGTGTGGTGCCTGCACTTGATTTATTGAAAGAAAAAATCGACGTTGCATTGGCTATTTCTCTACACGCACCTGATAACGCATTACGTGATATTTTAGTGCCAATCAATAAAAAATACCCAATTGAAGAGTTTTTAGCGGCGTGTCGTCGTTACATTGATGGCTCTAAAGCCAATAAAGATGTGACCATTGAGTATGTGATGCTAAATGGTATTAACGACAGCACAGATCAAGCCCATGAATTAGTTAAAACACTCAAAGGCACACCATCTAAAGTGAACCTTATCCCGTTTAACCCATTCCCGGGTAACGAATATACACGCTCTAGCAACAGCCGTATTGACCGCTTTTCAAAAGTGCTACAAGCAGCAGGTATTACCTGTATTGTGCGTCGTACTCGCGGTGATGATATTGATGCAGCCTGCGGCCAGTTAGTTGGTGATGTAGTTGACCGTACAAAACGTTTAGCGAAAAAGAAAATGCGCGACGATAATGCGATTGCGGTTAATATCCACCAAGCATAATCTGTTGTCGTGAATCAAAAGCCCTTAGCGCTGCTTTATTTTTAAATAAATGATGCAAGATAAGGGCTTTTCGGTAATATAGGTGCATGGACAATAATAAAGAGAAGAAGTAATGCGATCTTTACTTGCTTTAACTATCAGTGCACTCGCTTTAACTGGGTGTGTAACTGAAAATAGTTATGATGGCAATGACAAACCAGTCGTTGAAAATAAAATCAATAATACCGGCGCAGCACGTACCCGAATAGCCTTAGCATTAGAATATTTAAGCACTGGTAATAGCTCGCAAGCAAAGTATAACCTCGAACGCGCCGCGTCTTTCTCTCCTGATCTTCCTGAAGTCCATTATTCATTTGCTTATTATTACCAACAAGTCGGCGAAAACGTACAAGCCGATAAAGCCTATCAAAAAGCAATAAAAATTGATCCCAATGATCCTAATACCCGAAATAACTACGGGGTATTTTTATGCGGTATTGACGAGTACGACCGCGCCACAGAACAACTACTCAAAGCCATTGCCATCCCAAGTTATATACGAGTAGCAGAAAGTTATGAAAATTTAGCTCTGTGCGCCATTGAGTTTGATGATTTTGATAACGCTGAAAAATATTTCAAATCGGCCATTAATCACAGTTCAATGCGTGCCTCATCACTGATCAGTTTAGCCGCTTTGTATTACGCTAAAAGTGATTTACATAGAGCAAAAGAAATACTCGAGCGTTATGAGAATAGTGGTCAAGTATCGTCTCGCTCATTGCTATTAAGCTATTTAGTTGAGCAGCGCATGGGCCACATTGAAAAAGCCGAAACCACTGCGGCAATGATATTGCAAACCTACCCAACCTCAAGTGAAGCGGGGATCATTCGCGAGCAAAAAATCAAACGTAGTGAGTTTGAAATACTACGCTCGCAATACCGCCAAGCAAAATTAGATGAGCTACAAGCAAATAGCCCTGCGGGAGAGGTGATCTCGGCACCCAAAATACGCATTGTAAAAAAGAAAAAAGCGCCAGCAACTAGTACGTCGGCGCAAAGTATCACAACGCCAACAATGGCCGTTAAAAATAACAATGCAAGCAGCAATGAATTAACTGCCGCGTTGCTAACTTCACCGGTTGCGCCAACGCAAATCACCGCATCACAAAGTAGCCAGCAAAGCCAAGCAACAGTATCAACAGCTGTCGATACGAGTGGTATTTTGGCGGCTTTAAGTACCACAGCAATAACAACGCCAGTGCAAACAAACGTTGATACTACCGCTGTACAGATCAGTGCCCCAGCAAACAATAATGATCCTGTGGCAGTAATGTCTGCTCTGGTGGTTGAACAAACACCAAACAATCCAGCTGTAACTTCAACTCAAGCGACGGACATTGCATCATTAACCTCTGAGGAGGAGGTTGCTAAAGCATTAGCAATACCAACTGTGCATTTAGCAACAGCGCCCACAGCGACTGCCGCAACTCCTACCCAAACGCTTGCTCGCAACAGCAAAGCACAAGATGGTGTAACAATTGTTTCTTTTGGTGCGCCCACGGATAGCCAAGCAGTTGCAAATAACAACCAGGCTTCAACCCCAAGCCGAGCACAATTTAGTGATGAATTAACGGATGAAGAAAAGGTGGTTTTTTACCAGCCAAAACGCAACGCCGCCGTCTTCGCAGAGTCAGGATATAGCTCTACACCTGAAATCCGTTTTCAAGATCCGCAACAAAATACTCACGCACCGTTGCTAAATTCGCGGATCCCACAATTAACGACGCCTTACCATGTTTTGCAAGATGGTGAAAACCTATTTAGCATTTCAGTACGATACAATGTTAAACTACAGAAATTACTCCAATGGAATGGTCTGAAAGAATCTGATCGGGTGGTCAATGGGACGAAAATTTTTCTCAACGATCCCAACATTTATTACGAAATTAACGTCGGTGATACTTTGTATAGTATTGCCACCAAGCGTCGCTTGTTAATTGATCAGTTAATGCGATGGAATAAATTAAGCCCGGATGTTGCACTTAAACCTGGGCATAGACTGTTACTAGTGGACCCTGAATCATACTCATTATGAATGATGAAAATACGGAATCAACAACGCTCACTCTTGGCCAAACTTTAAAAAGTAGCCGCGAGCAAGCGAATGTCAGCTTAGAAGAGTTGGCAAAAAATTTAAAATTATCGGTGTTGCAATTACAACGTCTTGAGAATGACGAACACCAATTAATCGGCCCTGCTACCTTTGTTAAAGGTTATGCAAAAAGTTATTGTCGCGCCTTTAATTTAGATACTGCGGCCATTTTAGCGCTGTTCCCTGAACCTCAGGAAACCGTTAAAAAAACCAACATGCAAAGCTTTTCTAGACGAACAGAAAAAGAAGCCCATGATAGTCGGTTGATGCTGGTGAGTTACGTTATTCTGGCAATTGTTATTGGTTCATCCGCATTATGGTGGTGGCAAAATTCAACCCCTCTTGACGAACAAGTTGTAACGCAATCTTTAAATAGCTTTGCCGAAGAGACAGTTGCAGTCGCACAGGCAGAGCCTGACGTGGCGTCAATCAGCCAGCTAGAACAAGCTGGCCCTGATGAATCGATTGATGACCCCACTGCGGCGCAAATTATGGAGCAACAAGCCGATACCACCGAACTAGACGTTGTCCCGAGCGAAGCGTCAAGCGAGCCACAAAATGATGGCCTTGGCACCATAGTTATGCATTTCAATGAAGAAAGTTGGGTTGAAATTCATGACGGCAAAGGTGATAAAGTGGCATTTGGTGTTAAAAAAGCGGGTTATGATATGACTGTATCAGGTCATCTGCCTTTTTCTATCGTGCTTGGTAAGCATCAAGCTGTTGATATCACTCTTGACGGTGAAAAGATTGATATTTCCAGTTTCCCAAAAAATCGTTTAGCTAAATTTAATTTACCGTTAACAGAGTAGTCACTATGTTTTCAGAATCTCCTATTAAACGCAGAAAATCTACCCGCATCAATGTGGGTAACGTACCGATCGGTGATGGCGCCCCTATTGCAGTGCAATCAATGACCAACACCGATACCATGGATGTTGATGCAACTGTTGCACAAATTCAAGCTATTCAAGATGCCGGCGCCGATATAGTGCGTGTTTCCGTGCCGACTATGGACGCCGCCGAAGCATTTAGAAGCATAAAAGAACAAGTCACCATTCCACTGGTTGCAGATATTCACTTTGATTATCGTATTGCTTTGCAAGTAGCAAAGTATGGTGTTGATTGTTTACGTATTAATCCTGGCAACATTGGCAGTGAAGAGCGTATTCGCGCGGTAGTCGATGCTGCCCGTGAGCACAACATTCCAATTCGTATTGGTGTTAATGGCGGCTCATTAGAGCGTGATTTACAAGAAAAGTACGGCGAACCAACGCCTGAAGCGTTACTTGAATCAGCTATGCGCCATGTGAATATTTTGCGCCGTTTAGATTTTGATCAATTTAAAATATCAGTAAAAGCTTCTGATGTGTTTTTAGCTGTAGGAGCATATCGCTTACTTGCTAAAGAAATCGACCAACCTCTGCACTTAGGGATCACAGAAGCAGGCGGTATGCGTTCAGGCTCAGTGAAATCAGCTGTAGGCTTAGGTATGTTACTTGCCGAAGGTATCGGCGATACGCTGCGAGTATCGTTGGCGGCTGATCCAGTGCAAGAGATCAAAGTCGGTTTTGATATTTTAAAATCACTGCGCATTCGCTCTCGCGGGATTAACTTTATTGCCTGTCCGAGCTGTTCACGTCAAGAGTTTGATGTGGTTAGTACCATGAACCAACTTGAAGAGCGTTTGGAAGATATCATCGAACCGGTATCAGTATCGGTTATTGGTTGTGTGGTCAATGGCCCTGGCGAAGCGTTAGTGAGTGATATTGGCTTAGCTGGTGCAAATCGCCGCTCTGGCCTTTATATTAATGGCGAACGTCAAAAAGCCCGAATTGATAACAACAATATTGTTGATCAACTCGAAGGCTATGTACGCGACTTTATCGCACAAAAAGAAAAACAGACCCCTATCGACATCAAAATCGTCGAATAAATACAATATAGTCGGCAAACAAAGCCGTTTGCCGTTTACCTTTATAGCTAGAACGCTATAATGACGGGTCAATTTTTAGCATTCTTGTTGTGTAGTCATCTTTTATTACGCAAAAAACAGTTTTTAGGATTTAGCAGTGGCAAAACAAATTCAGGCAATACGTGGAATGAACGATTGTCTGCCGGGCGATACCCAAGTTTGGCAGAAAGTAGAAAACATCTTACGCGAGACAGTAGCATCGTTCGGTTATCAAGAAATTCGTTTTCCAATTGTAGAATCAACCGATCTTTTTAAACGCTCAATTGGTGAAGTCACCGATATCGTTGAAAAAGAAATGTACACCTTTGCCGACAATAATGGCGACAGCTTAACACTTCGTCCTGAAGGTACAGCTGTATGTGTACGTGCTGGTAATCAAAACGGCTTACTGTATAACCAAGAGCAACGCCTTTGGTATATGGGCCCAATGTTTCGTCATGAACGTCCGCAAAAAGGTCGCTATCGTCAGTTTCACCAATTTGGTTTAGAAACCTTTGGTGTTGCCAGCGCTGATATTGACGCTGAAGTGATTTTACTGACGGCGCAATTATGGCAACAATTTGGCATCAGCGAACATGTTCGTTTAGAGCTTAATTCTTTAGGTTCAAACGAAGCTCGCGCGCAATACCGTGATGCACTTGTGGCTTATCTTGAGCAACATATTGATGCACTAGACGAAGACTCAAAACGTCGTATGTACAGCAACCCACTGCGCGTGCTAGATAGCAAAAACCCTGATGTACAAGCGGTTTTAGTTGATGCACCAAAACTGTCTGAACACTTAGATGCTGAATCAAAAGAACATTTTGAAAATTTATGTGAACGTTTAGACGCAGCAGGCGTCATATACACGGTTAATGAAAAGTTAGTTCGTGGCCTTGATTACTATAACCGTACTGTTTTTGAGTGGGTTACAGATAGCCTCGGCTCACAAGGTACTGTATGTGCAGGTGGCCGCTATGATGGCTTAGTTGAGCAATTAGGTGGCAAAGCAACGCCAGCTGTGGGCTTTGCTATGGGTCTGGAACGTTTAGTGTTAATGTTACAAGCATTGGAATGTGTTGGTGACATTCGTCGCAACGCTGATGTATATTTGGCAGCGATGGGTGACAAAGCTAGCATTCAAGCCCCTATTATCGCAGCTAAATTACGTGCTGAAGTACCTGGCTTACGTATCATGGTCCATGCCGGTGGCGGTAACTTTAAGAAACAACTTAAACGCGCAGATAAAAGCGATGCACTCGTTGCACTGATTATCGGCGAAGATGAATTAGAACAAGGCGTAGTGACAGTTAAGTATTTACGTGAGCGTAAAGAACAGGTCACCTTAGAATTAGAACAAATTAAAACGCTTTTAGCTGAGCTAATAAACAGCTAAAAAAGACGAGGTAGTAATGGATATTTATTCAACAGAAGAACAACAAGCTGAAGCGATCAAACGTTTTTTTCGTGAAAATGGTGTATCACTGGCGCTAGGTGTAGTGCTTGGTTTAGGTGGCCTGTATGGCTGGAAAGCATATAACCAAAATCAAATTACAACTGCTGAAAGTGCCTCTGATGCATATACTCAGCTGGTTGAAGGTGGTGAAGTATTAGGTTCGGCAGATACATTTATCGCAGAGCACAAAGATACTAACTACAGCGCACTTGCAGCCTTTGTTGCTGCTAAAGAAGCCGTAGAAAAAGGTCAACTTGATGTAGCCAGTGAAAAGCTCAGCTGGATAATGAATAATGTTACCAATGCAGATTTAAAAGCAACGGCGACCACCCGTTTAGCTCGCGTGCAAATAGCACAGCAGCAATACGACCAAGCTTTAACAACGCTTAACGCTAAACTTGCAGATTCATTCACTGCAACAGTCGCTGAGCTTAAAGGTGATATATACACAGCTCAAGGCGATGCAAATCAAGCTCGCACCGCTTATCAGACTGCTGCAGATGCAGGTGGCCTTGATAATAACCCATTATTGCAAATCAAACTTGATGACTTAGCAGTAACTAGCCCAACGGCGTAAGGGGTTACCATGAAAAAATTAACAGCGGCAACCATAGCGCTATGTATGGCAACCTTAGTCGGTTGTTCATCAAGCGATGACGAAGACGAACTGGTATTGCCTGAAATCGTTAATCAGTTTGAAACCAAAGTAATTTGGCAAGAAAGCATTGGTGACGGTGTTGAACATTACTTTTCTCGGCTAACACCGGCGGTATATAAAGACCGTGTTTTTGTAGCAAGCCGCGCTGGTAAAGTCGAAGCGCTATCGCTTGAAAACGGTAATACTCTTTGGGAGACGGATGTTCGCGAAAATTTGACCTTTTGGCCATGGCAAAGCGACATTAGTGCAAAATTATCCGGTGGTATTTTACAAGCTTATGGTAAAATTTTTATCGGCTCTGAGCATGGTTATTTAGTTGCCCTTGACCGTGAAACGGGTGATGTTGTTTGGCGCAAAAAAGTTCCCGGTGAAGTGTTATCAAAACCAGCTGCCGGTGATGGCCTTATATATGTTAACCTAGGCTCAGGTAAATTATTAGCCCTTCACCCTGATACCGGTGAAGAGCGTTGGAGTCATGAGCAAGAAGTACCCGCATTAACACTACGCGGACAAAGCTCTCCGACCGTTGCTAACGGCGGTGTATTAGTTGGCCTTGAAACAGGCAAGTTAAGTGTACTTATCTCTGATAGTGGTTACTCTGCGTGGAGTGCTGAAATTGCTACAGCAAAAGGCGCATCAGAATTCGAACGTTTAGTCGATGTTGATACACAACCTCTGATCAGTGGTCCTTATGCGTATGCTATTGCCTATAATGGTAACTTAGCAGCTGTAGATATTCGCTCTGGTAATGTTGTCTGGAAACGCGAATACAGCAGTTACCGTGAAATTGCTATGGATACCCAAACTATTTACGTAGTAGATAGTAATGGTGTTGTTTATGGATTAGATAAAACCTCTGGCATTGAACGCTGGAGTCAGCCAGCCCTTCGTGGTTGGTACTTAACAGGGCCTGCGGTAGCAGGAAATTACTTAGCCATGGGTGACCAAGAAGGTAATCTACATTGGCTGAATAAAGAATCAGGCGAACTTGTATCGCGTGAAGACTTCGACAGTTCAGGCTTTTTTATTGAGCCAATTGTTGCTGACGACAAACTGATTTTATACACCCGAGATGGTGAAGTTAGTGCGGTAAAAATACCGGACTAATTTGCTAAATAACTATAAGTTATTAATAGTTAATTTATTTTTTTAAGGCTTCGCTATGCGAAGCCTTTTGTTGTTTTTTTAAGAGGTAGTTTATGCTTCCCGTGATCGCTCTAGTTGGGCGACCCAATGTGGGCAAATCCACATTATTTAACCGTTTAACACGTACGCGTGATGCACTCGTTGCCGATTTTCCAGGCTTAACGCGAGATCGAAAATATGGCCAAGCTAATTACGATGGCTATGAATTTATCGTGGTAGACACGGGCGGTATTGATGGCTCTGAAGAAGGCATCGAAATCGAAATGGCTGATCAATCGCTACTGGCGATTGAAGAAGCCGACATCGTATTATTCTTAGTTGATGCACGTGTAGGTATGACAGTAGCTGATCAAGCTATTGCCAACCATTTACGTAAACAAGAAAAGAAAAGCTTTGTTGTTGCCAATAAAACTGATGGTATTGATGCTGACTCAAATTGTGCTGAGTTTTACCAATTGTCACTGGGTGAAGTACATCATATTGCAGCCGCTCATGGCCGTGGTATTACCTTGTTACTTGAACACACCTTACAGCCTTTGCTTGCAGAGCTGAGTGCACAAAATGATGATGGTAAAGGCGATGACGACGAGTTAATCGATTTATATTCTGAAGATGATGAAGATTCTACAGCGCATGAAGCATTTGCAGATAAGCCAGTAAAACTCGCTATTATCGGTCGTCCTAACGTAGGTAAGTCAACACTGACTAACCGTATATTAGGTGAAGAACGCGTTATTGTTTATGATATGCCGGGCACAACCCGCGATTCTATTTATATTCCAATGACTCGTAACGAAAAAGAATACGTGTTGATCGACACCGCTGGTGTACGTAAACGCAAAAAAGTCAGTGATGTGGTTGAGAAGTTCTCAGTGATCAAAACCCTCCAAGCAATCGAAGATTGTAACGTGGTGCTATTGGTTGTAGATGCCCGCGCTGGCATTTCGGATCAAGATTTAAGCTTACTTGGTTTTGCCTTAAATTCTGGCCGCTCACTGGTTATTGCTGTGAATAAATGGGATGGCCTTGATGATTACGTGAAAGATCGTATTAAATCGGAGCTTGACCGTCGCTTAGGCTTTATTGACTTTGCACGCTTACACTTTATCTCAGCTTTACATGGTACAGGTGTTGGTCATTTGTTTGAGTCAATTGACGAAGCTTATGAATCAGCAACTAAGCGTATTAGCACTGCTATGCTGCGCCGCATCATGGACATGGCACAAGCTGATCACCAGCCGCCACTGGTTCGTGGTCGCCGTGTTAAGCTTAAATACGCGCATGCGGGTGGTTATAACCCACCACGTATCGTGATTCACGGTAACCAAGTACATGATTTACCAGATAGCTATAAACGCTACTTAATGAATTACTATCGTAAAGCATTAAAAATTATGGGCACGCCTATCAAAATCGAATTTAGAGAAGGTGATAACCCATTTGCAGGACGTACTAATAAAGTGACTCTTTCGCAAAAACGTAAGATCCGCGCATTTAGTAAAGAAAACCGCAATAAATAACAGAGCTGAAAGCTAAAAGCTAAAAGCTGAAAGCTAAAAGCTGAAAGCTGAAAGCTGAAAGCTGAAAGCTGAAAGCTGAAAGCTGAAAAATTGAACCTTGTTGGGCACACCCTTACAAGGTTTTTTTATGTGTAAATTAAATAACAACTTTTATCACAAAGTATAATCATAAAAAGCAGTGCAGTTTTACGCTTATAATCCTTCATAATCAGCCTTCCTTGGTTTTAAAATTTGCTTTCTACAGTCAACCATATCCCAACAATCCGTTTCAGGTACGCCGTAATACCAGGCTCTAAAAATCGGTTGATACTTTTCAATTACGCGTTGTTGCATACGTTTTGAAAAATGGGGTAAGTAAAAAGTTTTGATCACCGTAATGTGCCTTTTAATCGTCTTTCCTAAATTAAAGCGCTCTTGCCAAAGCTGCATTTTTCCATTGAAATGCTCATTACTATCTGGTGCCGCGTTCT
>TARA_R110001606_G_scaffold74168_15_pt1 | contig 13216 bp, 9 predicted proteins | sample TARA_R110001606 | Tara Oceans TARA_R110001606 (sample SAMEA4398315) | marine metagenome | biome: Polar Biome; feature: [SRF] surface water layer (ENVO:00010504); material: water (ENVO:00002006), including particulate matter (ENVO:01000060) such as... | depth 5 m | reverse complement strand
CATCCCGCCTATAAACCCAGGACGCGTTTGGCGATTATGTTCCGCTGGATTTCGTTGGTACCGCCGTAAATGCTTTGCGCGCGGGTACCGAAATAATTGGCAACGCCAGGAGCGGCAAAGCCTGCATCACCAGTCCATTCCGGGCTCACGCTGTCTTCGAATTTACGATTGCCGTGCTCAGCCGCAGCCTCCAGAAACAAGGTTGTGATTTCCTGTGCCAGATCAGTTGCCATGATCTTCAGGATCGATGCCTCGTCGCCGGGAGAACCGCCATCTCTTACCGTAGTGAGAACTCTGAGCACGGTAATCTCCAGAGCATCCAGCCGCGTTTCTGCTTGGCACAACCGGCCCGCGAAAAGGCTGTCATCAATCAGGCGTTGATTGCCCCCCGTGGGGATTTGTGATGCGATGGCGCGAATATCGGCCAGCTGCTTGCGCTTGCCGCCGATGCGCGCATAAGACGTACGTTCGTTGCCGAGCAGATATTGCGAATAAGACCAGCCCTTGCCTTCCTCGCCGATACGGTTTGAAACCGGAACCCGGACATCGACAAAATCGCATTGGCTGAGATGATATTTGCCATCAATGGTGATAATCGGCTTCACGGTGATGCCGGGTTGATCAAGCTTGCAGCAGATGAAGGTGATACCCATCTGCTTTTTGGCTTCGCGCGAGGTTCGAGTGAGCAGGAAGATCCAGTCTGCATGCTGGGCTGCGGACGTCCAGATTTTCGTGCCATTGAGTATATATTCGTCGCCATCCCGCACCGCAGAAAATTGCAGAGAGGCCAGATCGGACCCTGCTTCGGGTTCGCTATAGCCTTGCGCCCAGCCGACCGAACCGTCGCTCAGTCCGGGCAACCACTGTGCTTTTTGCTCGTCCGTTCCGAAGGTAAAAACCACCGGACCAACATAGATGACGCCCATCGGAGTGACTGTCGGTGCCCCCGCCTTCTCCAATTCCTCGTCAAAAATATATTGTTCTTCGATCGACCATCCGGGACCGCCATATTCTTTGGGCCAGGCACTGGCCAGCCAGCCCTTTTCGCCCAGCGCCATTTCTGCGCGGCGGACTTCCGCCGTTGTCAGGCTTGCGCCAGACGCGACTCTCGCAAGAATGTCTTTTGGATAGTCATTTTCAAAATATGTTCGGATGTTTTCGCGGAAGGATAGCAGTTCTGGATCATGGCCTAATTTCATGGTTGCGTGCTCTTCCCTCTGATGCTGTGGATCGATGTCCGGCTTTAGCGATGGTCGTAGCGCAAAACCGATAGGGCTGCCAATCGGATCTGTGTTCCAGTGTATAATTGATGCACATCGGGGCTTTCGGCAACCTTTCCGGAATCAAAACGTATTCCGAAGACGGCAAGGCTATTCTCGGATATCAGGCCAAGGATGTAGAGATCAACCAACCGGTTGATAAGATGGGGGTACAGCAGATGAAGTCCGCATTGCGAAAGTCGACCATATTGCCGACCGCCAATCCATGACCGATATGGCCAAGGACTCTCCAGTATTTTCATATCGACGGATGCGGAATATTGGCGCTGTAATTCTCATCATTCTGCTGCTGGCAATATTGCTTCTGGGCGCTGTGCCAGCGAGCATATTGCGCAGTGTAATCAGTGAAAAACTACAAGGCGCATCGGGTCGAGAAGTCGAAATCGGATCTGTCAGCCGAGACAGTTTCTTTTCCTACTCCCCCATTATCACCGTACATGATGTGCGTGTTGCGCAACCCGCCTGGGCGGGAAAAGGTGATTTTCTTGCATTGAAATCAATATCGGCGCGCGTTTCCGCGTTTGATGTTCTGACGGGTAGCGCAAGGCCTGATCGTGTCAGGATCGATGGCCTCGACATATCGCTCATCCGGGACAAAAATGGCCGCAGCAACTGGAATGATGATGACAGCGGTCGTGATGATGAAAAAAAGGGTCGCGGCCCCGGCTTGACCGACCTTGAAGTCACCAATTCGCATTTCAGTTTTGCCGATCATAAACGCGAACTCGCCGTCGATGGTGCGATCTCCGTCAATGCCAAAGATGGCCTGCGGGCCGAGGGGAGCGGGACGTTCTTAAAATCCAAAGCGACGATGCTGTTCGCCGGTGGCGCTATTGCCGGCATTGATCCGGAAGCAGATTACCCCTTCACAGTTTCGCTGCGATCGCCGGCTCTGAAGTTGACGGCAAAAGGTGAAATGCAGGGGGTATTGAATACGGATCGTTTCACAGCCTCGCTATCTGCCAGTGCGCCAACCCTCAAGAATCTGGATCAGATAATCGAGGCTGGATTGTTCGGAACCCAGCCGATCGATCTGCGCGCGAACGTCCGCCACGAAGACAAAGACTGGTATGTCGAGAAGCTGAGCGGCTCGATAGGGCGCTCCAACCTGTCTGGCAAAGCGACTATTCTCAAGCGCGATGGGCGCACCAAAATAGACGCTGACATAAATGCCGCTACGCTGGATTTCGATGACCTAGCTGACGATGCCGGCCTAGCGCGGGCCGCCGCTCTGACTCGGCGTATCGGCCCTCGCATTCTTCCCAGCACCCGAATCAATCTCGCCAAAATGGGCCCGACTGATGGACAGATGAACTTTACCGTCGACCGCCTTCTCTCTCGGCGGGATACGGTATTCCGTCGCCTGAAAGGCAGGTTGTCGCTGGATCACAAAGTCATAAAAATCACCAATCTCGTCGTTGGTTTGAAAAGCGGGCAATTGACCGGCAGCCTCCAGGTTGATCATCGTAGCGGCGCACCGAAATTATCGACAGACCTGACGCTCACGGGTGCTTCCATTTCGGATCTGATCGGCAATGGCGACATCGTTACGGCAACCATGCGGGGCCGGATCAAATTATACGGTACTGGAGACACGTTCCGGGAGGCACTGGAAAAAGCCAACGGCAAAGCCGCCATGGTTGCTTCGGGCGGTAGCGTTCGCGCTACTGTTGCACATGTTCTGGGCCAAAATCTTGGCGGCGCGGTAGAGGAAATTATCGGAGATCCAAAAGCACGGGTTCCGCTGCGCTGTCTGGTTTCCAATTTCAAAGCGCGCAATGGCATATTGACCCCCGCGCCACTGGCTATTGATACAAGAGTATCGATCGGACGCGGCGAAGGACGGATCGCGCTGAAAGGCGAAACAATTTCGCTGATCTTGCGCGGTGGTGCAAAGGGGAAAAGTGCATTTCGCATTGTCGACCCCATCAATATTTCCGGAACACTGACCGCTCCCGAAGTGTCCGTTGCTGGGCTTGGCAAAGCCGAGGATGCAGAAAAGCCCTCTTTGGGAGATGTCCTGAAAGTCGCCACAAAATCTATCGGCAGCGCCTTGGGAATTGGGGATAGCGACGAACAGGACAAGGCTTTCATCCAGAAGCCAAAGTCGTTGAACTGCGATGCCATCGTCGCTGCGGCTATGCGATAAAATATTAGCGCCAAGCTGACTTTAACCAGTCCATTATCGATGGAGCCAGGTCTGTTGATCAAACGGGTCACGAGACCTTGCGGATACATCCACCCCTGATGGTAATATTTCAGGAAATATCACGCGGGTCGGGTCGGACGAGTGCCAGTGTAACGGCCGTTCATTCCTGATCGGCTTGTCGAAATCAATGTCGTGAACGATCGCATGAGCGAGCATCAAAATATCCGCCAGATCATGATCTTTGATTGAATCTCTGCCCGGAAGCTCAGGCGCAGGAACCGGCCCTATCCCTCAACCCGCCATATGGGTAATAGCCTCAGCCTCGCTAATGACCTCGGCATATTTTTGTGACAGGTCAAATAGGCTTGATTCATGTGGGCGTTCATCCCGATCCCCGCAGGCATCAGCGACCACCATCGGTACGAAGCCGTTCTGCATCGCATCAAGCGCGGAAGCACGGACGCAACCCGATGTTGAGAATCCGCTAATGAACAAAGAATCAATGCTTATGGCCGTAAGCGATGCTGCCAGCGACGTGCCAAAAAATGCCGAGGCATATTGCTTGGTCACCACGATCTCGTCAGCGCGCGGTTGCAGATAAGGCGGGAAGGCACCGAGCGGCGAGCCTTCAAGAAAGGATTCAAGCGCCGGAACCTTGCGATAGAATAATCCGCCGTCCAACCCGCCTGCGCGATAGACAACATTTGTAAAAATGACAGGGATCCCGTTCGCCCGTGCTGCCTTGGCCAACCGTTCACAGCTAGCTCCAGCCTCTTCGAACCGAGGTGAATAAAGCGGGCAATCAGGCTCAAGATAAGCCATAACAACATCTACCAGCAGCAACGCCGGACGCTTGCCTAAACCGATCGCCCCACCAAAGCCGCCAGATCTATAATCATTCAAGAGTTCACTCATTCCACTCACTCTATATTGACCCATTTGGGTTGGCCAGGCGCTAGCCAGCCAGTTTCTGCAGGGCAATGCGCCCTTGATATTTCTATATCAGGGTCAAAGTTAGAAAGACTAGCGTTCTCCTTGCTCTCAGACCGCATCTTTCTGCGCAACATGTCAATTTTGACCATATCGGCTGGTTCAGCAACACCATGATCCAGCGCTCCAGCCGACGTAAGCAGATCTTGTGCGATTAGTTTTATAACCAGCACCAGAGCAGGTTCAAGAGGGCCACCAAGCTCACCCCCACCCCCGGCGAAGAAGCGCAGCGCAATGCAATTTTTCAGACATTCGCTGGACGGGTTGCCGGATCCGCACAAAGATTAAAACGCCGGAATATGGCCATTTAACCACCCAGATTTTGACCGTCTCTTTATCGCTCAACAGTTAGTGTGAAAACCACATATTGCTTAAATTGACCTATCATTTGAGCGACATAAACGCTGCCAGAAAACGGAAATTAATATTCAAAATAATATTCACGCACGTGATAGTGAGTATTGACATAGTGAAATCATATCGACATAAACCCTCCCCAAGTCAGCGACAAAGAGCGCTGACGAGGAGGAGAGGTTCAAATGAAAGTTAAATTTTTTGCGTCCGTGTCTGCGGTCGCCTTGCTCGCGCAACCCGTTTCTGCTGTGGCACAGTCCGGCGAAACATCGCAGTCCACCGACGAGACCGCGCAGGACCAGAGGCGCGGTGACAAAGAGATTATCGTTACTGCCACTCGCCGCAGCGAACGAATCCAGGATATTCCAATCAGCGTCACCGCCTATGACCAAGCAGATTTGGATGACCTTGGTATCGTTGGCTTTGAAGGCATTGCGCAGAATACGCCAGGAATCGTCGTCAACAAGCCGACTCAGAATTTCAACAATTTCACGAGCCGCGGGATCAACACCAACGGCTATAGCGCCGGACTGCAAAGCGCGGTCGCCATCTATATTGACGAGCTGCCTATTTCCGCAAATGGCAACTCGACCATTCTCGACCCGAATCTATACGACGTCGAGCGCGTTGAATTTCTACGCGGACCGCAGGGCACATTATTCGGGTCCAACTCGCTTGCCGGCGCGATGCGTATCATCACCCGCGGACCCGACCTAGATGATTTCGAGGCTTCGGTCAGTGCCGACCTGGCCCTCACCGGATCCAGTTCGGTGCGTCAGCGCTATAATGCAATGATCAACATTCCGATCATGACCGACGAGTTGGGCCTGCGCGCTACCGGCTATTATCGCAACGAAGATGGTTGGGTCGATAATATCGGCACCGGAGTGAACAACTCTAATAGCCTGGAAGCCTATGGCGGGCGCGTCAGCTTGTTGATGCAACCCAGCGACCGGATGAAAGTCCGCTTGCTCGCGTCCTACGAAAACAGCCAGCCTGCGGATTCCGGCCTCACCAATCCAACTCTTGGGGAATATACACGCAGATCGGATCGCCCCGACCTGTTCCAGGGTGAGCTCACCAACTTTAACGTAACGGTCAACCATGAATTTGATTTTGCAGAACTGATCAGTTCAACGACATTGTCGACTTATGATGCCTCTTTTTATGTCGACCTCGCAGGAACCTTCGGTCAGCTAATTCCCTTCGCGCTGGACGCCTATGGATATGATGACCTGTTTGTGCAGGAAACCCGGCTGGTGTCACGGACCTCTGGTCCGATTGAATGGGTTGCTGGCTTTTTCTACTATGACAAGAGGCGCACAGTCGATTTTGCTTATCGTTCGTCCCCGGAATTCCTGGCGGCAACCGGACTGACAGGATTGCCTGACGAATATTACCAGCGCTTTCAGGCATATACCGACCAAACGGAAATGGCAGGATTTGGCGAAGTCACAGCACGCTTCAGCGACAGTTTCTGGATTACGGGTGGCCTTCGCTACGGCAGTACTGAGGTGCAATCTTTTACCCGCGGCGGAGGGTATAACAGCGATTACCTGAGCCGTGCCTTTTTCGGTCCCTATTTTGCACCGCTTAACATAACATCCGTTGATTATGCAGAGGGGCTGAAGGTCAAGGATGATCGCCTGTCCTACAAGGCCAGCATATCGTGGAAACCGATGGAAGAGCTGACCACCTATGCGACGGTGTCAACGGGCTTTCGCACGCCGGTGGTCAATGCGCGAGCTGGACTGGTGAGCACCCTTGACCCCAATGATGTTGTCATCCCGGACGGCGCAAGATCGGACAGCGTCACCAATTATGAGGTCGGTCTCAAAGGCCGCTGGCTGGGTGGTGACCTGGTCGCCAATATTGCAGCATATTATATCGACTGGAAGAATATCCAGGTTCAGGCAAACCGCGTGTCCGATTCGATACAATTCGCGACCAACATCGGCGGCGCAGAAAGCTATGGGCTCGAATTCGAATTTGTCGCGCGACCGATCCAGGGCTTGAGCCTAACGCTCAACGGTTCGTTCAATGAAGCCAAGGTAACCCAATTGACGGCATTGGAAGCGGCTATCTCAGGTGCTGAAGAGGGCACCCGGCTTGCATCACCGCACTTCCAGGGCTCGGGCACAGCGCGCTACGACTTTTCAATCGGTACCAACAATAGCGGCTTCGCTGCTGTCAATGTGTCGCATGTCGGATCGTTCCCGAACCAGTTTCCCAATGTGCCTGGTAATCCAGCAGCCCTGTCTCCTACTTACGATTTTACCGAGGCATGGACCAACATGAATCTCTATGCCGGGGTTAAGCTGGGGTCGATTGATCTGACTGCCTATGTCGAAAATGTCTTGAACGACAGCTCGATCACCTATGTCCACCCCGAAGCGTTCCTTGATGGGCGTTACGCCAGGTTACGGCCGCGTACGGTTGGCGTCCGCGCCAATTATCGGTTCTGATGAGGCAACGGAAAATGAAAGCTACGATGATCTGCCGCCTGCTGCCCCTTACGCTTGCTGCAACAACCTTGTTCGCAGGACCAGCTGCCGGCGCAACCGACCCGATGGTCGATGCTCCGGCAGGCAAGGTAAAGGGTAGCGAGGCTAAAGGCATCCATGTCTTCAAGGGCATTCCTTATGCCGCCCCGCCGGTTGGCAAGCTGCGCTGGACGCCGCCCCAACCGGTACCTGTCTGGCAGGATGTGCGTGATGCGACCAAATTCGGCGCAGCATGCATGCAACCCAAGCCGAAGGGCCCCAGCATCTATGCATGGGACCTGCCGGCAATGAGCGAGGATTGCCTGTCGCTCAACATCTGGGCACCGGAAAATGCCACGGGCGCGCCAGTCTTCGTCTGGATCCATGGCGGGGCGCTAACCAGTGGGTCGGGAGGCGACCCGCTTTACGACGGCAGCGCACTCGCGGCGCGCGGCATGATCGTTGTTTCGATCAACTACCGGCTTGGAGCGCTTGGCTATTTCGCCCACCCGGATCTCAGTGCAGAATCAGCCGATGGCGTATCGGGCAATTATGGTTTGCTCGACCAGATCGCGGCGCTCCAGTGGGTAAAGCGGAATATTGGCGCCTTCGGCGGCAACGCCGCCAATGTGACGATCGCGGGCGAATCTGCTGGCGCGCTTAGCGTCATGTATCTGATGGCGGCACCGGAAGCGCGCGGGCTGTTCGACAAGGCAATCGCGGAAAGCGCCTATATGGTTTCGGCGCCGGCGTTGCGTGAAAAGCGCAACGGCATGGTACCAGCCGAGGAGCAGGGCACCGACCTGGCGACCAAGCTCGGTGCAGCCGATCTTGCGGCGCTCCGCGCCATGACGGCGGAAGAGATTGCCGACAAGGCACCTGCGACCGGATATTTCCCCTTCCCCGTTATCGACGGCAAGACCGTGCCCCGCCAGCTGGTTGAGACTTTCGACCGCAACGAACAGGCACCGGTGCCGATCCTCGCCGGCTTCAACGCTGGCGAAATCCGGTCCCTGCGTTTCCTGCTGCCCAAGGCACCTGATAATGCTGACGCATATGAAGCGGCTATCCGAGCTAATTACGGCGAGTTCGCGGACGCTTACCTGTCGCGCTACCCGGCCAAGAACATGGAAGAAAGCATGCTCGCCGCGACGCGCGATGCAATGTACGGCTGGACGTCCGAGCGGCTGGTGTCGAACCAGGCGGCGCTCGGCAAACCCGCTTATCTCTATCTTTTCGACCATGGCTATCCGGCGACACAGGAATGGAAGCTGCACGCCTTCCACGCTGCGGAACTGCCTTATATATTCGATACAGCCGGAAAGACGCCGCCACTATGGCCGAAAATCCCGAACAAATTGGCTGAGCGCAAGCTGACTGCCGCGATGGGCGATTATTGGGCAAGCTTCGCCAGAAGCGGACAACCGAAGGCGAAAGGTCAGCCGGATTGGCTGCCTTATTCACAAGAAAATGCTTTCATGCATTTTGCCGAGAAACCGCACGTCCGCTACAGGCTTTTCCCCGGGACAGCGGCGCTGCACGAAGCGGTCGTATGCCGCCGTCGCGCCGTCGGCGATATCGCATGGAACTGGAACATCGGGGTCATATCTCCGCCGCTACCGCCGAAAGCCCCGGGATGCCAATGACCGACGGATCAATGCAGGATTATGCACTGACACTCGACAAGTTTCTCTCCCACGCAGAAAAATGGCATCCCCTCGCCGAGGTTGTGTCGGCCGGGAAGGATGGAGAAGTCAATCGCATTGGTTACGCCGCGCTTTACCAGCGCGCGCGTGCTGTGTCCGGTGCCCTCCATGCGCTCGGCGTGCGTGGTGGTGATCGGGTTGCGACGCTCGCCTGGAATACGCAGGGGCATCTTGAAAGCTGGTACGGAATAATCGGTATGGGCGCGGTGTGCCATACGCTGAATCCTCGGCTGACTGCGAAACAGCTCGCGGCCATGCTGGCACAGTCGAAGGCAGGCATCCTGCTAGTCAGTCCCGACCTTCTACCCCTCGCCCACGCGGCTACGGTTGATGCCGGTCTGGTCCGGCATATATTGCTGCTGGACGACAGCACGGCGGCTATCGAGCCAGCCGACACCCATATTGCCGTCGGAGCGCTGGAAACGGCGATGGCCGCTGCATCTCGGGATATCGAATGGGGCCAGTTTGACGAAAACACGCCGTCTGGCCTCTGCTTCACCTCGGGTACCACCGGTGCGCCAAAGGGTGTTAGCTATACACACCGCGGCTGCTATTTGCATACGATGCGGCAGCTTCAGGCCGATGTTATGGGAGTGCGCGAGAGCGATGCGGTGCTTGCAGTCGTTCCTATGTTCCACGCCAATGCATGGGGCCTGCCTTTCACCGTTCCGGCGGTTGGTGCCAAGCTCGTACTGCCCGGCCGCAATAGCGATGGCGCGCATATTGCATCACTGATCAGGTCCGAAGGCGTGACAATGGGCGTTGGAGTGCCGACCGTCTGGCTGGGACTGGTTGAGCATCTGGAAAGCGAAGGCGATGAGGTTCCGTCGCTTGAACGGATACTGGTCGGCGGAGCATCCATGCCACCGGCACTGATGGAGCGGATCGAGCGACGGCTGGGTGCCGAGGTCCAGACAAGCTGGGGCATGACCGAATTGTCGCCTCTCGGTACTGCCGCGGTTCCTGGAGATCCAGAACGCATCGCGAGTGTGTCGGGGCGCCCAGCTATTGGCATCGACCTGCTCCTCGCTGACTCCAATGGTAGCCCGCTGGCCGACCAGCGCGGACCCGAGGGGCATTTGCATGTTCGCGGACCGAGTGTCATCGAGCGTTATTTCGGGCATGAGGAATCCGCGACCGATGCTGACGGCTGGTTCGATACCGGCGACCTCGCACGCATCGACGTCAACGGGAATCTATCGATTACAGGTCGTGCCAAGGACCTTATCAAATCGGGTGGCGAGTGGATCAATCCTGCGGAAATTGAAGCGCTGGTAGGTGCCCTGCCCCAGGTTTCGCTCGCTGCGGTGATCGGCCGAAGCGATCCCAAATGGGGCGAACGGCCCATATTGCTGGTCGAAACATGCGACGGATCGATCAGCGACGAACAGTTGCTTGCGCCGTTGCACGAGAATGTCGCGTCCTGGTGGATTCCTGATGCGATCATCCGTCTGGACGGGATGCCACTCGCGGCGACGGGCAAGATCGATAAAATACAATTGCGGGCGGATTACGGACAAGTGTAGGGTAGCCGTGGTCGAGACGGCGTATATAAATGTGCAGAAGGAAATGAATTTGGCATCCACAGCAAAAACTACCGTGAAGAAGGTTTCGAAGGCGGAACAACGGGCCGAGATGATGGAACAGATTCTCGATACCGCCGAGTTCCTGTTCTCGACGCACGGCTTCTATGGGGTGACGTTGAAGGATGTCGCTCAGAAAGTGGGTGTCCACCATACGCTGCTCAACTATTATTTCGACGACAAGCAAACCTTGTTCGACGCCGTGTTTGCTCGGCGTGCGGTTGTTACGATTGAGAAACGGATGCAGGCGCTTGATGATTATGACCGCGCTGCTGGTGAAAACCCGACGGTTGAAGGTGCCCTCCACGCGTTTCTCGACACCGACCTCGACCTCTATATCCATGGTGGCGAAGGCTGGAAGAACTATGGCGCATTCGGTGCGCAAGCGTCAAACAGTCCCGATGGCGCTGAATATATGGACAAATATTTCGATCCGGTTGTTCTGCGCCTGATCGACATCTTGAAGAAGGCGCTGCCAGACGCCGCTGAAGAAGATATTTTCTGGGGCTATCATTTCGTGACCGGCGCGTTGATGCTGACATTAGCGCGAACGGGCCGCATCGACAAATTGTCGCACGGTCTTTGCCAGTCCGAAGACTATACTGCGGTCAAGCATCGTATGGCCCGCTTCATGGCGGCAGGCTTCAAGGAAATCTGCGAACAAAGTTAACGGGTCTGCAGCTGAAGCTTGAAACGGCGTCAGCTGCAGCCTCATGATCCGATTCATATTCACTCACGAGTGAGTTACTAATAATGAAAGATATATGATGAACACGCATTTGAACGGACAGTCGCACGCCTTAATGCGCGCGTGTTCCGGCACATGTGTTTTCCAAAGACATCGCAATGCTTCCACAGCGAACCGCGAAATGAAGAGCATCGAACAAGTTAATCCGGCGACCACTGCCGGGCATTGATATTCCCCGGTAGTAGCGAGCGGGCCGAAGTCTGCCGCCGCTACCGGGATAAATGGGAGAAGGAATATGGCTACCGACGCGGAAGCTTTGCCGGATGGCGTGAACAAGAAACAGAATGAGAAACTCGTTATCACTGCTTCGTCGTTGGGGACGGTGTTCGAATGGTATGATTTCTACCTCTACGGCCTGCTTGCCAGCGTCATTTCGGCAAAGTTTTTTTCAGGAGTCAACGAAACCACAGGCTTCATTCTGGCTCTGATGGCCTTTGCTGCTGGCTTCGCGGTACGACCGTTCGGCGCGCTGGTATTCGGTCGGGTCGGCGACATCGTGGGGCGCAAGAAAACCTTTCTCGTCACCATGGCGATCATGGGTCTGTCGACCTTCGCAGTGGGCCTGCTGCCTTCCTATGACAGTATCGGCATCGCAGCACCGATCATCCTGATGGCGCTCCGGCTGTTGCAGGGCCTGGCGATCGGCGGAGAATATGGCGGCGCGGCAGTCTATATCGCCGAACATGCTCCAAACGGGAAGCGCGGCTTTTACACTGGCTTCATCCAGACCACAGCGATGCTGGGCCTGATCCTGGCGTCAATGTTCGTCGTGGGGTTACGCACGACTCTGGATGCCGATGATTTCCTCACCTGGGGTTGGCGCTTGCCGTTTCTTTTCTCGATCGTTCTGCTGCTGGTCGCACTCTGGATCCGGCTTCAGCTTAACGAAAGCCCGGTCTTCCAACGGATGAAAGAGCATGGCGCGACGTCAAAAGCACCGCTCAAGGAGGCCTTTGGAAAGTGGAAAAATCTGAAAATAGTTCTGATCGCGCTATTCGGCGCGGTTGCGGGACAAGCGGTGATCGGCTTTTCTGGCCATCTCTACCCGCTGTTCTTTCTTGAAAAAATCGCCAAGGTCGATGGTGCTACTGCCAATTTCCTTGTCGCCACTGCGCTGACCATCACCATTCCTCTTTATGTTTTCTGGGGCTGGCTCAGCGACAAAATTGGCCGCAAGCCAATCATGATGAGCGCCTGTGTTATCGCCGTTTTTGCCTATTTCCCGCTCTACAGTGCGTTAGTCAGCGCCGCGAATCCCGCTATGGCAGCGGCAATCGAACGCGCGCCCGTGCGCATCGTGGCCCATGGCGCGGAATGTTCGTTCCAGTTCGACCCTATCGGTAGCAACACATTCGACAAGACAAGCTGCGATATCGTCAAATCCTATCTCGCGAAGAGCGGGATCAACTATGAGAATATCGAAGCGCCGATGGGGAGCATTGCATCGGTCCGTATCGGAAATCGTAACATCATCGCTCCCGATCCCGCCCTTCTCTCAGACGATACCAAGGCTACCGCGGTTACAGCATTCGGTTCTGATGTGCAGAGGGAACTGGTCGCCGCAGGCTATCCCACCGACGCCGACCCGGACAAGATCGATCGATTCAAAGTTATCGTGATCCTGTGCATGCTCGGGACGTTGGGGACGATGGTCTATGGGCCGCTGGCAGCCTTGTTGGTCGAACTGTTTCCAGCGCGTATTCGCTATTCGTCCTTGTCACTGCCCTATCACATCGGAAACGGCTGGATCGGGGGATTCATGCCAACGGTGGCCTTCGCGATGGTTGCGGCGACAGGCAGCATCTATCAGGGTCTGTGGTACGCCATCATCATCGCCGGCATCACCGCGGTGGTCGGGATATTGTTCCTCCCAGAAACCTATAAACGCGATATCGAAGCGTAGAAAGGAATGGGCTGTGGCTG
>TARA_R110001606_G_scaffold103163_6_pt1 | contig 13244 bp, 13 predicted proteins | sample TARA_R110001606 | Tara Oceans TARA_R110001606 (sample SAMEA4398315) | marine metagenome | biome: Polar Biome; feature: [SRF] surface water layer (ENVO:00010504); material: water (ENVO:00002006), including particulate matter (ENVO:01000060) such as... | depth 5 m | reverse complement strand
CTGCGTTATGTAACTTGAGCTTTGGTTAAAAGCGAAAGTTGTTACTAAAATTTCTTGAAAAAATTTATTCTCTAAAGTTTCTTCTGCAATGCTAATGGAACACTTTTTATGCGACGACGTAGGAGTGAAGCATAATGTGTGTGGAATGGGTTAAAAACCAAATTTACAATCCCAGTAAATCCATCTTTTCCTTCTCATATCTACTATCTTCAGCTGGGTAGCGTAAAATAGCATCATACTTTCCAGAGTCTTTTGCCTGAGCATAAATAAGACTTTCGCCTGCAAAGTTTGTTTCAGTTTTATATACAGGGTCTTTATAAGCCTCTACAACGGATACTATTTCCCAGCCTTTATCTTTGAACATTTTAATTAGGTCGTCCACGAATAATGCAGCGGCCAAATTATGGTGCAATAAAAGTGTATGACTAATATGCCTACCGTTTATCTCAAAAGATAATTTTTCATAGAATTGTGCACGTTCCCATATATGATTTAAATAGAACTCGCTAAAATCGCTTATATCTGCGAGTGGGTTATCCCTTAATCGCTTTACTAATCGACTATCAATGTACCAATCTGATGCATCAATAGTAACATAACCATTTCTATAATTCTGATTTTTCAGGAAACTACGGAAAGCATCTACTTTTTCTTTCGTATTACCCTCTTTCAAATAGGGAAATCTAAAAAACTTGACGTAATTTGAGTATTTACTTATCACTTTATCGTTTTTAAGGAAATCACTTTTAAAGTCGGCAATCGTAGTCGTTTTGGCATTATAATTTGGATGTGAAAAAGTATGATTCGCAATTTTATGACCATCATTTTTCCAACTTTTTAATAATTTTTCTCATTTAGTACCTGTTTTGTCATTACCTGTTACAAAAAGCATCGCCTCTATTTTGGCATCCTTTAGTTTTTTTAGAAGCATTCCGTTCCATTCCTCAAAGGTGTAATTTGGTCTGTCGCCTATTGCACCGTCATCAAAAGTGATACTTACCTTGGACTGGCTAAAAACTTGTATTGTTATCAAAAAAACGATTGTTGTAATAAGCTGTTTCATTATTTTATGGTTTTAGTGTTATATTCTATCGTATTGCTGCCCCTTTTTACCTTGGTATCGCTTTTGATTCCATCTGTAAATAAAAGAAACATTTAATTGCGGCACACGCACTTGCGATTTTATGTCCTGCTTAAAGTTTTCGCCTTTGGTTTTAATATTCCATTCCCAACTATCAAAAATATCCTTAAAGTTAATACTCAATGACGCATTGTTTTTAAACAGGCTTTGGCTCATTCCAAAATCCAGTCTATACAAAGCCTTTCGGGAAAATTTACCCCTGTTGTCGGCACCTCTAAACCGATTTTGAAATTGAAATTGAAAAGAATCGGACAGCTTAAAATCAAGATGTAGTCTGCCACCAAAAGCCAAACCATTAACATCAAAATTAGTAGTCTCGTAACTTCCGTTTTGGCTGTAACCATTGAGCGTAATTTCATTGTAAACACTAAACCAGTTTAAGGGTTTATAGCTAAAACCCAGTTCAAGTCCGTAAGAACTATCATCGCCGATATTGACAATTCTTCTAACAAAAACTTCTTCTATATTTCCATTGATAGTAATGTTTTCTTTTTGAATAAAGTAATCCATCACCTGATTTGTTTTTCTAAAAAATAGCGTTGGGACTATTGAAAACACATTACTAATTTTTGATTCATAAGCTAGTTCTGTAAGCATTGAGTATGATGGATTTAATTCAGGGTTACCTACAGAAATATTTCTAGAATCACTAAAAGAAGAAAACGGAACAATGGCATTTCGTCTGGGTCTTTGTACTCTTCGCGATATTGAAAACCGAATACTATGATCATCATTAAACTGATAATCCAGAAAGCTGGATGGAAATACATCCGTATAGTTTCTCGTTACTTTTTCGGTATTATAATTTGATGTGATGTCAATGTTAGTAGTTTCGGTTCTTACACCAATTTGAAATTTGAATTTTTTAAAACTTTTGGCATACTGCCCATAAAATGCTGTAACATTTTCGTCATAGTTGGTTTTATCTGTAAATTCTGGAATCGTAATAGGTGTATCGTTTTCTATACGTTCAACAGCATAGTCATTCGCTATGTTGGTAAACCTACTTCTTGCACCAAACTCAAATTGTGATTTATGTTTTAAAATATGCACATAATCCAAAGCCACCGTAAATCGTTTGTCATTGATGTCGTTATCTATAGCATCGTTAGCATCAATTCCTGATTGCGGAAATGTGGTTTTTTCTAAAATAGTTGAGTTTCCATTTTCGGTAGATGATTGTGTTAGGGCACTTAACTTTAGTTCTGAACCACTATCATTTAACTTTATTTTATATTCACTCGTAACCTGAAAGAAGTTGTTTTTGAATTTTTCGGAATCCAAACGCTCTGAAGTAGCAAACAAGCTGTTATCGTCATAATCTTCATACCCAATAGAAGTGATGGTATTTAAGTTTGCCAGTCGATAGGTAAAGTCTGCCGAAATGGAATGTTTCGAATTGAATTTATAGTCGCCACCAAGATTATTTAAAGCATAAAACTGTTTGAGTATTTGTTCTGAAGTCCTAAAACTTTCCGAAGGGGAAGTTTCAAAATTAGTTAATGCTATTGAACTTGTAGCCTTCGGTTCAGAATAGCCCAAACCCGTATTAACATACCACGAGTAATTTTCATTTGCCTTATTAATATTGATGTTGGTTCCAGAGTTTAGACGCACACCGGAAAATACCTCAAAACTGGTGCTCAAACGTTTTTTCTTTCCTTTTTTTAAAACAATATTAATGATACCACCTGAACCATCGGCACTATATTTTGAGGAAGGATTCGTAATCACTTCCACCTTATCTATAGAAGCTGCTGGAATCGTTCTCAATAATGAAGCTGTATCTGTTAAACCGCTAATTCGACCATCGATTAAGATACGCACACTACCATTGCCTCTAATACTCATTTTACCGTCCACTTCTACTTGAACGGAAGGGACGTTCTGCATTACATCGATTAAACTTACACCACTTACGGACAGGTCTTTGGACACGTTATAGACCTTTTTATCCAATTCGATTTTATAGTTGGGTGTATCAGCGGTCAAGACAACTTCATCTAATGCAACATCTGTATTAATGATAATATCGCCAAGATTCTTTTTGCTTTTTGAGTTTGTCAAATCAAGTAACGAACTAGTAGGCGGTAAACCAATTACAGAGACTTCAAAATTATAGACTCGCTTTGGAACTTCTATTGAGAAATTGCCATTTTCGTTTGCCAAAGTTCCGAAGATGGTTTCGGGATTATCTTCAACTTTAAATATGACATTTGCATAAGCTACAGGAAGATCGGCTATATCTTTAATAGTACCTGTAACAGTCGTATTTTGGGCTAGAATGCTATGTGAAAAACAGAGGATAAACAATAATTGAATTGTTGATTTCATAAATAATTTCGTGAAAATTTGGATGTAATTATCCTGTTCTGCTTAAAAAAGAGAACTTGATTTTGGTCTAAAGACCTCATTAAAATTTAGATGATATGTTTAGAGAGAGACTATTATTCTATAAAATCAAGTGGATTTAGGTGCTTTCCATTTTGCTTTACTTCATAATGTAAGTGCGGCCCAGAAGATTTACCTGTATTACCAACATAACCAATAATATCGCCTTTTTTGACGTTTTGTTTTTCGCTGACATTGAATCCTTTTAAATGTGCATACCAAGTTTCATAACCGTCAGCATGCGTCATAACAATTAGATTTCCCCAATCACCTTCCATTGAAGCTTTAGCAATAGCGCCATCAGCAGTAGCAATAATTGGTGTTCCTTGTTTTGCTCTTATATCTATTCCTGTATGAACAATTCCTTTATTTACTTTAGGATTTTTTCTTTTATCCCCAAAATGTGCTGTAATGTCATCCTTTGTGGCATTTTGCAAAGGAAATAACGAAGGGGGATTTGTTGTAAATTCAGAAATATCAAAAGTATTCATAAACGAATTTTCTTCGATTATTGGTTTGGTAAATGCCGAAATCAGTAATGCACAAACCGGCAAAAGTGTGAAATACAAAAATTTTGACATACGTTTAGATTTAGGTTTTGTCAGCATAGTTACTCGTTTTTTTAGTATGGGTTGATTGAAGTAATTGTATAAGTTGTTGGGTTTTTGAACCTCAAGGCTCTGCATTAGTAATTGCAGATATTGAGAGGTTTTAATCCCATTTTGAAGCACGCCTTTATCTGCTTGAAATTCGTGTACGGCTTTTAATGACTTTCTATAAAAATAGAGTAGCGGATTAAACCAGAAGAATACCATATATACTTCGGTTAAAACCACGTCCCACGAATGTTTTAATTGAATATGTGCCTTTTCGTGTTCAATGATTTGTTTGTCATAGTGTTCAATTTTATCTTCAGGAATAAAAACCCAATTGAAGTATGAGAATATTTCAGGAACCTTTGAAATAACTAATTGGTATCCCTTTTTTTGTTGAACTTTAGAATGACTTCTCAATACAAATAAATGCCTTACTGTGGCCAAAAATCTAATAAATAATACAGAAAACACTAACCAATATATTGTAATTAATAGTGAAGAATAATTAAAAGAAGAGTCAATCAAAGGTTGTTCAATGACTTGAAATTGCCTGTTAAATGTGTCTAAATTAACCTGTTCAAGTAAAGGAACTTCTATAATTTTTGATGTTATGGAAGGAAATAGATTATTTGAAAATGGAATAATAACTGAAACCGGTAGTAACAATAGTAAAACAAGTCTGTTTACATTATGAAAGGTCAGTTTATCTAAAAACACGATATATAGTAGATAAAGCGCCGAAAAAACCGTGGCTACTTGTATGAGATATAAAATCATGTTATTCATTGTTCGCCTTTAATTTTTCAATTTTATCTTCAAGCATTTGTTTCATTTTTTCCATTTCTGTAAGATTTAAATCTTCATTATTCGCAAAAAACAATGCAAACTTACTTGGTGAGCCACTAAAAAAGTTGCCTATCACTTCCTTCATATGTCTTTTGAAATAAGTGTCTTTTGAAACCGATGGATAATATTCTCGAATCTTACCATAAGTTTTAAATTTTAAAAACTCTTTTTTTACTAAAACCCTTACCACAGTTGATATAGTGGTATATGCAGGTTTAGGTTCTGGAAACTGTTCTACAATATCCTTAAGGAATGCTTTTTCAAGCTTCCATACATATTGCATTACTTGCTCTTCGGCTTTTGTTAGTTCATTCATAAGGCAAATATATAAATTATTTTCAAAGTATGACTATAAATATAGTTGTATTACTATTTTTATAGTCATAAAATAAAATTTATGCTTTTTTTGAGATGCTGAATTGAAGGTTTTAAACAGTTTTTAATAAAGCGGAACACCTAGATATCGCTATGAAAATCCTTCGCAACGAACTAATTGATTTGTTGTAATACGTTTATATAACAATTATTTATCTATTACATCGGCTCTATTTATGATTTTTTTATTTGATTTAGATTTTCTATAAGTAAATTTTAAACCATCATAGATTCCTTTCCAGATTACTGAGAAGTGAGTTTCATTTGGATAGGTTTCAATTTTCCAATAAAGATTTTTAGGTGCTTTTAGTGTAAGTATGGATTCAAATTTAGCGATTCCCATGTCATCAAAGGCTTTTCCATCACGTGAACTTATCCATAATGTGTTTTTTGAATCCCTATTCTTTTCAAATCTTTCTGATGCAATCTTACTGATATAATTTTCATTTGATCTTAAAACAGGTTCTATCGAAATATAAGATTTAAAAAGTGATGGCTCCTCAAGATAGGCATAAACAGTAAAAAGACCGCCTAAAGAGCTCCCATATAAGATGTTGTTCTCGGTTTTTGTTGGGTATTTTTTATCTATTGATGGTATGAGTTCTTCTTTTAGAAATGAAAGAAAATTTTTAGCACCTATTAAAGATGGTTGGGTTTTCGTTCTTGAAGGAATAAAATCCCTTCTCCTCATATTAATGCCGTCCTTATAATAGTTTGGGATACTTACGATTATCATATTTGTAGGAATGAATTCGGCATATTCTAAAAACTCATAAACAGTTTCCGACAATGATGTTGCCCATTCTCCATCCAAGACATACAACACATCAAACTTTTCCTTAGAATTATATTTTTTTGGAATACTTATTTTTATTTGCCGTAATTCTTTTAAGTGTACTGAGTAAATTGAATCATATTCTGTATTATGATGCTGGGCTCGCACAAAAGGTGAAAACATTAAAAGTATTAATAGACAGCTAAGTTTTATTTTCATAATCAATTTATCGCTTATTGGAATTTTGGCTTAATGTTTTACAACCTCTAAATTTATTGCTATGTTGTCTCTTATTTTCATTCATTTTAATATATCCATTTATGAAAAAAGCCATCCAATGATTTATTTGAAGACTTTTCCATTGCCAACTGAAAATCTTGGGTAGTCACAGACTTGCCATAATAAGTTTGAGAAAAGTATTTTATTCCATTCCAAAAGGCTTCATTGCCAAGTTCTATCCTTAATAAATGCAAAATATAGGCTCCTTTAAAGTAAACTAAATCTCTATCATTCTTGGATGGGTTTGACCAATCGATAAATACCAAAGGTTTATCACCTCCTTTTAATTTTATATTTTGGTATACCTTAAAGTATGCATCAATATTTTCCTGATATTTCTCTTTTCCAAATCGATGTTCATTATAGGCAGCCGACATAAAGGTTGCAAAACCTTCATTTAACCAAAAGTGATTCCAACTTTTACAAGTAATCATATTTCCCCACCATTGATGTGCCAACTCATGAGAGATTAAATTGGTTTCAGTACTATCTTTCAGCACAAGCTCTCCATAAGCTTTTTTTAATATTGCAAAACCTGACATTTCTTGGTAATGGTCGCCAATCAATACTTGCGAATATGTATTTTGGGGAAAGGTGATTCCAGATTTTTCTTCAAAAAATGACATCATATCTCCTGTAAATTGAAAGATTTTTTCAATCTCTTCTCGTGTATAATTGTCAGCATAATATTTTAATAGTTTGCCATTGTGGACATTCTGAAATTTATTGAAAGCACCAACCGTAAAACCATAGGTATATGCAGGAGTCTCATATTCCTGATTCCATGAGTATTTAATCTTGTTACCGGTTTTAATTGTATCTTTTAAAATACCACTTGCAACAGTTATGAGTTCTTTCGGAACTAATACATCAAGTTTTAAAGTAGCTCTATCGTCAGGAGAAGCATTACAGATCATCCATTCACTTGTGAAATATATAGAATATAATTTTTGAGAACCATTAAGGAAAACCAGGCCCTTTTTAGGTTTTCCATTATAAAATAGTTTTATTTCATGAATTTTTGAATCATTTGGAACTAATGAAATGATAGTTTCTTTTCCTATTTGTTTAAACCCTCTGGCATGTTTTCCTTCTAGTTTGGTTACTACTAAATCCCCTGAATCAAAGACTATCTTTTTCGCTTTTGATGACGTCGTGAATGTTATTGACACACTTCCTTCAACGGAATGCTCATAGAGATTTGGTTTCAAATAGACTTTGTAATTCAAAACATCTACTTTACTTAATTCTGAAGATTGTGCCGCTAGATCAAATAAATTGAGATAGCCTAAAAAAAGTATAAAAAGTAATTTTGATAAATTCATATCTATGTTTTCAAAATCTATATTCGACCTGTTTTAATTCATGAGAGCGGTTGGCTTAATAGTATCCGTCTAATTGTTCAAGTTCCTATATAATTCTTATCCCTAAAAACTGGTCGGAAAGTGTCAAAATAGAACTTGCCACCATAATTAGAATAGTTGTCCAAAGTTGGAATTTCCAATTTAATTTGTGTTTTTTTGATGTTTTATAAACCATAAAAAATAAAAGTCCGCTCACAATGATTGGCAAGGTAAATGTTCCGATTCCCAAGAATGCACTTATTCGACCTTCGTCGTTTGGATTGATAAAATTCATTAATCCTGCCATAATTCGCATATAAAATGCCGTGAACAAAAATACATACAGGTATTTATTCCAATTCTTTGATTTAATAAGAAGTAGAAATGTTATTAGTCCTTGAACTATTGTTACAATTGGTCCAGAGGCTGAAATAATGCTTTTATGCAAATCCGTCGGATCTTGACCATTCACTAGTGATGTTCCGTTTATTCTCATCGTGGCTTTATAGCCTAATAATTCACTTGTTAGCCAATGAGCAAATTCGTGAAAACTCCACGTAAAGATTACAGCAATTATAATTGCTAAAACGTACTTAAATGTTATTTTTTTATCCATCATTTTATAATTTGATTTAATGAAGATATTCTCACAGTTCTTTAGTTGCCTTGTTTAACCAAGTCGCAATTGCTAAAACTGTAAGAAAGATTTAATCTGAAGCAGGCTCATGGTCGTAGCTTATTGCTCGTTTTACAATCCAGGATTTATCTTTTCTTTCCCATAAAGTAATAAATTTGGCTTTTTGCACTTTTTTGCCATCCTCATAAAATTCATGCACACCGATTTGTACGGCTCCATATTTACCTAAAACATGTATGGAAGAACTTACTAGTTTTCGGGTAACAGAGAAAGGTCTAGAACATTTGTCCTTAAAAGAAGCTATATCACTTTCATGAGAGTTTGTTAATCCAGAACGATCATCATAAAACTCTAAATCTGGAGACATTATTTTTTTATAAAGCTCTAAATCGCATTTATTAAATGCAACATCAAAAAGGAGGCTGTCCATTTTTAGAATCTCGTCTTTTAATGATTTTTTGGTTATTGGATTTTCTGCTTTTTGTGAGTACAGCAAGTTTGAAAATAAAATAAAAAGGAGTAGTGTGAAATTTAAAGTTTTCATTATTTTAATTAATATTTGATTTATTCATTTGAAAAACAAGGGATAACATCTTCTTCGAAGTATGGTTTTTGGTTTGCCCAAAACATATAGCTAACCTTTAAGAAATCTTTTGCAAAAGCATATAACATTGGAACAATATTCTTTCTGCCTTTATTAGCTTTAATGCTATTTTCATTATAATCCTTATCAGCACCAGTTTTACCAATGTAGTTTCCATCTTGGATAGCAATTCCAAGAGGGACAGTAAATTTCCCTTCATGCATTTGTGTAAGTGCATGATTCAATTGACCTTTTCTAGTTACCATTAGATCAGGTCCGCCAAGTCCCACACCTATTTTTTCTCCATATTCGTAGATGCTTTTTAGATACCCTTTGTCGTTGAATGGTAGCCATTCTCCAGGAATAAAATTGGCATAAATCATCGTTGTAGTATTTGGGAACGCCTTTTTAAGCGCTAACATATTATTCTTAATTCCTTGAATATAAGCTGCTTCAGTAAAACTAGAATCTGTCTTACTGTTAACTCCAATAGCTGTCTCTTGGAGGTTAATCCCTTCAATTTTTTCATTAACCTGATTTCCTAATGCCATTATTAACAAGGCAAAACGTTCTTGTACTTTTTTGTTCCACCTTTTAGCTATCCAGCCTTCTGGTTTTCCATCATCATCATATTGAAAAACGGCGCCACCATCATATTCATCAGTCAATAAATAATCAGGAACAGCTTTATATCTTTCATCAAATGTTGCGTCTTGTAACTGAATGAAAAGTTTTTTTCTGTATTTCTTTAGATAAGCAATATCTTCTTTAATTATAGAAAAGTCATACATCCCTTTTTTAGGCTCCAACTCTTTCCAAGAATACATTATTTGTGCCCCTAGAAATCGTGACATAAAAAGTAGGGGGTGGTTTACAATTAATTCTCTACCTCTTGAAAAATAGACAAAATTGTGAATACTATCTTGAGGTATTGGACAAGTAAAATTGCTGTATTTCTTATAAGCATCCTTATATTTTTCAGATGGATTTCCCCACTTTTGGGCATATAATGAAACACCCATAAATAGCATGAAAGAAGAAATAAAAAAGCATTTTTTTATCATTTATAAATTCAAATTTTGTTAAGCTTACAGTTTTTATGATTAAATACAATGTTAGCAACTAAAAACCGAATAGAAAATCCGCAAGAATTTTAGTAAGCAATTAATCATAAACTTACCTACTAGATTTTATTCTGTTTTATATAATTTAGGTTCTGTCACTCCTTTTTTATAATAGTATTCTTTATTCATTTCAAAATTCATTTTAGTCATTTCGTTTAAATATTCTTCTAACGGTTCAAGGCCAATTTCTTTCCTTCTTTTATTTACATTTATACTATCTGCTAATTTTTTTGGATAAGCTTGACATATTTCCATATTGTAAGCTACTTGAGTACCATAAATTTGAGCTTGTCCAGTATTCAGTTTTACTCGGTCAACAAGCAGTCCATAATTTCTAGAGTTGGCATTTCCTTTATCAACTTCAATTTTCATTTTTTCTAAAATTTCTTTTTGAAATTCAGGATCATGGTCTGAATGCTGAACTATTAACCAAAAATTTGAAGAACCTTCTTGTCCTGCCAAATTAAAGCCAACAAATCCGTATTGGTCATATATTTCTTTAACCCGCTTTTGATTTGTTGTAAAAATATTGTCTTTAAAGGTTTTCCATTCTTCTAATGTTAAGTGGGAATAGGTTGCAGGTGGATATGCATTGCTGGCAGCTAGTTGATCAATTACTACCATCTTTGAAAGTTCATCAGCTAAAGCATGATTGAATTCCATCTTAATATCTGCAATTTCATTTTTATTAGTTTTCTGTTTGCATCCGATTAAGAGTAATCCAATTAATAGTACTGTATAAATTTTATTCATCGCTTGATATTTTTTCAGTTTGCCAGTAACAATAAAGTAAAATAGACTCTATTTATGTTATCTCGATATGGCATATAATTTTACAGAAATAGGAGTTAAAAAACGCGCACTGAATAAAAAACAGTAATTATTTATTCAGTGCTCGTCTGCCTTTATATACCTATTGCCTCACACCAACTGCTCGATCTGTTTTTTCACTTGAAAGTAGTTTTACCTTCATGGTATCATTCACTTTTACAAATTTGAAGTATAATTCAAAAGGCAAAGGGTAAAACTCATCTTGAGCCATAGGATTCAATTTTACTTTAGGAAAAACATCGCTGTCTGTGTATAGAGAGTGATTTTCTATATGAAATCGTATTGAAAAATCACGGTTTGTTTTATAAGTACCAACATATTTTTCAAGAATGCTGTCACTTACTTCAATAGCATCTGGAATTTTTGTCTCCCAATGCAAACCTTCAATCACTTCCATCCCATTGGTAAGGATTTCCTTATTGATGTTGTTGGTAATGCTGGCGCCATTATCGCTGTTTACAAAAATGACGATACCATTTTTACTTTTTGGGAATAGAATTAATGTGGTAATCACACCAGGGTCGCCACCATCGTGATTGATGATATATTCCCCATTGCTCAATTTATTATAAACCACCCAACCCAAGCCTTGGTTCAATTTGTCATTAATTGCAGATTGTGGCTTTACCATATCATCATAAAGTGCTCCTTCAACTACTTTTTTATGCATGATGGCGTTTCCAAAAAGCAATAAGTCATTTACGGTTAATAGCATATCATCTGCTGCGTTGATTCTTGTTATTTTGTAGTTTATGGGATGTAAATTTCCTCTTGTATCGTACCATTTTGCAAATCGGACGGTGTCTTTATCCGCTAACCAACCCATTTTGGCGTCTTTCATTTTTAGTGGTTTAAAAACCAAAGAATCCACAATCTTTTCCAGCCCCATTTTAAATTTGCTTTCAACAGCGTGCCTCAAGTATTCCATGCCTTCGCCAGAATACTGAAACTTGGTTCCTGGTTTAAAATTGAATTTCAATTTTCCATCTTCTTCATCCCATCTCCAGTTTTTAAACCCTGTGGTATGTGAAAGACAATGTCTGGTTGTGATTAATTTTGCGTTGGCATCATTAGCTACATCTGGATCTGTCCAATAATGAAACAAAGGTTCGTCCAAATCCCAATCGCCATTGGCCACCAGTTTTAAAATGGCTGCTGTTACAACAGGTTTGGTAATGCTTGCAATATTGAATATGGTGTTTTGAGGTGCTTTATGTCCTTTTTGATTTTCTCCATAAACTTTTACAAATTCAATCTTACCGTCTTTAATAATTCCCACACCGACGGCTGGAGCAAGGTATTCAGCCATGAGTTTTGGTACAATGCTATCTAATGTCTTTTTATAATTGGGTTTGAAGATGGTTGTTTTGCTATTTGATTTTTGCTCATTTGAACAGGCAACCATCAACAAAAGGAACAGACAATATCCGTAGAATGATTTAGTTTTAAACAGGCTCATGATCGTAGCTAACTGTTCGTTTTATAATCCAAGAACCCTCTTTTCGTTCCCAAATGATAATAAATTTTCCTCTTTGAACTTTTTTTCCATCCTCATAAAATTCATGGACACCAATTTCCACAGCACCATAATCGCCTAAAACATGTACGGTTGCGCTAACTAATTGTCGAGTCACAGCAAAAGGTCTGGAGCATCTGTCCTTAAAAGAGGCAATTTCAACATCAAAAGAGGTGTTTAATCCAGAACGGTCGTCGTAAAACTCTATATCTTTAGACATTATTTTTTTATAGAGTACTAAATCGCATTTGTTAAATGCGACATTAAAAAATAGGCTGTCCATTTTAAGAATCTCGTTTTGTAACGCTTGTTCAGTTTTTGGGTTATCTGGTTCCTGAGAGAAAACAGAGTTTGAAAATAAAAATAAAAGGAGTAATGTGAAATTGTAAGTTTTTAATGATTTCATTGTTTTAATGTTTATGATTAATATTTGATTGATGTCATAAAGACGATTTATTCATGTAATTGTAACAATGTCGATATTTTAATATGCTGGTTTTTCAGGTTTGTACACGCATTACAGCAATTATTCCTCAACATTTATTCACTTAATCTTTTGGCAAATATATAATTATATTTTTATTACGACTATAAATATAGTCATAAAACTATATTTATAGTCGTAAAAATTTTTGGCCTCATAAAATTTTGGTAAAACAATAAGGTGAAGTGAGCGTCCATATTTTAGGGGTTTAGTAATACAGTTTCTTAAGAGTTTCAATTATACAAGGGATTTCAAAGCAATGTTAACCAGTACCAATGTTTCCTAAAATATAGCGAATGAACCGTAAATTGTTTCCAAAAGTT
>TARA_R110001606_G_scaffold63148_3_pt1 | contig 13257 bp, 11 predicted proteins | sample TARA_R110001606 | Tara Oceans TARA_R110001606 (sample SAMEA4398315) | marine metagenome | biome: Polar Biome; feature: [SRF] surface water layer (ENVO:00010504); material: water (ENVO:00002006), including particulate matter (ENVO:01000060) such as... | depth 5 m | reverse complement strand
GCGATACATAATTGACCTTCAAACATAATAGGAGATACGCATATAGACTCAAAATGGAAGGTTGAATACCTATTATAAACTAAAGGCGTTGGATAGCAATAAATAACTTCACCCGACATATCATTTGTAAATTTGAACAAGTACCTCAAAGTATTATGAGGGTCTGCATTAGGTGGGGCGATAGCGCCTTTCTCAATTTGATTTGCCGTTGTATTTATTATGGCATTGAAAGGTGTCTTGATTGTGCTTTGTATCATAACCTATAATAGAAAATTTATCTTTTTATTTGCTTATACAAAAAAGGGGAGCTAAATAGCCCCCCTTCATTTATATATTTAGATAATACTAATTAGCAATAATAGGTATTAAAGCTCCACTATCAATATTGTCAAAAGGTGTAAGCGTATAATCAGCAACTACTGAAATAGGTAAACTTTCCATTCCTCCGAAAGTCAAATCATATCCATTTCTATCACCCCAAGCCGTTCCTGAACTTGACGTACCAGCGTCGAGTGTCATCCAGTTTTCAGGACCTAAACAAACTATCACGTTATGCTGGTTTGAATTATAAACTGAATTCATTTCAACAAATATAACTGTTTGCGTTTGTCCTAATAACCTAATTTCATTTTGATCAAGTGCTTTGATTTTATTCAACAATATTTGAATTGTAGGAGTGTAGTATATAGTTCCGTTTTCCTGACTACCAACAATTGTATCAGTCATTGTCGCCGTACCTTTAGGAAGGGAATATTTATATAAGCTAGTTCCACCCATATTAATATCAATTGTCGTTCCAGCCGTTGAACCAGTCCAAGATTGAGTTACTTTAGTAGTATCGCCAACCGCGAAATAAACCGCTTTAACTCCACCCGAACTTCTATTACAATCTAAACCCCTTCCCTTAGTTATGAGGGAACATCCATATTTATCTTCATCTGCCATTTTATTTATTTTTAAGGTTTATAATTTATTTTATTTCAACCAAGTAATATCAGAACCTATCCCGTGCTGAACTCCCGCAGAATACTTAGCTACTAAACGAATATTATTTGAACCATCAAGCATAGTCATATCCAATAGACGAATTTCAGTAGTATCAGAAACTAAATCAGTACCGAAAAATAAATTAGAAACTTGTGCAGCCACTAATTCATTGTCAGCCATCCCGTAAGTTGGCGCAATAGCTACTCCATTAAATAATGGTAGGTAATCTCCGTTCATATTGTAAGCATTAACGTATCCTAATTTAGAAATAGCTGAAATGTAAAATCTGTAAGATTTCATATTCATATATATTTTTAAATCTTCAGTTCCATAAACGCAAGAAGGTATATTAGCAACCAATTTATCAAGGTTTGCGATAATATTAGTTTCATCAAATGGAGTTCCAGCATTAGCGACAACGTTTACAGTTGAATCAAGAGCAAATGAACCCGTTGCAGCCGTTGTGAAGCCTTCAAATTGACCAGCCGTAGCACCAACTCCAGTCCAAACATTACCCTCAATAGCTTCAGCTATATTTTTAGCCATTAAAGAAATAACGTATTCATTGAAACTAGGTACACTATCATTCCAAGCACCCGCTCTCATTTGTAAAGCTTCCCAGTTACTTTCTAAAACTGACTTACATAGCTGCAAGTTGATTTGAAGGTCTTTTGGTTGTATAATTCTTTCGCCTAAGTTTAAAGCACCAGCACTTGTGAAATCACAATCGCTATTTCCAATAACTCCAGCCGCAGACATTGTCTGAACTACTTGTTTAAACTTAATGTTTTCCATCATTGTCAAGTTCTCTAGAGAAATTGCTTGACACATAGCTTTACTGATATAAAAACCAGCATCTGTTCCGCAGAATGTTCCACCCTTGCCATCACCTATTCTTGGCTGAGTTCCTTCTGCTAAGTCCAATTTAATTAATTTGTTCATTTTTCTTTTTTTTTATTATTTAAAATTATTATTATTTTGTCAGGTCGTATAAGAACTTATCAGAAGAACTCATATTTCCATAATCAGTTTTGCTTAATACTCTTTTATTTGACTTATTTGAAAATTTATGAGTTGGAATAGGTGTTTCGGCTGGTGCTTTGCCTAATTCAGTTTTTAACCTTTCATTTTCTAACTTTAATTCTTCAATTGAGAATTCCTTAACTTCAGTTGTTTTAACTGTTTTAGGAGTTGTTCCCCTAACTTCAGTTTCCATTTCTTCAGCCTCTTCATCTCCACCTCCATCAACTTTACTTTTAATATCAGCTATTGCATCTTCAAGATTTTGTATACGTTTTTCCATACCTTCCCAGTCTTGAACATCAGCTTCATCTCCATCAGCATATTTCTTCTTTTTATCCTTTCCTAAATCATCTTCATCAGTAACTTCTTCATCAGTAACTTCTTCTTCAGTTTCAGTTTCCATAAGTGAAGCAACTACACCTTCTTCTTCAACGACAAAACTAACTCCATCTTGTGTTTTGTATGTTCCGATTGGCAAAGGGATTGTCGTACCATCTTCAGTAAGAACAGATATATCAACTCCTTCAGTCAATTCATCAGCCGTTGAAACTAAAATCGTGCCGTCCTCTGTTTTTGATTGCCACTCTAATTTGAGAGCCTTAGTTTTCTCTAAGCCAAGTGCAAGTAAGATTTGATTTTTTAGATCCATTTTTTTTTTGTTGTTTAGTATATAAAGGTTAATTATTATTTTTATTTGATTTTGAGTACTCTAATATTATTTCATTCAATGCTTTTAGTATTTCTTCAGAGGTAGGTTGTTGCTCACTAAGTGTTTCCATTTTATCGACAAAATATCCTTCAATACTTAACCCCTTCAATTCTCCATCTTTAATTTTAGACCAAAGTTCGTCATTTTCAATTTTCATTTTAACAAACCAAGTACCATCAGCTAAATCAAATCCATAGAGTTTTGACTTATCCATATCCCCTTCCTTAATCCAGCTCTCAACTGTTAATACGCCACTTACTCGCTCTTGGTGTTGGTAAGTTGCTTTGTGATGGTTGTTATGCTTCAGATACAATTCAGACGCTTTACGAACTGTTTCAGGACTAAAATAAACATAGTAGTCAGTATCAGTATTTGGGTTGTGTCTATAAATCTGTTTGTTCGGGATAAGTGCTGGGCTAACAATCATTCGCTTTTCTTCATCCACTTTAGCAAAAGTCAAGTTGTTTTTTTCCTTACCAAAATAAACAAAGTCTTGCTCAATTGCTGGTGCGGTTACTAAACTGATACAGTCAATAGCCAATTCTTCACTTTCACTATCAATTAATAATTCAACTATTTTAGTAGTTTTTTCATAATTTGTGGGGTTTGCTTTTACGCAATCTTCAAGAGTATTGTATTGACAATCTCCATCAGCTCCCCATTTATATTTGTCGTTTTCACATTTTTCGCAAGGCATATTTTATAAAGTATTAGTTGATTTTTTATTTGATTTTCAATTTTAAATATTTTTTTTTCTAAAGTTTCTCAACCCTAGTGTTTCAACGTTCTTCTGATTTACATACTAGCAGCCCTAAGACTAATCATAATTGCTTCAGACGGCTTGAAATGGCCTTCAGTTAAATCGTTGCTCTATTCCTGATTTGCTGCAATTGGTCTTGTGAATTCGTCATTTCATCAGTTACGACAAAGGCTTTTATAGGCTCTGGAGCTCCACCAATATTTCCAAGTTCAAACTTTCCTGACATCATTTCTTGCGCTGGTGCAATAGCTTCAGGAGATGCAGCACCCGATGAAGCCGATGGGGTTGCTGGAGGTGGAGCGCCTCCGCCCCCGCCACTTTTAATTGCTTGTATATTTTTAAATCCACTAACAACGGCTCCCGCTGCCGCTATACCACCAAGCACGGGACCAACTACTGGAATACCCGCCAAACTTGTAAATGCTTTCTGAGCGCTTAAATAGGTTTGTATAGTTGCTTGTCCTATGGCCGCAGCTTTCCCAGCCTTACTCTCTTTTCCCATTATTGTAGCCATACTTCCAAGCGCATTCGAAGCGATACCAAGTTGTTCTTTTGAACTCATTTCACTAAACTTAACCGCTTCAGTATCAAGAGCTTTTTTCGCATTGGTGTATTTTTGGTCAATTGCCTCTTTCATCTCAGCGAAATTCGCATGATCTTCAACTGACTTAAGTGCCGCTTCGTGTTCAATTTCCAACTTAGCCAAAGCCCTTTCCTTTAAATCTTCAATCTCCATTAAAAAATTCTCATCTTGTATGGCTTTTAAATCAGCCGCCTCTTGGATTTTAACATCCGCAGCCGTCTTTTCTTCAGCCGCTTTTTCTTTTGCCAACGCCACCCGTTCCGCTTCAATTTCTAACTCTAAAGCATATACTTCAGTAAGTACCTTTTTCTTCATTTTAAATGAAGCCGCTTCAGTATCAATTACAGACGCTTTTAGTTCTGCAAGTTTACGCTCATCTTCAGCCATATTTTCTGACAAAGCCATTTCTGAGGCCTGAAGTTCATAACGTTGTTTAGCTAATTTAAGGTCAGCATCAGCAGATTGAGCTTCAAGGGCGAGAGCTTCTTTCAATGCTGAAATACGTTCTTCGGCTGAAAGTGTTTCATCATCTGAAAGTAACCTAGCTTCAGCGATAGCTCTATTTGTTTTAGCTTTTTGAACTAAGAATTCATTTTCAGCATCACGCAATTTTTGTTGCTGACGTTCCAAGTTCATCATAGCAGCCGTTTCTTCATTGATTTCTTTTGTGATATTTGCTAAAGTACCAGCAAAATTCTTTTGTTGAATTTCATCCATACCCGTACCAACTTGTATTAGTGCCGTTCCTAGATCCTTTGCTCCTTCCTTAACCCCATCCCAGTCAAGTGATAAGGCTGACTTAATTACTTCACCCAACCCCATAAACGCATCAGCAATTCCCGTTAGTCTATTTAATAAGTTAGTTTTAATCGCATCCCATAAATCAGAGATAGCTTGTTTAGGGTTACTAAATGCTTCAAATAGTCTTTTACCAACTGAAGAAACTAAGTCAGTCAGAACACTCATAACCGCACCCAGCCCCGCCATTATAACCTTTAATTTATCAGCCCCTTCCTTCGTATTTGTAAAGTAGGTCATTAGCGCTCCAAAAGCGATTAATAAAACCCCTATCCCCGTGCTCATAATACCCGCTTTAATAGAGCCGAACATTGCTTTAATGGTTGGTATTACTTTTGAGAATGAAGCCTTCAGACCGTTTAAGGATACGCCCATTAAACTTAAACTTCCAATACCTTCCTTTGATACTTCTTGTTGCTCCTTTTGTTTCTCATTGAAATTTTTAACTTCCTTACCAGCCTTTTTCTGTTCAATGGCTAAAGTTTTTAAACCATCTTTTTCCCTAGCTAACTCATTGGTGGCGGCCTTTATTTTTTCAGGCATTTTAGAAAGTGAGGCCTCCCAACTTCCTTTACCCATTTTATCTTCTTGTTGCTTTAGGTTCATAAGGTTAGTTTCTAATCCCCTAATGACATCATTTTGAACTTCAATTGTTTCATTGATTTCTTGAAATTCCTTTTCAGCCGCACTTAATGATTTTGTTAAATCTTGTGTGTCTTTTGTAACTTGTTTAATATTACTCTTGACATTCATTACTACTTCATCAGCCATAATTTTATTTTTTAATTTCTCTAATTTCTACACACCTACACTCTTCAAGACTAAACTCATATCCATCAGGACATATCAATACTTGGCAATCTTGACACCTACAATTTTCTTCTACCCAAAATGAGCCTTCAGGACAATCTTGTTCAGGACAAGGCGTTTCATCTTCAAGTTTTATTTGAGTTAAATTAATAGTTGATGTCCATTCAATAATAGTATTAATAGCACCCCTACACCTAATTGAAAAACCTTCAGTTGGCAATATTGCGGTCGGTAGCCAACCAGTAGTTGTTCCATCAGATGCGTAGTTTTTCCTTACTCTTTTTATAGTTAAAATATCAGTTTGAGATTTGACATCAAAAATACTTTTTGCAACACCTATTTCAGTCCAACTTGCATAATCTCCAATAACTCCCGCTCCCGTTCCGCCAGACCTTATTGCTAACACTTTAGCCTCAAAGAAAAATGCACTGTTTCTAGGTAGCTTAAAATAAGAATTAGGCGTATTATTCAAGTAGCTTGTATTATTATTTCCATTAGTTGTTTTTACTCCATACATTAAATCAACAGATTGTCTTTTACCATAAATATCCCGACCATTATTGCCGCCTAAAACCATAGTATTATCAGCAGACAATTCAGCTTTAGTTCCAAAGGCTGAAGAATTATTTACTCCTTGATCAATAACGCCCGTTTCTCCCGCTGGAAAAGGGGCGGTCGGGATTGTTGCTTCAACTGGATATATTGTATTTCCACTTCCTACTAAAAGGTTGTTTCTTGATATTCCATTTGAAGTATTATTTTCACCCACTACTAAAGTGTTTGCTCCACCCGTCCTGATAGTATTGTTTTTACCTATAAACTTATTATCAAGATTTTCAATCCTTGACTTAAGTGCTATGTTTACTCGATATGCGCTACAACTCCCAGTTTGCGCATTGTATTCATATCCATAAGCTTCACACTCATATTGATTTGGATTAAATGCAACCAGCACCCCGTTACTATCATACTTTTCAAATACAACGTTTCCCGTACTTCTGACCTCTTTAGGCCTTGATTTCATACCGCTTTTAAAATCCATTATGTTATTAATATTAATTCAACTTTAGCTAACTCACCAGCCTTATAGTCAATTTTGTTTACCCTATAAGCTCTGTTTTTAATCATAACTAAATCAGAAAATGAGAATTGATTTATGTCTGAAGGGGTTAAATTTATTTTTAAAGTCAATGACCTAGTATCCGGATTATATAATTGAGAATAATAATTAGCCCAAAAACGATTATACAAAGTGTTTATCGTATTATTATTTACATTCAAAACTTGACAAGTTCCATAATTCAAATCATTAGACGCTGAAGTTGGTGGCAATTGGCTAAAGTTACTCATCTGATATAGCTTTTGAAAGTTCTCTCCAAACTCCCCGTTTTGACTTGGGAAAAAATAGGTATTAGCTGGACCAATTGTTAAGCTACCATTATCATAAAGTATTCTAGGCGCATTGTCAAAAGCGCTACTTTCCCCATTATCAGCTACACTATAAATCGCGGGAGTAATCATCCAAGGAAAGGCGGGGTCATAGGCTTTTATTAAAGTGGCTGCAAAAGGTTTCGCTTCAATTTTTTGAGTACCTTGAAGTATATTGTAATCTGAAGCATCAATCTCATAACTACCATACAAAAATCCTTGAAAAGCATCCTTGTAATTTTTGAAAACATAATCCTTTTTATCCTCAAAATATTGAAATATAGTGTTTCGTTTTAAGTTGCTTAATGGTTTAAACTTCCATTCTTGCGCATCAACTTTATTAGTCCAATCCTTATTAATACCCCTACTTTCTAGATCAAGCCCTGAACCCGTTATATTGTTAAATATTTCATCATAAGTTGATATGATAATATTGTTAGGATTGTCAGGATTAACCATTGTAATTAGGTTAAACATTTGCAGCAATCCTGAAAGGAAATCCCATTGACCAAGTTTACCTCTTAAGGTTGATAATAAACTGTCAGCAACTAAGGGCGGCTCACTTACATTCCATTCAATTTTACAAGTTGGAGTATCAACCGCAACAAATTGGAAAGACCCTTGTCTTAAAGTTACATTTGTGAATGGCCAATCACTTGCACACATAGGCTGCAAAGTATCTCCAATATCAAGCCAGACCGTTAGACTTCCTGAATAAACAGCAGTATTAGTCTGAATAAAAGCAGTATAAGGATTATAATTTGTAGCATTCGCCATACCTAAATTCTTAACCCATTTGAACCTCCCTAATCCCGTATCAAAAGCTCCAAAAACATTATACACTTTAAATTGAAAGTTCACAGTTACTTGTTGATTGTTGGTTGTTGAGGTATAAATACCAGTTGCAAAATCATAATCAGGTGGAGCCTCACTGACAGTATTTGCATTATTAACTTGGTATTGTATCAAAGGCTTGTATCCCGCCCCATACGGGAAAGAGTTAGTAGGTGGACTTCCGCTTGAAGTATTATTGTAATAGTGTGAAGTAACTGAAGATAATTGATTTAAGTCAGGAGTATTACTATCACCCCAGTTAAAGTCCATAAATAATTTACCAAAATCACTACTGTCAAAATAAGTTGAGCTATAAGTAAACCCAGCATCTCTGAATATATTATTTATCAAATATCTCAATTGAATTACTGGCCTAAATGCAGAGCCTAAATTAACTCCTTCAGGATAACCAACGTTAGCTGAAGGGTCGCCACTTCCATCCGCGATAACCATACTATGATCCCAGTCAATAAAAGGGTACTTCAAAACAGTTGTATTCATACTTCCAGTAGCACCCGCAAAACTATTTAATCCCAAAGGCTGGTTGAGTAGTAGTCCTGAACTGTTCCAACTTGACTTAATGGATGATTTTAAATAATTATGAGTGAGTTCTGTAAAATCTAAGTCATTAAATTTTTTGTTTTTTAGCTTGTCCTTAAGCGCTATGACCTCACTATAAAGGTTTATGTTATACATAAGCTCACCGTCCTTTACATCAACGCTAATTAGCTTCATAAAGCCTTCAAATATTATGTATCCTTCTTGCTGCAAGTATATTTGAGTTTTCCTTAATGGATTAAAGTCATATGCTTCAAGAGTTGTATCACCTATGCTTGAAGTAATTTCATACTCGTTTTTTAGTATCCGATTATTCCTTTTAGTTCCTGGTATTTTAAAGGCTTTTGAATAACTTTGAACCTTCTCCGCTGCATTGATAAAATTGTCTACACTTAGTGTTAAAGGTATATCTTCAAAGTTATATAAATCAAGCATAACTTGACCATCACTCAATAAATCTTCAACTGAATAACTACTATTAGTCAGTTCAGTAACTGAAAATAATTGCATTTTAAAATTAGTCGTAGATAGGGCGGTATCACGGAATTGCCAACCTATAACGTGAGCGGTATCAGTTGCTAAAAATGTATAAGGTGGCAAAGTAACTTGTCCATTAATATCAGCGTTTGGAACGTTGATAGTTTGTACTAAAACACCAGCACTATCAAAAACCATTAAAGTCAATTCTCGAGTAATTGATAATGAGAAGGTTGCTTGTACTATATTTATTTCATAATTTGTTCCAATTGACAAGCCAGTCATTTCAGTATAAGCGCCACTATAAGCACCAACATCAACTTGACTATAAGTTGTAAAACTATTTAATCCTAAAGCGGTCTGAGTAGGTTGGTTTGCAACTGGTTGGCCTAAATTTCCATCAGAATAAAACCCATACCACTCGTTACTTATTGGCGGGTATAAAGTTGAAACGGCCTCTTGTAATGGGTTTGCGCTTATTGTCGGAACTATTAAGTTAAATGCAGTTAGCCATAGTATACCATCGGGAACGTATTCAGTAGGATTAAGAGCCGTAGGGCTCCAAGTAGCATCATAAAATTGAGGATATATAAAAAGTTCAACTGAAGTTTTACTCATAATTAAGCGTTTTGAACGGCTTGGGTTTTACTCATTTCAATTTCAAAAGAGTATTGTATTAGATTATCATTTGCCTTAGTTTTTCTTGTGAAGCTACTTGTTTTCAGTTTAGCTGGATGAACGTATTTATTGTTTAGCCAAGGAGTAAGTCCAAGGTCTTCCTTCCACCCTTCTAAAACATAAACTTCAGGGCTATTTATCAACTCTTCAAATACTTGATTAAAGTCCTCTGAAATGTATGCGGTATTCATTTTGATTTTTGTAGTGGTATTAGATCTAAATGTTTTACTCCCACCTTTCCAGCCCTTACGCTGCCAGTATTCTCCATTCCAACTTCCAGCTAATTGAGTATAATCACTTTTTTTAGTGCTTAATGAGGTTGTTGATTTGCGATTGAAACTATAATAATCCCAAGCGCCTAATTGGTTTAACCAGCATATTCTGATAGGCTCATAATTATTAAAGGGTGCGCATTCAATATTGAAATAATATAATTGAGAAATACGGTCTTGGGGTTGGTTTGAACTTCTTTGTTCAACTGTATAATAGCCAATCAAACCAGCATCTAAATCAGCCTTAAAAGTTGAGTTTGAGTTTTTCAAATTTGCAGTACCGCACCCAACAGTAACATATTTAGTATCAGTATCTCCGTTTGTCATTGTAGGGTATTCAGCTCCATTTGATGGGGCTAATTGAACGCCAACGCTATTGATTAAAACTCCATTAGGTTTATACCAATGAAAAAAAGTATACTTACTATCAGTTCCAAGATATGGTTGGTCACTATTTAAAAAGGACATAGTATGATAATCACTCTCATTTATATTCTGATATAGTGGCATATTAGTCAAGTAATATCCGTGCGTTGGTTCGTTGTCAAAATTCATATAATACTTCAAGGTATCAGCCCAAGAGTATCTCATACCATTTTGAAAGTAAGTTGCATCAGCTGGAACGTAAGTATTAGTTACTGAAAATTGTATACTGTTTATAGCCGTTCCTGATATTATTGAAACGGGTCCGCCTAAAGCAGTAGCCCCTTCCAACTTAAATTGAATTTTAAGATACCTCAAACTGTTTGTATTAAGTGCAAACCTATCAATGACGTGTATTGAATGAGGTGTACTATCATTAACATAAGGTACGTTGTTATGTCTACTTGGTGGTAAAACATCAGTAGCTTCATATCCATCATTTTGAGCTATAACGTGGTTTTCAATAACTGACTTGAAGTTAAATATTCCTCGTCCTTTATTATTCGGGATAGCTTTGAAAGTTCCAATGAGTTGAGTGGTGTTAGCGGTATTAATAGTCGTGTTGCTAATGAATACTTCAGCTAGTATTTTAACATTGAAATATCCAGTAGGCACACCACTTACAACGGCATCATTTGAAACAGTACATAAGAAATCATCAGCTCCCATTTGCCAAATATACAGAGGTTGTTGTTCGATTATTGTAGGCATTATTTATTGAATTTTATATTGTCAAGGACATCTTGTATATCCTTATTAATTGCAACTTGTAAATCAGTTCCGAAAGTTTTAAGCGCCAAGCCTAAAGGCCTTTGAAAAAACATAAGCGCTTTTGCTCCTTTATTCTTAATTGAGCGCCCTATAAGGAACGCAAATGACTTATTAGTTATAAAGCGCCCAGTAGCTTTATCTCTTCCCTTCAGCCCCCTAATTTTAATCCATTTTTCAAGCGGTGCTGGTGGTGGTTGTTTTGTCCTTTTATAAGGGCTTGTCAAAGTTTCTCCTTGATAATTAGTAAAACCCCTTTTTACCTTAACTCCCGAAACCCCTTTGTCTACAAACTGTCCATAGTATTTCATCAAAAATTGAACATCAACTCCATCAGCACTTTTGATCACTTTATACGAAATGCTATCATACAATTCTTTTGTGGCATTTTTCTTGCCTTTAGTAAGTTTTGTTCGGGCTTGTTTTACTACATACTTCCCAAACTTAGTCAAGAATTTATCAACATTATTCATAGCTTAATAGTAATTTTAGGCGGCAATAATTGAAAGTGAAATATCCATAGTTTAAATTTATACATTATTCTCCTTGACCATTATAAGTTTCAATTGGTATATTGCAACTCTGAAAATCATTCATAACTTCAAGTGATACTTGAAACACCCAGCCAGTAAGTAGGTTGTCAAATCTTTCTGTGAACGGCTCAAAACTGGTTGTTGCTACATCAAAATATACTGGCATATTAATATCATTAACTCCTTGTTCAGATTGCGCTGAAGCATTAGTAAGCATAGCAACTAAATCAATGCACACTTGAAGGTTAGTACTCAACACTTCTTGTTCGTTGCTTAGAAACGCTGCTGACTGGAAATTAGTAGCTTTCCAATTAGCGTCTTGGCTCACTAAGTCCATAACAAATATTTGAAAATTATACTTCAAGAAACTTTCCCCAGCATCAACGTTTATGGGGTTAATATGCATCAAAGGAAATAACGTATTTTTAGATAAATCAATGTCATAAATATCGCCAGTTGAAACAGTTGTTATTTGCTTATGAATTCTCCCTAAATTTTTGAGAGTATTTATTGCATTATTATAAGTCTTATTGTTTATCATTTATTCGCTTTCTAAATTAGTATTCACGTTTCTTGTTTCTTGTAAATCACTTTCATAACATAGCCAAGTTAAACACTCTTTTAAATTGAGTTTTGTTATTGCTCTTAGCTTAACTATGTCGCCGCCCGTCAGCCTATACATTACACCGAACCAACCCCACTTCTCTTGAAATCCTGAGGTAGTGTCGAACGTACTTTGTTCCGTGCTAACTCCATCAAATATAATGGCATATTCGTCAACAATTGTTTTCCTAAATTCCAAAAAAAAACCATTGAATGTTCCACCTCATCTGCTGACATTGATTTCATATCTTCAGCTCTAAGCGTTATATTGCCATCATACGGCTCAATAGTATAAGCATCATTTTTAAACTCCGTGACGGGGCGATAAAGTATAGCCATTAACAAGTGTAAGTTTTTTTCAAGCCCGTCTTTTATTAAGGTTTCAATATCTGCATATTCGCCGAGTGTTATATCGTCAAGATTTGGGTGAAAACCATAATCAATTCCATTATGAGTAAAGCGCCTAACAAACTCACTTCTGTCGGTTTGCTGCATTAGTGCAATTTTAGACAATAGCTTTGAAACATCACTTAATGATAATTCCCTTAGTACTTGTTGCGGGATACTGGCTAGTATATCCATTGTTTCCATAGCTTCATCACACTTTGTTTCCGTTTTAATTGAAACAAGTTTAGCCCATTGTTCAAGAGTTACATCTTTCCAGCTATCAATAAGGTTATAAGTCAAACTATCTGACCCCTTTTTTATCTTGATTTTCATAATATGTAATAGAAATTTTGATTATTTAGTTTATTGGTGTATATTTGTCGATGTATTTGTAATTCAAAACGAGGGGAGAGGTTGTAGTAACTCCCCTTGTTTTTTTTACTGGACATAATACTTACCAAAGTTTTGGTCAATCTCATAATACATTCTCATAGCCATAGCATCCGAGTAATCGGGTGAGCGGCCTATCATATCCTTGACTACTTCCTTTGGTATTATTTGAAGTTTATTATCCTTATCAGCGTCCTTAGTTTTTACTTGTTCAAGTTCTTCAATTATAGCTTGTT
>TARA_R110001606_G_scaffold87654_3_pt1 | contig 13279 bp, 6 predicted proteins | sample TARA_R110001606 | Tara Oceans TARA_R110001606 (sample SAMEA4398315) | marine metagenome | biome: Polar Biome; feature: [SRF] surface water layer (ENVO:00010504); material: water (ENVO:00002006), including particulate matter (ENVO:01000060) such as... | depth 5 m | reverse complement strand
TTGCTTAAAGCTATGTTTAATTTATTTGCAAAATCAACATCTTTAGAAAGTATTTTTGATGCTTTCATTACGTTCGTAAATAAATCAAAAACCAATTGATTATCCATAGTTGTTCCTGCAGTAATAGATGATTTTCCATCTTCTGCTGCATGTGTATTTTCTGGAGAATTAGAGGGTACAACAACCAAATAACCAGATGAAGGTTCTGGGATCATAAAGTCTAAAAAGAAGTTTGCAGCTCCCTTCATTATAGGATAAATTTCTTCTAAATATTTTTTATCTCCCGTATATAAATAACGTTCCCATAAATCTTGACAAACCCAAGCACCTCCAGAAGGCCACATACCAGAAGTTGCATAATCAACAGGACCTGTAATACGCCAGATATCTGTATTATGATGTAATACCCAACCATTTGCATTGTACAATCTTTTGGCACTTTCTTTACCAGAAACACTTAACTCTTTTGCCATTTGTATAAAAGGCTCATGCAATTCTGAAAGATTGGTTAATTCTGCTGGCCAGTAATTCATCTCTGCATTAATATTCATGGTGTATTTACTTTCCCATGGGGGAAATAACATGTCATTCCAAATACCTTGAAGATTTGCGGGTTGTCCACCAGGTTGCGAACTAGAAATTAATAAATAACGACCAAATTGAAAATATAAAGAGGCTAATTGAGGATCGAATTGGCTATCGAATTTTCGAATACGCTCATCTGTTGTTTGGTTTGCAACTTCTGTAATTCCTAAATCTAAAGAAACTCGATTAAAAAATTTTTGGTAATAATCTATATGTGATTTTTTTATGGTTTTAAAGTCTTTTGTAATGGCCTTGTCTAAATAAGCTTTACTTTTTTCTTCTTGATCTTTTGTAAGTGTTTTATAATCTTTAAAATTGGTAGCAATTGATATATACAAAGTTACTTCGTTGGCATTCTCTATACTAATAATTCCGTTTTTTACAGACTTATTTCCACCATTATTTTTTGCAAAAATTCTTCCTTGAAATTTAATACGTCCTTTTTGTTTTTCGTAAGTACTTGTAGTTCCTGAGAGTGCTATTTGATTATCTTCTGTAAGCGTTTTTGTTTTATCAAAAGGACTGTTCATAAACATATTACAAGTAATACTATTGGGTTTACTTGCGGTTAATTTAACTGCAATCACTTGATCTGAAAATGCAGCAAGAATTTCTCTGGTATATGTGATACCATTTACAGTATATTTTACGCTTGCTGTGGCGTTTTCTATATTTAAATCACGATAATAGTCTGTATAGTTTTGATGACCAGGAAATGATAAATATACGCTACCAAAGGTTTGATAATTCATACCATTGTTGGTTTGCGACATAATATCTTTTGTAGCTAGATCTTGTGCTTCTTTATACTTTCCTTCAAAAATTAATTTTCTAACAATAGGCAGCGCTCCTAGTGCTTTGTCATGAGCATTACTGTTAGGCGAACCTGACCAAATGGTTTCTTCATTTAATTGCAAACGTTCTACTGCTGGGTCTCCAAAAACCATTGCTCCTAAACGACCATTACCAAGTGGTAATGCTTGATTCCAGATTTCCGCAGGTTTATCATACCAAAGTTTTAATTCTTTATTATTTTGAGAACTAAGATTTTGTAATCCTAAGATTAAAAATAAACTACAAAATAATATTCTTTTTTTACTTTTTAACTTCATCTTCTCTATGGTTTTCTTCGCCAAATAATTTATATAATTCATTAATATCTTTTAAAGCATTTTTTGGTAAGTTTTCTCCTTTATTACCAAAAACAAATAACTTTTCGTAAGGTTCTACAACACATTTAGATTCATCTATTTCACCTTTTTTATTCGTTCCTTTATCTAAATCTAAGCCTAAATATTTTGCCATAAATGGATACATTGCCATTCTTTTTGACACTCCATAATCATGACCTTCATTAGCAAAATGTGCGTTTTTAATCAATTCTGTTTCACCAAACAAACTATACGCTCTTTTAATAAAAGGAAACTCTAATTCTGGTACAGCATTTGTCCAATCTTTTCCATCAGAAATTATTAATTGTGGCATTGGAGCTGCCATAGCTGCAATTTCTGCATTGTTTGTTCCGGTTGCACATAAGTGGATTCCCCTTCCACTTTCACAAGGACATCCACCAGAAAAATGAGAAGACACCATTACAACTGGCACAGATACTTTAATTCTATCATCTAAAGCTGCTAAAAACATGGTATGTGAACCTCCACCAGAACCACCTGTTACACCAACTCTATCCATATCTGCATATTTTAAAGTTGCTGCATAATCTAATAACCTTACACCACTTAAAACTTGTACTGTTGCTGCTATACTGTTTCTATGTGTTGTCGATGGAAATTGCAATAATGATTCTCCCCAAGCAAACAAATCAAAATTGATAACAATTGCGCCCATTTTTGCTAAGATTGCTGCTCTAATTTGCTCGCTTTTTCTATAGCGCCCATCTCCAAAATGACCATTTGGCATAATGATTACTGGAGATTTTTTCTTTAACGGATAAGGTTTGTAAATAGAACCTGTTGTATAGACACCAGGAAGAATTTCTAAACCAATATTTTCTACTGAATATCCTTTATATTTTCTTTTTTTTGTTAAAATCGGTTTAGAATTTGGAGTTTCAGGTGCTTTATCAAATCCTAAAGAAAGCTTCATACAGTCTTTTATTTCGGCTTTTCTTTTTACCCAATCTTCTTTTGTTGTGTATAAATTTGTTAGAAAAGATAAACGTTGTGTTGCTTTATCTATAGAAACTTTGTAGTGTTCATATTTTCTAATTTGATAAAATCCATCTGGTTTTTTAAAATAAGTTAAATTAAAAGGAGACAATACATTTGACAAAGAAACTTCTAAATTTCCTTGCTCAATTCTCCAATCAGAAAAATCTAATTCTTTACCTTTTAACAATCCTCTATCATCAACAACTTTTATCTTAAAAATTGTTTCTATTTTTTTAATAGTTTCAATAATACTATTTCTATAATTTGTATCTGATGTTTGCGTTTGTGCACTTGACAAAGTAATCATTAGAATAGAAAATAGTATTGTATATTTTATCTTTTTCATTATATCAATTATTTAAAAAAGATTCTATATGATAAACACCAGAACCTAAAGTAATTGTTGGTTTTTCTGTGTTTGATTTTATTTCAATTATACTTTCAAATTTCTCTAAAGCTTTACCATTTATAGTTATTCTTGATTGTTTTGCAACAGGTAAAACAAAAGTCGCATTTGTATTTACTGGTATTTCTATTTTAAAATCTATTACGTCTTTTTTCACTTCCCACTCAGAAATAATTTTCCCATAAACCGATTTGTAACTCGCCTTGACAAACGTCATATCTCCCACAATTTCTGGTTGTATGAAGAAATGTTTAAACCCTGGATTTTCAGGATCGGGAACGATTCCTGCTAAACTTCGGTAAAACCATTCTTCAATTTGCCCCATCATAAAATGATTCCATGAATTCCCTTTTCTAGGATCCCATTGTTCTGTTAATGTGGTTAACCCGAATTGAATTTGAAATCCGTAACCAGGCGTATCATAATGATTATTCATTTTATACATCACATCATTTTGATTATTTCTTGCCAATGCCTGAAATAAATAACGGTTACCAACATCACCTGTAGTAAGCCTATATCCTCTGGATTTAATATCTTTTAAAAGATTATCCATTACACCTTTTCTATTTTGAGGCTCAACAATATCCATGAATACTGGAACTGCATTACTAAACTGACTTCCTGTACCATATTGTTTGGTTTCTTCATTAAAAAACTCGCTATTAAACGATTTTTTAATACCTAAAGCCAAAGTTTCATATTTTGAAATATCTTCGGTTTTATTTAAATGTTTTGCTGCTTTTGCAAATAAATGAGATGCATAATAATAGTGACTTGTTGCAGATAAAGCAATTGGGCTATTTTTAGAGTACCCAGCTGCATGCTCTCCATAATCATACCAATCACCCAAACCATAAGACAAAATATAGTTTTCAGATTTGGATGTTAAGTAATCTATATAACGTTTCATGACTGGATAATATTCTTTTATCAAACTATCATCTCCATAATATTCGTAATACATCCAAGGTAAAATAATACCTGTAACACCCCATTCTGGAGAATCAGTAAAATCTCCACCAAATATTACATATTCTGGTGCAATGGTTGGAATCATTCCATTTTCACGCTGTGCATCTTCGATATTTTTCATGATGTTAGGAATGTAAGTTTCCATATTGTAGTTATAAATTAATCCAGGACCGTTTAAATGTGCTTCCTCTAACCAACCTAATTTTTCACGATGTGGACAATCCGTTAAAACTGCTTGAAAATTACTTTTAATTGCGTTATTAATTAGCTCATGTGCTTTGTTAAAAATTTCGTTAGAACTTTCAAAAGTTCCAGCTTCGCCAGCATCATTATAAATAAAATTTGATGTAATATCTAAAAGCGTTGGCAATTTAGAATTTTTATCTTCTTTGTAATTAATACTATCTACTTGAATATATTGATAACCATAGTAACTAAATTTTGGTTGCCATTCTTCGATACCATTTCCTTTTAAAGTATACTCAAAATAATAAGGTTTACCAGAACGCCCTTGACTAATAGTACCGTCTTCTTTTAAACCTTCGCCAACCCAAAGTGTAACTTTTTGTCCTTTTTTACCATGTACTTTTATAGTTGGGAAACCTGATAAATTTTGTCCCATATTAAACACATAAGTACCTTTTTGGAGTTCTTTTACTTCTTTGACATCATATTTTTTCTGGACAGAAATTGGTGGTGCTTGTTGTGCTTTTAGAATTCCTTTTGGTGCTTTTTGTAAAATTACTTTTTTCCAAGAAGTATCATTAAATTTTGATGTACCCCAACCTTTCTGTTCTAAATTTGCATTGTAATCTTCGCCACCAAACAAACTATTATAAGTAATTGGGCTTTTTGAATATTTCCAGGTATTATCAGTATTTATAATTTGTTCAGAACCATCATCAAAAGTTACTTTTAATTTTAAAAATAATGTTGGTGGACCAAAACTTACAAAAAACTTAGAGTAACGTTTTTCTAACACATTATACATTCCGTTTCCTAAAACAACCCCAATTACATTTTCACCATCTTGAAATTGTTCTTGAGATAATTCGTAAACATTATAATTTACTGATTTATCATAATCTGTCCAAAGTGGTGCAAATTCGCTATTTCCAATTTTTTTTCCATTTAATGATAATTCATAATGCCCTAAACCAGAAATATAAACAACGGCATCTTTAATCTCTTTTGAAATCGAAAATGGTTTACGAAGCATAATACTTTGTCTTGACAAAGAATCTGACGCGTTTATAATTGAATCTTTTTTTGCTCTGTTAAAAGTTGCTGTATGATAATGTCTGCCTTCTGGCAAATGGCTATCTGCTTTGGTTATTGCACCAATCCATGTTGGTTTTAAATTTGAAGTTTCTGGTGCTAATCTAAAAAATGCGGTTTCACTCCAACTAGATTCTTTGTTATCTTGATTCCAAATTTTTACTTTCCAAAAATATTTTGTTTCTTTTTTTAAATTGTTATTTGGATAGTTTACTAACTGACTTTTGTTAGAATTAACTATTCCACTGTCCCAAACATCACCCAAATTATTACTTAATTTTTCTTCTGATGATGAAACTATAATTTGATAAGATTTTTGAGAAATATTTGTTTTCCTAGAAACTATTTGCCAACTAAATCTTGGTGACTTAACATCAAGAGCTAATGGATTTTTAGCCATCTCACAAGTTACATTAGAAACTGAGAAATCATTTTCAGATGTGCAACTTGAAAGTAATATAACAAACACAAATATGGCTTTAAAAAGCTTCATTTATAATTTTTTAGTTATTAATGATTTGATATGAAAAACAGCTTCTGGAATTGACATACCAGTATTTGGCAAATCGTCATAATCTCCTTTATCTGCTGGAGTGTCTGGAGTTGGAAAATGACGTTGCTCTCCTGTTCTAAACATAATTCTTGCAATATTATGTGCAGGTGCATAAAATATTTGATTCGATTCTTTTTGATCATTTACAATTACTTTATAAGATCTAGAGGTAGTATCTAACGAAAGGTGAATCGTATATTTTTTTCCAGCTTCATAAGATGTTAATGTTCTAAAACGAGAACCTGCTTTTGTTTTTAATTTTCCATCTTCATCAAAAATCAAACGAATAGAAGGTAAACCTTGTTCGTTTTGAAATTCTATTTGTAAAAGTCCATGATTATTTTGTTCTGGAATTACAGTAAAAGTTGCTTGCATTTGCTGCGCAATTGGAATAACTCTTTCTGCTCTAGCGTAATCAAAAGGATCTGAATCACGCAGTGTTAAAACCTTTTCACCATCTAATATTTCAATACCAACTGGCGCCCAAGACAAATTATAAGTATTCCAAAAATCTAATTCTTTTCCATTAGGTAAATTATCAAAAATATCATTTACATCATTTTCTACTTTACTTTTTACAGGAACAGGTACAGAAGCTACCCAAATATCTTCTTTGTTTACACTGTAACTTACCCAAAGCTTATTATCTGGTGGCGTGCCATTATTTTCTAAAATACCACGTACATATTGTGGCCCGTAAGATTTATAATTACCTCCATAACGCATAGGTGTAATTTCTCCATGAATCAGTAATAAATCTGTATAATTTAATCCATCATTACTTGTTGATATGGCTAAAGGCCAACGATATTCTGATGGATTATAAACAGTTGCATAACGTCCATCTGATGTTTTTTGACCCCAAATTTTAGCGTTACTATTTATAAAACCTGGAGCTCTAAGTGGATTGTATTCCCAAGTTTTTCCATCATCTTTACTTAAAGATGTTAAGGCATGTTTCCATAAACCTATTATATTTCCATTTGGTAAATGATAATAACTAAAAGCTTTGTATTGTTTTTTTAAAGGAATTACAGGATCATCTCTATCTGCTTCTTCTACCCATTGTTGCATTTGCAAAGGTTTAGATAATAATTCTTCGCAAGCTTTTTTAAATCCTTTGTCTTTACTGTTTTTATAAAACGGAAAAATTGTGTTTTTTTCATTCCATCCTTTATTATATCTGATAAAATAAATAGAACCAAAACTACCATCTTTGTAAATTTCTCGAATTACTCTTCCAATTCCTTTTCCATCATTTGGACTATCTTTTTCATTTAATGAAATACCATAAAACGCCAATGTAAAAAAACGATTGTCTGATGATGTAAAAAAGCCCATACGTTGATGCATAGTTGCATCTAATTTTTTTGCAACACCTTCTACACCTTCTTTTTGATAACCATCTGGTATTCTATAAATTGGAAAAACTACTTTTGGCATTCCCCAATTTTCGCCATCTTTAGAAGTCATTAAAAGTGTTTGACTTGGTGGAATGTGTTCTCCAACAGGGTCACTTAAATAATTTAAATAAAAATGTCCATTCCAATATGCCATATTAGTAGCATGATTATACGTCCAGCCAAAACCATCTGCTTTTTCTGGATGCTCTCTGCTTGCTCGCATAATTTGAGTTGCATGAACCCCAACTGCAGGACTTAGTTGACCATGATGATAATCGATATTAGAAATGGTATTGCCCACATAATGTATTGTGTCTTGTTGTGCTTTTACTACAATTGATACTTGTAATAGTAACAGAAAGAATATATAATATTTTATCTTTAGAAAATTAGTCATTATTTCTCTTTACTTTTTTGTATTAATTTTTCCAAAACGTCTTCTGAAATTGTTGTAATTGTTCCGTGTTTATGACCTTCTGGCAAATCAATTTCAGTTGTAATATCCTTAAAGCTTTTAAAATCTGATGTTTTGAGTGCTTTATAATTTTTCTCACCGTAATTATCGTAATAAATTATAAACTTTCCATCCTGCTCTAACACGGTTGGTCCTTCAGAAAGGAAACCTGAATACGGTTCTGAAATATTTTTAAAAGGTCCTAAAGGTGATTTTCCAAAAGCTACTTTTAAATTTCTGTTAGGTCTTGTATTATCTTTAACAATAAGTGCATAATCATTTTTAGCTCGTTTAACTATTACACAATCAATTACACTAAAGCCTGGTTCTAAGAATAGTTTTGTTTCTGAAAAGGTTTTAAAATCTTTTGTGGTAACATAATACATTCTATGATTATTTTTTTCATCTTCTTCTCCTTTTTCATATCGAAAAGGAATGGTTGATGCCCAAATAATAATATAGAGATCATTATCATCCTCATAAAAAATTTCGGGAGCCCAAACGTTTACAACATCTGGTTCATGACTCATTACAGGAATAAATTCTTGTTCACTCCAATCTATTAAGTCTTTTGAGCTAGCATATCCAAATCCGTTTCCACCTCGCCAATCAGTTGTCCAAACCATGTGATACATACCATCTTTACCTTTAGCAATTGATGGATCTCGCATAATTTTACTTGCACCAATTTCTGGTTTTAAATAAGGCCCTTTTAAATCTTTCCAATGGTAACCATCTTTGCTATAGGCTAAATAAAGACCTTCTGTTGCAGGTTCTCTAAAAGATGTAAATAAATAAATATCTTTTTTTGAAGTGCAACTCATAACAATTGAAAACAATAATAAATACAATACTTTTTTCATGTGCACAGATATTTTAATTATTCTACTTTTATATCATTTTTAACTGATTTTCCTTTTACTAAAACTGTTTTTACATTTTGAAAAACATTATTTTTTAAGAAAATGTTTTGAGTTTTTTCTCCATCAACTGCTAAAAAAATATCAGTTAAATTAAATGGAAAGTTATTGTTCAACATCAAATTAGAAACATTATTTAATTTTATAACAGGTGTGTTTTTTAATGGTGCTAATGTTGCAACATTATCTAATATGATATTTTTTGAATCTTCAATTTTTACAGAAGCTCCTAAAGTTGTATTTATTTTTACATCATGAAATTCAATATCTGAAGCTGTAGAGATGTTAAAACCTTCTTTTGCTTCTATATTTATGTTAGAAAATGTCATGTTTTGAATTGGCATTTCTGGAATTCCAATAATTCGTCCAGCAGTATTTACGTTGGTTGCTGTAACATTACTAATATGAATGTTTCTAAAAATAGGCGTTCGCTCTGTTACAGGTTCTACAACAGTATTTTTATCATAAAAAAGATTAAACATAAAAGCTTCTTTTTTAATATTATTCATTACAATGTTAGAAACTCTAATTTCTTCTACAACACCACCTCTACCTCTAGCTGCTTTAATTCTGATACCTCTATCTGTGCCATCAAAAATACAATTGGTAATTGTAACTTTTTTGATGTCACCAGACATTTCACTACCAATAACAACACCTCCATGACCACTCATCATAGTACAATTGGTTATGGTAACATTTTCTGTTGGTGTAGCATATATTCTACCATCTTCATCTCTACCAGATTTTATGGTGATACAATCATCGCCAACACTAATATGACAATTAGAAATATGAACGTTTTTGCATGAGGTTGGATTAATACCATCTGTATTTGGTGAATATGGATTAAAAATAGTAACATTATCTATAGTTACATTGTCACAAAAAGCTGGATTGATGGTCCAAAATGGTGAATTCTGAAAAGTTACACCTTCTATTCTAATATTTTTACAGTGATAGGCTTGAAATAATGGTGGTCTATGAAATAAATAACTTCTGGTTCTTGCATAATAAGGTGCTGTTTTTACATCTTTATTCGCTTCTTGCGTCATTTTTTGATATTTAGTAAGCGGTAATTTTTCTTTGGCAGATTCTATTCGCCAAATTTCTTTCCACCAAGCTTCACCTTGTCCGTCTATAATTCCACGACCTGTAATGGTAATGTTTTCTTCATCTTTAGCAAACAGCAAAGGAGAAAAACTTTTTAAAACAGTTCCTTCCCAACGATATTCCACGAATGGTAAATAATCATCAAAATTGGTAGAAAATTTTAAAATTGCACCTGCTTCTAAGTTGATTATTATATTGCTTTTTAATTTTAAAGCACCTGTTAAATAATTTCCTGCTGGGAAATAAATGGTGCCACCACCAGATTTATTTGCTTTATTAATTGCATTTTGAATAGCTTGCGTACAAAGTTCTCCTTTATTATTCCCACCTGCTTCTAAAATATTTATCCAACCACTATTATTGTTTGCTTTTAAAGTTGAAAAAGCAGAAATAAAAAAAGAAATTAAAAATATAGATATGTTTTTTTTCATCAGAAATATTATTTCGAGGTTAAAATTAAAATCCAATCATTACCATCTTCCACTTCTCCTTCAGGCTTAAAATCTTGAACTCCCGTATTTTTGAAATCGCCAATTTTATTAGTGATCCCATTTTTAGGATTAAACCAAGAAGCTTCAACTTTATCTCCTTTAATTTTACCCATATTTACAGAGATATTTCTACCATTATATGTGTAAATTAGAGCGTAATCTTCTCCTTTTGTTGCGGCTAAGTAATTGTACTTTTCGCCTTGATTTACAACTAAACTTGCATCTGGAATTCTATTGAAATAAGGAAATTGCATCATCAATTGTTTTACATATTTCATTTGTTTTGCTCCAGGATCATGTAAAGCTTCTCTCCATATTTTTTTATTTCCATATGCAGGATTATCACCTTCTCTAAACATTTGCATTACTGCATTATGACCATATGTAAAACCTGCACCACCAGCAAAAACAGACCAATATGCGTAACGTCTTAAATCTTTATCTATCCAAAGTGGTTGTAAGGTATCATGCAATCCTTGTGGAATTCCTTCATAAGATGGTTCTCCATCTATAGTTGGTTTGGTTGGTTTTAACTTAAAATCTACATTTACATATTTGTAATTGTCTTGTGCATACATTTTGCCTTCAATTTCTTGATCATATCGTCTATGACCAGATTGAAACATGTTAAAATCTAACCAAGATGCATCATGATAATTATCTGAAGAATCTGTGCGCCCAAAAGGATGAAAAGTTACTAAAGCATATGGGTTTTTAGATTTTAATATGCTTCCTATCGCATTCCAAATTTCAGTGTTTTCTTCACCTGGAGTATCACCTCCATTTAACCAAATAATATTTTTTCTATCTTTAAATCTATCTCCTAAAAAGGATGCATAAGATTTTGCTTGCTCTAAATTTACCTTTCCTTTTTTTACGGATGTTCCCCAAATTGGTACCATACCAATATATAAACCATTTTCTTCTGCTACATCTAAAACGTAGTCTACGTGATCCCAAAAATCATATTCTTCTGGGATGTTAAAGTCGTTACCTTTTGTTATTAATGGTTTAGAAACATCTTTATTTACCAATGCAGAATCTCCATAAACATTCGCCATTTCTTCGGAATGCAACGTCATTATTTGAATTACATTATATTCTTTTTCTTTACGATCTTTAAAATACGTTTTAATTTCATCTCTGTTTAACTTTTTAAAAGTTAACCAACCTGTATCTCCTAACCAAAAGAAAGGTTTACCATCTTCTGTTTGAAAATAATGACCATTTTCAGAAACTTGCAATTTTTGAACGCCTTCAATTGCTTCTTTTTTCGATTCCTTTTTCGATTCTTTACAAGAAACTAATACACTTATAAAAGCTATAATGCTAAAAAGTTTACTAATATTTTTATGGTTTATCATCTTTAAAAAGTTTATTTTTTTACTATATATACTGCTACTTTTTTATTTGTTGGGTTTGTTAACTTATGGTTTCTTTGGCCTTTAATTGTCGTTTTTGATATAACTTCACCTGTATTTACATCAATCCAAAAAGCATCAAAAATTCCTTTATAATTACTTAAATCTGCAGTAATAACATTGGTGTTTACTAAGTAATATAAATATGCATTTCCGGCATTTTCTAAGGACCAATAATCACTTTTGTAATTTTGATTTTGAGATACTTTTGTATTAGCTAAATGCTTATAAAAACTTGTAATATCTATTTTTGGAATTGGAGCTAGAGAACCACCAGCCATAAATGTTGCCCAACCAAATCTTGGAGCTGAATTTGTAGAATATAAAACTGCTTTCTCTGGATAAATTTCTCGATATTCTCTAACAGCTCTATATATCTGCTCTTCTGTTTCTTTGCCCGTTTTCATTTTACGAGCATGTTGTCTTGGTGCTAAATTTTTTCCTCCTTCAGGTGCATAAGCTGAACCATCTTGTCTATAATGCCAATAACGAATATCGATTAAATCTACTGTTTTTGATCTTTTAGAGTCTCTTAAAATGGCATCTTGAACATCTTTTGTAGCACTTAAACCAATAATTCCTTCTCCAGAAGTTTCATTTTTCCATTTTTTAACTTCGTCTAACCAAAATTCTATAAAATGAAGTGGACCCGTATATTCTGCACTTGTAAGTTGAATTACATTACTATTATCTTTAAAATTATTTAAAGATTTTCTTATAAATTGTTGATGCAGTTCTTTTCTATTTTTATTAGAAACATCATAAAATTGTTCTGCCATAAAAATACGTTTATCACCTGCATAAGGCACTGGTTCTGGAAAACCTGTATTGTTAATGTTGTTTGCAGAACGCCAAGGCGAACTAGACCAATGTGCACCAGCTTCTATAATATTATGTTGAAAGTATTGTTGATTAATTAATAATTGACCTTTAGATTCCGCCAAATCAGAAAAACCTGATAAGCGATTCCAATACCAATCATTATATTTTGTTAAATCGTATTTACTTAAATGATCCCAAGCTAAACCTTGTCCACTTCTTGCAAAAGGTTGCTCATAAAAAGGTGGCCAAACATCTGCATCTATTCTGCGAGTTCTTTCATGATCATCCATTCTTCTTTCATACCACAAACCATAATTATGCTCTAAAGCAACAATGTTCTTTTGCGAAAAATTATTTACAACTTCTTCTATATCATCAGTAAAACCTTTTCCTTTTCTTCCAGGAACAAACCTTGTAATATGTTCAGATGAATTTTTAATTTCATGATTTTTTAAGCTTCCTCTCCACCATTGCACGTTTACTGTATTTCCTGTAATAACTTCTCCTTTAAAAGTTAACCAACCATTTTTAATTATAATTTTTAATGTATTTTTTTTATCATCTTCTAAAAAACTAATATTCTTTACCTCCTTAATAGATCGTATATTTTTAGCTTCTTCAAAAAACCTATTTTTTTCTGTAACTTCTATAATCCATTCTTTTAGCGTTTTTGCGGGATTTAGCGCT